>Ga0209278_1000565_pt1 | contig 27440 bp, 21 predicted proteins | sample JI81BgreenDNA_FD_187504 | JGI IMG/M metagenome (GOLD analysis project Ga0209278, IMG submission 187504) | Wastewater effluent complex algal communities from Wisconsin, to seasonally profile nutrient transformation and Carbon sequestration -... | ecosystem: Engineered > WWTP > Effluent > Algae...
CCAAAGTAACAGGTTGCCCGTTTAAGGTATCGTTTACCAACACGTTAGGTACAGCAGTACCGCCGGTGTAACCGTTAGCTGAACCGTTATCATCATTAGCAACGATAGGAGCAGCGCTTACAGTAACCGTTACAGTCGCTGTATCACAGTTGGCAGGATTTAAGATTTCACAGATTTGATACACTAATGTATACGTTCCAGCTGGAGTTCCAGCAGCAACATTCACGGCACCAGTTGTAGGATCTAAAGTTACATTTGGATTCGAAGTCGAAACTTGCGTTAAGTTCACTTGCGCCAAAGTAACAGGTTGCCCGTTTAAGGTATCGTTTACCAACACGTTAGGTACAGCAGTACCGCCGGTGTAACCGTTAGCTGAACCGTTATCGTCATTAGCAACGATAGGAGCAGCGTTCACCGTTACCGTTACCGTTGCAGTATCACAATTTGTTGGATTTAAAATTTCACAGATTTGGTATACCAATGTATAGTTACCAGCAGGAGTTCCAGCAGCAACAACAACATTAGTTCCAGAAAGTGTTACACCTGGGTTGGTAGAAGAAACAAAAGTAGTATTCACTTGAGAAGCCACAACAGGCTGCCCGTTAAGGGTATCGTTTACCAATACGTTAGTGAAAGAAGTTCCACCCGCAAAACCATTAACTGGTGTTCCAGCATCGTCATTAGCTACGATGATAGGAGCCGCTACAGTTACTGTTACCGTTGCTGTATCACAGTTAGCAGGATTTAAGATTTCACAGATTTGGTATACTAAAGTGTATGTACCGGCTGGAGTTCCAGCAGCAACATTCACGGCACCAGTTGTAGGATCTAAAGTTACATTTGGATTCGAAGTCGAAACTTGTGTTAAGTTCACTTGCGCCAAAGTAACGGGCTGACCGTTTAAGGTATCATTCACCAATACATTAGGCACAGCAGTACCGCCAGTGTAACCGTTAGCTGAACCGTTATCGTCGTTAGCAACGATAGGAGCAGCGTTCACCGTTACCGTTACCGTTGCAGTATCACAATTTGTTGGATTTAAAATTTCACAGATTTGGTATACCAATGTGTAGTTACCTGCAGGAGTTCCAGCAGCAACAACAACATTAGTTCCAGAAAGTGTCACACCAGGGTTTGTAGAAGAAACAAACGTAGTGTTCACTTGAGAAGCCACAACAGGTTGCCCGTTAAGGGTATCGTTTACCAATACATTAGTGAAAGAAGTACCCCCTGCAAAACCGTTTACTGGTGATCCAGCATCGTCATTTGCTACGATGATAGGAGCCGCTACAGTTACTGTTACCGTTGCTGTATCACAGTTATTAGGATTTAATTTTTCACAGATTTGGTATACTAAAGTGTATGTACCGGCTGGAGTTCCAGGAGCCACATTTACCGAACCATTGGTTAAGTTCAATGTAACGTTTGGATTCGAAGTAGAAACTTGCGTTAAGTTTACTTGTGCTAAAACAACAGGCTGCCCGTTCAAAGTATCGTTTACCAATACATTTGGAACTGCAGTCCCACCTGTTAATCCATTTGCACTTCCTGAATCATCATTTGCAACAATTGGAGAAGGGTTAACAGTTACTGTAACTGTAGCCGTATCACAATTGGATGGATTAGATACTTCACAAATTTGGTATACTAAAGTATAGTTGCCGGCTGGTGTTCCAGGAGCAACAACAACATTATTACCTGATAATGTTACCCCAGCATTGGAAGTTGAAATTTGTGAAATAACCACTTGTGAAGCTGTAATTGGATTTCCATTCAATGTATCATTGATTAAAACATTGGTAAAGGAAGTTCCGCCAACTGCTCCTACAACCGATGAACCAGCATCGTCGTTAGCGATAATTTTGTTACAACGCGAAATCGTAAAGGGAATAAAACACCCACTTCCTCCAGCGGGTACTGCATAATAAGTCGTAGTAGACCCAGGAGTTATCGGGAAGGGATTCGCGTTGGTATACTCTATAGTGTTGGAGTCTACTGGGAATTCGTTGTAGAATGATGAACCTACAGGGAAACTTGAAACTACATCAGTTACAGGTACTGTATTTCCTGAACCACAATATGCAAAGTTTCTGATTGCAGGAACTCCTTGACAATTTGCATTGACATAGTTTGTTCCATTGATTCCAATTGAAATGGACTGCGCAATAGGTTCTCCAACGCAGGTACCATTATTGGTAAATCCTTGAATCAAAGGTCGATTATTAAACACAACACCAGTGATAGCACCTGTACCCGAGAGAGTACCATTAACAAGGATGGCATTACCACAAGCACTGTTATTTAAAATAGTACAATCCGTGGTCGCTCTTAACTTGAAAGTAAGTCGCGCCAATACTTGATTGGGTGTTGTAGGCATTGGTAAACGACCAAAATCCCAAACAATTGAACCCGTGGCCCCTAAAGTAGGATTAAAAGTAATTGCATTTGGAGTTGGAAGTGGAGTAAAAAATACACTACCCGAAGCCGTATTAGGTACATATGTAGCATTGTAAGGTACAGGAATAACAATTTTTGCATTGTTAATAGCTTCAGTACCTTGATTACGAATATCTACCGTAAATGTCATGTCTTGGCCGGGCTGAATTGTGTAAGGCGCCGAAGAGACATTGACTCCATTCAGTTGCGTTACAGTCAATAAACCTTCAGGTTCAGGAATGTACGCATCAACCGCCATGGTAATATTAAAAATGGCATAAACGTCACCACCACTACCGTATTGGAAATTGGTTGACGTTTGGTTGTTACCGATAATGGAGTTATTCGTATTGTTTAACGTAAACATGGAAATATCAATACCCGTATTATTTTGTAAATTCGGATTACGTGTATTTCCACCTGTCACAATGGACGAGTTAAAAAAGTTATTAGCGGTATTTCCGCTATGAGACAAATTGGTGTAATTCGTAGTATTTAAATTTTGAATTCTGAAGAAATCACCAGTTAATCCAACATCACCTTCAGAGGCCATCAAACCTAATTTGATTCCAACATTACCCGTTTGAACGGTATTAAAACCAGAAACAGGTAAGTTATTGGGTGTCGATGAACCGTTGATATAAGCATGACCGTCGAAAACAGTGATATCACGGTATTTCATTTTGGAGTTCTCGTAAACAACTACGATACCCCATCCACCCGAGTAACCTGTTCCTCCACCGTTACCATCGCGCAAAGCGATATCAGCCACGGTATAAGTACCTAAACCGTTTTGACGGACATAGTCTGTAATTTCTGTATATCCCGAATAAATGTAATCGGATGTGTTTGTTGGGTAATAGATGTTATTGGCGGTTGCGGTCATCATAGTGTATGATGATGCACCTGGACCTCTTAACATTACTTTTCGTTTGTCAAATTGCTTCGTGTAACTTGTACCGTTAATCGTACGCGTAACATTGAATGTATTTGAAGTTCCAGAGGATGATTGACTCGCTCTTCCTGTCCAATACAAACCGGCAAAAACAATTCTTGAACACGATGGAATCGCTCCATTTTCTGTTGAGAATGTTAAGTTAGCCGAAGAGGAGTTAAACGTTGGACTTCCTCCTAAACCAATGGGGGAGTTGCCATCAACGTCAACATACACCATCGTGTTGCTGTTGTTGTTGGTTGTGTTCCCATAGTTTTGTAGGGTCAGGTTGGTATTACCAATCATGGTAAAATCCCCTTTCACATTGTAAACCGTCTGTGTAGGCGTATACGAAGACGTTCGCTGTGAAAACGGAACATAAACCTGCGCGTTAAGCAAACTTAAGCTTCCGAAAAACAGGATAAGCTGAAGTAGCAAAAAGTGGGTTTTGTTCGATTTGTAAGTCATATAGTTGTTTTTCATGGTATTCAACTTTTTAATGTACTGGATTAAGATCCAGGTTCGCTTTTAAATACAACAATGTAATTTGTTCCAGCTGAAGTTACTACCTGCGAAATTTGTGGTAGTGTGTAGGGAAAAGCTGTGAGAACATACACATAACGAAGCTTAGTAAAACCTGAAAGTGTACTCAAATTCAAAGCACCTGTGATTTGGGATGGTTCGTCGATACGAACAGTAATCAACTCAATGGTTTGTTTTTGAAAATTGGCCTGAGGTAAACGAATAAATCCGTTAAAATCGGTGTAAACGTTTACAGGGGTACTGCCGTAGGTTTTGACTACGTTGTCATAAAAGTAAACCGAGGATTGTACCTCGTAGACTAAATCCTTTAAGCGCGTGCGCTCGGGATCATTTCCACCATTGATGTAGGCATCTAAAGGACGGATTGCGGAAACTCTTGGTGTGCCAGCTTGTTGGGCAAACACCTCGCTCGAAAACGAAAGGAGCAAAGTCATCATAATGACTAGGATTCTCCAAAATGAGTGGGAACCTTTGGGTTTGTTCATGTTTGATTTATTTGGGTTGATACTATTCATGTTCTTTCACTTTTAGGATAAAGTTAACATTGTTCAAAATTATGTTGATAAGTTTTGCTTTTTCAATTTTATCCGTGAACTGCGCTAAAACTCGTTAAACTTCCATTTTTCCATGTTTTTCAATCATTCATCGAAAAATATATGTTTTTCAACGACACATTTTTCAGCATTCATCGATGTTAAAACGCATTTCATACTACAAACAAGGTCAAAAAACATCGACAAAATGCATACTTTTAACAAATCGAAAGTACAGTGTTAATTTTAGCTGACCAAATAAAATATCGATAAAGTGTAAAAAAAATTGGATAAAAGGTAAAAACAGGCATATATAACATGTAAAATCTTACAAAAAAAATGAAATTCAAACTTTCTCTGATACGACATGCTAAATCTTCATGGGAATTTCCCTTGGATGATCGGTTGCGCCCCTTAAATGAACGTGGAATTGCAAATGCCGAAAAAATGCGAATAGCGATAATTCGTGAGCAATGTATACCCCAAAAAGTCTATACAAGTCCAGCCGTGAGGGCTCGAACTACCGCAAAAATAATTATGGAGAATCAGGAGGCTTCATTTCCAATACTTGAAATCGCCGAGGAATTGTACACGTTTGAGGCAAACAATTTAGAACGATTTGTTAAAAAAATGAATCCAAAATTCTCAAGCGTATTTCTTTTTGGTCATAACAACGCTATTACAGATTTTGTTAATAAATTTGGGGACCTGTTTATTCCCAATGTTCCCACGGCAGGTTGGGTAACAATCGAATTTGAAGCCGAAAGTTGGGCTGCAATCACCAAGGGAAAAACAATACGATTTATAACTCCCAGCGCATTATAAAAATGACAAACTCACGTAAATTCAACTATATTGACCGCGAAAAAAGTTGGCTCACCTTCAATGCTCGTGTCCTTCAAGAAGCTGCCGATCCCACGGTTCCTTTACTCGATAGACTTCGTTTTTTAGGTATTTTTTCCAATAATTTGGATGAATTTTTTAGGGTTCGTTATGCGGCAATTCGTCGTTTGAGCCTTTCTGGACAAACAGGAGAGAAAATATTAGGTGGAATTTCAGCACAACAACTCGTAAAAGAAATCACTGCGATTGTTATTAAGCAACAATCCGATAGTCTGCGAATTCTTAGTGCCATTGAAAAAGAGTTAGAAAAGGAAAATATTGTCATTGTCAACGAAAATCAACTCTGTCAAGAACATCAAAATTTCGTGCATGATTTTTTTATTCAAAATGTTAGTCCAGAATTAGTTACGGTCATTTTAAATGATTTAGCTGAATTTCCATTGTTAAAAGATACTTCTGGCTACTTGGCGGTCAAATTGGTTATGCGAAGCGAAAGTAAGTCCGGTCTATTTGGAAAAATGAAACCGAAAGAAGTTCGTTATGCCCTAATTGAAATCCCCAAAAACATCAATCGCGTCGTTGTTTTACCGGCCCTTGAAAACAAACAATACATCATGCTTTTGGACGATGTGATTCGCTATAATTTGAGTTCTATATTCAATATTTTTGACTACGAAAGTATCTCGGCCCACATGATCAAAATCACCCGCGATGCTCAATTGGATATCGATAGTGATTTGAATAAGAGTATGTTGCAGAAAATCGCTACTTCTGTTAAAGAACGTCGCGTGGGTGAACCTGTACGCTTTGTTTACGATACCATGATCGATAAAGATACGTTAAGTTTCTTCCTTAACCGAATGGGAATTGACAAGTCAGACAGTGTAATTCCCGGAGGACGATACCACAACCGCCGTGACTACATGGATTTTCCCAACTTAGGACGTTTTGATTTATTGTACCAAAAGAAGGTACCGCTACCGGTTCCTGGCCTTTCATTGGAGGGAAGTATGCTGCAAAAAATTGCGCAAAAGGATTATTTGGTATATGCCCCTTTCCAATCGTTCGCTTACCTTATTAAGTTTTTAAGAGAAGCCGCCCTAGATCCCAAAGTTACTTCTATAAAAATTACGTTATACCGTCTCGCCAAAAATTCGCAAATCATTAGTTCTCTGATTAATGCGGCTAAAAATGGCAAACGGGTTGTGGTGCAAATTGAACTGCAAGCCCGCTTTGATGAAGAAAGTAACATTTCGTATTCAGAAATGATGCAACAAGAAGGTATTGAATTGATTTTTGGCATTAAAGGATTAAAAGTCCACAGTAAAATTTGTGTCGTTGAACGCATGGAAGAGCAAAAGTTAAAACGCTACGGTTTCATTTCTACCGGTAATTTCAATGAATCTTCGGCCAAAGTGTATACCGATGTCACCTTATTTACGAGTCACCAACAAATCCTTAAAGATGTGACAAAAATATTTGAGTTTTTTGACATCAACTACCGTTTACACCGCTACAAACATCTTATTGTTTCCCCGCATTACACCAGAAATCGCATCTATAAATTAATTGACCGCGAAATTCTCAATGCTACCCTAGGTAAAGTGGCTACGATTGATTTAAAAATGAATTCACTCTCTGATTTTGAGATGATTGATAAATTGTATGAAGCAAGTAATGCTGGAGTAAAAATTCGTTTGCAAATACGTGGAATATGCTCTTTAATTCCGGGTGTTCCTGGGATGAGCGAAAATATTCAAGCCATAAGCATCGTCGATAATTTACTCGAACATGCTCGTGTTTTTATTTTTGGAAATGATGGAAATCCCGATATCTATATTTCCTCGGCCGATTTTATGACGCGAAATCTTGACGGCAGGGTAGAAGTGACCTGTCCCATTTATCAGGCCGATATTAAAAAAATACTGATCGATACGTTTGAAATTGGATGGAAAGGAAATGTAAAAGCGCGTTTTCATTCTGAAAATCTTGACAATCGCTACCGAACGCGTGATGAACATTCGCCTGTATTCAGAGCACAATATGAAATGTATGCGTATTTTCAACGCCTCTATGATGAACAACCCTTACTCTCCTAAAATAGCCCCAAACCTATGATTGCAATTCGAAAATATGCTGCGATTGATATTGGTTCCAATGCGATGCGCTTGTTAATCACTAACATTGTTGAGCAGGAAGGAAAAGAGCCGCAGTTTAACAAGTCCTCTTTAATTCGAGTACCCATTCGTCTGGGGCAAGATTCATTTACCACCGGAATCATTTCTCAAGAAAATGCATTACGCATGGTCGATGCCATGGAGGCCTTTCGATTGTTGATGAAAGTCTATAAAGTCGAACGCTATAAAGCCTGTGCCACTTCGGCGATGCGCGATTCGTTAAACGGTCCCGATGTTGTGAAACTTATTAAGGAAAAAACATCTATTGATATTGAAATTATAGACGGGAAAACCGAAGCCATGATCATTGCTTATTCCGATTTGCACTCGTTTATTACAGCCGATAAAACCTATTTATATGTCGATGTTGGGGGCGGAAGTACCGAATTTTCCTTGTTTTCTGAAGGTAAAATGATTGCTTCCAAATCTTTCCGAAACGGAACTGTACGTTTGCTTAACGATCGCGTTCCTGATGAAACATGGAATGCCATTGAGGAATGGGTGCGAACGCAATGTGAACCCTATGATGATATTATTCTGGTAGGTTCTGGTGGCAACATCAACAAATTGTTTAAACTGTCGGGAAAATTACCCGATCAGCCGCTTTCTTATCTGTATCTCAATGCACAGTATCAATATTTAAGTTCGTTGACCTACGAACAACGGGTAGCCGAATTAGCTTTGAATACTGACCGTGCCGACGTTATTATCCCGGCGACTAAGATTTATTTAAATGCGATGAAATGGAGTGGCGCAAGAAAAATCTATGTACCCAAAATTGGGCTCTCCGATGGTATCGTAAAAGCTATGTATCACCAAAAAATAGAATCCATTACGTTTTAAAACATTATAGATCAAGGTCAAATTGTTTCCGCAACATTTCGAGTGCGGGGTTAATTTCTTGAAGGCGATGGTACTTGTCCTGAGGCGTAAAAGCTATTTTACTTTTCACTTCTTCATTGACTTCGACTTCAAGTCCAATTTCATGATTGTGGAGTTTAGCGCGTAAAAAGGCAACAAGCTCAGGTTTTTCTTTGTCAAAGTCCAATTTTGACCCTTGATTCGGTAACGTATGAATAATGGTCGTGCCTTCCAGTCGCGGATCATTAATGCGCAGTAATGCCTCCATGATTTTATGCCCTTTGTCGTTTAATCGGTCGGCATATTTATACCATTGTTCCAACATTTCTGTAGCTGTAAAAGGTTCGGTAGGCAACGTTTTTTGTTCTTCACGAACCGTATTCTTTTGCTGTTCCAAGAGTTCCTTTTTCGCTCGAATACTCGACAACGACAATGCCGAAACTTTTCCTCCTTCGGTTTGACTTGGCAAAATGGTTTGCAAAGGTTTAGAAACGGGTGGTTCAACACGAGGAGCCTCTGTTTTGTGAGGATCTATTGGAACCGACACCGGTGTCACGGCAGCTGCGGGTTGCAAAACGCTAGTTTCAGTGGCTGGCGGGGATGTTGTTTTTTTATCCTGATTTTTTAGTTCAGTGATGGAGTAATTATTGTTCCTGAAATAGGTTGGCGGAATTATGAAGTCAACTTTTTTTTTTCTCCATCAAAAGAGATGGAGCACAATTGCATTAGCGTAAGTTCGACTAGTAATCGCTGATTTTGAGACGTTTTATACTTCAAATCGCATTCGTTGGCCAAGGCGATGGCTTTAAGTAAAAAGTCACTTTCACATTTTTCAGCTTGCTCTTTATACAGCATTTGTGCATGTTCTCCAGCTTCCAACAAGGCTAGGGTCGCTGGATTTTTGCATACCATTAAATCTCTAAAATGCGATGCTAAACCAACAATAAAGTGATGGCCATCAAATCCTTTGGCCAAAACGTGATGAAAGGCTACTAAAATTTGAGGAATATCATGGGCTAATATTAAATTAGTCATTGCAACATAGGTCTCAAAATCCAATACATTGAGATTTTCAGTCACCGCCTGACGGGTCAAATTAGTCCCACAATACGATACCACACGGTCAAAAATTGACAGCGCATCCCGCATCGCACCATCGGCTTTTTGGGCTATAATATGTAAAGCATCATCTTCAAATTGTACCCCTTGACTTCGCGCGACCTCCGCCAAATGCTCTTTAGCATCTTTGACCGTAATTCGTTTGAAATCAAAAATTTGACAACGCGATAAAATGGTTGGAATGATTTTATGCTTCTCCGTAGTTGCCAAAATAAAAATAGCATGCTTCGGGGGTTCTTCTAAAGTTTTCAAAAAGGCATTGAATGCTGCCGTTGAAAGCATGTGAACCTCGTCAATAATATATACTTTATATTGTCCCGTTTGGGGAGGAATGCGAACCTGATCAATCAAATTCCGAATGTCATCCACCGAGTTATTGGAGGCAGCATCCAATTCAAAAACATTGAAGGCAAAATCTTCATTCGGATCATCATACCCCGGTTGGTTGATTTTACGGGCCAAAATACGTGCACAAGTGGTTTTACCCACACCTCTCGGACCCGTAAATAGGAGGGCTTGTGCCAAGTGATTGGTTTCTATGGCATTCAACAACGTATTGGTAATAGCCTGCTGCCCCACTACGTCTTTAAACGTTTGCGGACGGTATTTACGGGCTGATACTACAAATTGTTCCATAAAACTCAATTGGATTACAAATATAGTTTTTTTACAAAATCAGTTCGCTTGCCCTATCCCTTTTTCATCAAAACTTATTCACAACATCCCCCGAAAATGGAAGCCGTCCCTATTATTTTTTATGTCTATTTTTTAAAAAAAAGAAAGCCGTTATTTCCAAACAATTAAAGCTATCTTTGCGCCAGCAGACCGCCTTATCGCTGTTTCGATTCGTCGAGATGGAGGAAAGTCCGGACACCAAAGAGTAGCATAGCGGGTAACGCCCGTCCTTTCGAGAAATCGGAAGAGGACCAGTGCAACAGAAAGGATGTACAGTTCGGCTGTAGTGAAATCAGGTAAACTCTATGCGGTGCAATGCCATGTATACCGACAGTTAAGGGCTACTCGTTCGTTGTCGGGGGGTAGGCAGATAGATCGTATTAGTAATAATACGGCCAGATAAATGATAAGGGTTCCGAATTTCGGAATACAGAATCCGGCTTACAGGTCTGCTTTTTTATGCTTCTTCTTCCTCGATTTCAGGATATTCAAAAAAGGAAAAAACCGAGGCACCGTAGTTTTTATCGTAGCTGAAAAAGTCCAAATCTTTCATAGGAGTATGCTTCGAATGTTCTACGACCAAGACGCCTTGTTCATCCAACAAATCTTGCGCAAAGATTAACGCCACCAATCGATGAAAATCTTTTTCTGCCATATCATACGGTGGGTCGGCAAAAATCACATCATAGGTCCCGCGATGACGTTCCAAGAATTTGAATACATCACTTTTGATTGCCGAAATATTTAAATCCAATTCGTTAGCCGTCTTTTTGATGTAGTTCACACAGCCAAAATCGGCATCCACACTGATGATTTCGGGACAACCGCGGGATCCAAATTCATAACTGATGTTTCCGGTGCCTGCAAACAAATCCAATACCTTTAGATTCGCAAAATGAAAATGGTTGTTTAAAATATTAAACAAAGATTCTTTGCTCATATCCGTGGTAGGGCGAACGGGCAAGTTTTTGGGCGCTACCAATCGACGTCCTTTGTATTTTCCAGAAATAATTCTCATGCGTGAACAAGAATAAAATGGTGACGGTTTTCATGTTCACTTCGTCCGTTATTGATGGCGCGCAACGGCATGAGTTGGACTTGACGAATATAGGTATAGGCCATTTGGTAAAACGGATCGTCTTCTTCAAATGTACCCAACAATTCCAGTTGCAATTGCTCCGGATTCAGTTGCAACTGCTCGGCAGTAAATAAAAGATAATAGATAAAATCCTCCGGCGTTTGATAGTCAAACGCATTAAAGTAAACCAACTTCCGTTGCGCAATCACTACAATTTCAAAATGCGAAGCGGCACGGTGCACATACATCACAGGTTCGACCGAATGTTTACTGTACTCCAATAACTTTTGAACCAAGATGGAATGGGCATGGCAATAATCGAAAGAACCGTATTGGTCGATGAAAAAATTATTCATGTTCACATACGGGATATACACATTGGTCATTTCATGTGACGCCAAGGTATCATAGGCAAAAAAGTCGGTTTCAAAAACTCGGGTATTGAATTGCAAATAACTTCCTTTGAACTCCGCATCAAAAAAAGGAGTAGGGACAAAAGTGTTGAGTGCATTGGTATGCACAATTTGGATGGCATCATACCGCAGTCGCAATTCGGGATGATCATGAAAAACCACGGTAAACCAATCTTCAATAGGAGTGTTGCGTTGATAAGGATGATACGGGAGCGGTTGTAAAACCTCAATTTGCTCAGTAATGGTATTCACAACGGCAAACGACAACCCGTTCAGAGAAACCTGAATGGCTAAGCGTTTATAAGTTTTGTCAAGTATACTCTCCATGAACTAATCGGGTGGAGGCAAACTTACGAAATATTGTTAATATAAGGCGGGCTTCCGAGGGTTCAAATTTGAAAACAGACTCCTATCTTTGTTGTCCTATGCATAAATTTTACCAACGATTACAACAGGCTTTTCCGTTTCAACCCACGTTGAAGCAGGATGTTTTTTTTCAAAAAATAGCAAAGTTTGTGACCGAACCCAACGACGATTCAATTTTTGTGTTAAAAGGCTATGCAGGTACGGGAAAGACCACTGTGATTGCCGCTTTGGTGCAAAGTTTACCCGAAATACAATACAAATCGGTTTTGTTGGCTCCCACCGGTCGTGCGGCCAAAGTCATTTCCAATTATGCGCAGAAGCCGGCTTTTACCATTCATAAAAAGATATACTTTCCCAAGAAAAAAGCAGGGAGTGTCACTTTTACCATGCAACAAAATAAGCATAAGAACACCCTTTTCATTGTTGATGAAGCTTCCATGATTTCCGATTATGAGGGCGGTTCAGCGATGTATCAACAGGGGTCTTTATTAGATGATTTGATCTTTTATGTCTATAATAATCAAAATTGCAAGTTGATACTTTTGGGCGATACGGCTCAGTTACCCCCCGTTCATCGAACCGATTCACCCGCTTTGAATGTGGATTCGTTATCCTTAAACTACCAAAAGAAGGTCGATACCATTGAGTTGGACGAGGTTATGCGTCAAGAGGAAAAGTCGGGGATATTATGGAATGCAACCCAGTTACGCGAATTATTGCACGATGCTTTTTTTGAAGGATTTCAGTTTCAATTGCGCGGATTCAAAGATATCATTCGCTTGGTTGATGGGTATGATATTCAAGATGCTATCAATAATGCCTACAGTCAATTTTCTATTGAGGACACTGCTTTTATCGTTCGTTCCAATAAACGCGCTAATCAATACAATCAGCAAATTCGCGCGCGCATATTGTTTAAGGAAAGTGAACTTTCGGTGGGGGATTACTTGATGGTTGTGAAAAATAATTATTTCTGGTTAAAAGAAACCGATGAAGCTGGTTTTATTGCCAACGGAGATACCATTGAGGTGCTTGAAATATATGGTTTCAAAGCGCTGTATGGGTTTCAATTTGCGCGGGTAAAAATCAGAATGGTTGATTATCCCGATCAACCCCCTTTTGAAACGATACTTATTTTAGATACCTTAACAAGCGAAGCTCCGTCGTTGACCCAAGAGCAATCCCAACGCTTGTATGAAGAGGTCTTACTGGATTATGCCGACGAACCCTCCAAATACAAACGTTTGGAGCATTTACGCCAAAATGAATATTTTAATGGGCTACAAGTAAAATTTGCTTATGCCATCACGGGCCATAAATCGCAAGGTGGCCAATGGAATACGGTATTTGTAGAGCAACCCTATTTGCCCGACGGACTTCAAATGGAGGATGTTCGATGGTTGTATACCGCTTTAACCCGCGCCAAAGAACGATTGTATCTTATTGGATTCCAAGATCAGTTTTTTGAAATGTAGTTAGGATGTAGCTTTTGTATTATCGCTATTTTAATTTTAGGTTATCCTACTGTTTCTATGATGATTATCATGTTTTTGAGTGAAAAGGGGCCGTAACTTTACCCTACAAAAAAAACTGAAATCATGAAAAAAATTGTCTTCCCTACCGACTTCTCTGAAGTAGCCACGAATGCATTTCGTTATGCTCTTGAATTGGCAAAACAGTATCATGCAGAGATTATTCTTTTGCATACCTATGAATTACCCATTGTCGACCATCAATTTGCCCCTCAAAATTACAAGACCCTTTTTGATTCCTTGGAGTTAATCAATTTTGATCGATTTAAGGAAGAAGCAGCCAAATTAAAGGAAATTGTAGTAAAACATAATGCCGAAAAAGTGCGTTTGAGTCATGCCTTACGCGATGGGGATTTGGTTTTTAATTTAAAAGAATTGATTCGAGAGGAGCAAGCAGACTTTGTAGTGATGGGGACTGCGGGAGCTTCTGGATGGAGTGAATATTTTTTGGGGACCAATACCACTGAAGCGATTTCTAATTTGAATGTTCCCGTTTTGAGTGTGCCCAAAGAAGCGACTTTTACGGGTATTGAGACGATTGCTTTCACTACTCGGTTTCGAGAAAAAGATAAGAAAGCACTACAGGAAGTCATACACTTAGCCAAAGGTCTACAAGCCAAAGTAAAATGTTTGTATGTGGAAACACAGGATACCGACAATACACCCGCTACCTATGAAGATTGGAAAAGCCATTTTGCGTTGGAACCCGTTCAATTTCATATTATCCCCAATGATGATGTTGAGGCAACAATTACTGATTTCATAAGTGGAAATAATGTCGATGTATTGGCGATGATGACCTATAAAAAAGGATTTTTTGCCCAATTGTTTGCGCAATCCTTCACCGAGAAAATGGCCAATCATTTGAGTATTCCCGTTTTGGCGCTACATGAATAAAAAAAAGCCGCTTTTCAACAAGCGGCTTCTTTCAATATAAAAGGTTGGGTTAGTGTTTCCTTTAATTGTTCAACATCACAGGCATAACCAACATGGTTACGGTTTCGCCTTCATCCAAACCATCCACTGGGGTCAGGATTCCAGCGCGGTTAGGCATAGACATTTCCAATTGAATTTCATCCGATTGTAGGTTGGAAAGCATTTCTAATAAAAAGCGAGAGTTAAAACCAATTTGCATATCATCACCCTGATAATCACAGGTCAAACGCTCTTCGGCTTTATTGCTGTAATCGATATCTTCGGCTGAAATATTTAATTCGGCGCCCGCAATTTTCAAACGAATTTGGTGGGTCGTTTTGTTGGAAAAAATAGCCACACGACGAACTGAGTTAAAGAATTGCGTACGATCAATAATCAACTTATTAGGATTTTCCTTTGGAATTACCGCTTCGTAATTGGGATACTTTCCGTCAATCAAACGACATGTTAAGATATAGTTTTCAAAAGAGAACGTCGCGTTAGAGTCGTTGTATTCAATCTTCACTTCAGCATCGGAGGTCCCTAAAATATTTTTTAAAATATTCAACGGTTTTTTGGGCATAATAAAATCAGCCACTTGCGAAGCGCTTACATCAGTTCGAGCATATTTTACCAATTTATGTGCATCGGTGGCCACAAAAATTAGTCCTTCAGGAGCAAATTGAAAAAATACCCCCGACATCACTGGGCGTAAGTCGTCATTTCCAGCGGCAAAAATCGTTTTGCTAATCGCGGTAGCCAAAACTTCAGCAGGCACAAGCGTTGAAGAGGGATCTTCCAACTGCACCGATTTTGGAAATTCCTCTCCAGGGGCATAGGCTATGGCGTATTTACCCGAATTTGAACTGATTTCAATGGTGTTATTTTCCTCCACTGTAAAGGTTAGCGGTTGCTCAGGAAACGTTTTTAAAATATCCAACAACAACTTGGCCGGTACTGCAACACTTCCCGTATTGGTAGATTCAATTTCAAGCGTTGCCGACATCGTAGTTTCAAGATCAGAGGCCGAAACGGTGAGCGCATTTTGGTTCAATTCAAATAGGAAATTATCCAAAATCGGCAAGGTATTGCTGCTGTTGATAACACTTCCTAACACTTGAAGCTGCTTTAATAAATACGAACTCGATACAATGAATTTCATTTTTTTTATTTTTTACAAATATATCCTAAAGCGGATGATTAAAAAAAGTTTTTTTATTAACACTAGCGGGCATAACGACGCTTGCGAAGTAAGGTAAAAAACAGTCCGAAAATACCTAAAATCACTAAGGGCGATACCACAGAGACGATTTGCGTGAAGGTGTAATTCTCTTTTACTTTTTCGGTGTCCAATAGGGCTAATTTAACCTCTTTATTGCGAATGTTGATAAGTCCAGAGTCGTCTAACAAATAATTGACGCAATTCAGTAAAAACTCTTTATTCGCATACATTTTTCCCGTCCATTTGTCATACCCTAATTCCAGCGGTTGGTAGTTTTTATCGTATTGATTACGAATAACATCCCCGTCGGCAATGACAATCATTTTCCCTGGTTTTCCAACGGCTTTGAAGTTAGGATCTTTAAAAGCAGGGATGCGGTTTTCATAAACCGAATGCATCTTACCCTCTAATAAGACCGCCAGAGGAATCAAGCCGCCCCCTTTCGGAAAGGAAGCCGGTTCAGGACGTTCGGCCACCATGTTTAAAGCTACGGGAATGGGTGTTCCCACGGCTTTAGAATAGGGAGAAGAATGCAACAGTACCGTTTTTTGAATAGAATTCTGCAGGAGTTCAATAGGGTTGCAGAAATCAAATTTTATCACATCCAAATTAGTCACTATCGGATTCTTGGCATCGGCATACACTGCGGGAGCATACAGCCAAGGATACTGATTGTATTGTGTGGCATTGCCTTGTTGCCCTGTGGCTAAAGTGATAGGACAGGCCATTACATCTTTCACAAGGTCGCGTTTTATGCGTATCCCGTATTTAAAGAACAAATCATCCAGATTCAAGTCCCTCGGAAACGCCAATCCTTCGCCCGTAGTCATCAAACTATCCATTTCAATATTGACCTGATCCAACAACCATAATGATTTTCCACCATGAACCATAAATTGATCGAGCACCTGTTTTTCGGCATCGGAAAAAGCTTCAGTAGGCTTGGCAATGAGGGCTAAATCGTATTTTTTCAAATCAAGATTGGTTTTTACAGGATTACTCGCAACAGAATCCAACGTAAAAGGACCAATAAAATAATTTTCCTTTACTGTTCGTAGAAAATCACCAATCAACAATTCATGCAATTCACCATTTCCTTTGATCACCGCAATTTTTTTCTGTCTTTTCTCAATTACCGTATTAAACCCGTTGGCAAAGGCATATTCTAAATGTTGCACCGAACTTTCTACTTTTTGAGCAGTCGAGGCACCCATCATGTTTTTGAGGAGTGGAACTTTGGTAATGCGATCGCCGTAACGAACCTCGGCCCAAGGGAATACCATCTCTTCGGTTTGTTTCCCTTTATGATTTACGGTAATATTGATGGGCGTTAATCCGCGGTCATATAACTTTTGAAGGGTAGCTTCTGACGTGTTTTCATCCTCCAAAGGGTTGATGAATTGAAAAATAACATTGCTGTTTTTGGCTTTGAATTCTTCCAGTAATTGTTGGGTTTCACTTTGCAGTTTTTTGAATTCACCGGGAAAACTTCCTTCCAAATAAACATCGATATAAAGCGGTTCTTTTGCTTTATCTACAATGGTCATCGAAGTATCTGAAAGCGTATACCGATGGTCAGCGGTAAGGTCAAACCGTTTGAAGACCAAATTACCCAAAACATTGATTACGATTAACAATCCGAGCGTGATGGCGATTTGTTTTGCCTGTTTTTGCTTCATTATGATTTAAGACCTTTTAATTGGTAAACGGTTAACGATAAGAAAAAGAAAGCAACGGAGGTAAAATAGAGAATATCACGGGTATCCAAAACCCCTTTGCCCATACTTTTAAAATGGTAATCCATACCTATTCTAGAAACGTAGTCTCCCGCCGATCCAAAGAATACGGCAACGCCTTCAAATCCATAATAAAAAATGAAGCATAGAAAAACAGAGAGAATAAAGGCTACAATTTGATTTTCGGATAAGGTAGAGGTGAAAATCCCAATTGACGCATAGCCCGAAATTAAAAACAACAATCCAAAATAGGCTCCTACAGTACTCCCAAAATCAAAGGGATTATCTTTCATCCCCAAATCGTTTAACACAAAGACATAAAGTAGCGTAGGCACAATGGCTAGGGCAATGAGAACAACCGCGCCTAAAAATTTGCCCCCTACAATTTGCCAAAGACTTAAGGGCTTGGTGAGGAGTAATTCAATCGTACCTTGTTTTTTTTCATCCGAGAAACTTCGCATGGTCACCGCAGGGATTAAAAACAACAAAATCCATGGGGCCAAAGTGAAAAAGGGGGTCATATCGGCAAAACCACTGTTGAGAATGTTGAATTCCCCTTCAAAAATCCAAAGAAATAAACCGTTTAAAAGCAAAAAAATAGCGATAACCAAGTACCCTACTGGTGCGCCGAAAAAAGATTTTATTTCTCTAAATAGTATTGATTTCATAATATATTTTCACCTTACTAGGTAAACGCAGTCTTTTAAATTTATTGCAAACTTACTAATTTATTCACACTCCATGCTTCGGGTTTGTCGTTGAAAAGTTTTTTGGTAAACGTCCAAATCTCATCAAATAAGGCCGATTGACGGTACTGATTTAATGCGGTTTCATCATCCCAATAACTGTATGTAAAGAAAATCCCTGGATTTTGAGCATCTTGGTACAATTCCAACAACCGATTGCCGGGGCTGTTTCGAATATGGGATTTCATTTGCTCAAATTGGGCCAAAAAAGTAGGAATATGCTCCTCATGTAAGGAGAGTTTTACAATGCGAACCAACATAGATGTTAAGATTTAAATTCAATCCAAATGGCATCTCGATAACGGAGTCCCAACAAACTAGCGGCATTTCCTGTATGTAAGGTACTTTTATAGATGCCAATTTCTAAATACCCTGCCTCATTAAAAATCGCCATCGTTTTTCCAGCATGATCGATTTTGTTGTCTATGGCTTCAATGGCATGATAATGAGGGAATATTGTTTTTAGTTTTTCACGTTTTACAGTGATCTCATACGAACGCCCCCGAGCGGATTCCATAAACAACGATTGCTCAATGTTGGTCACCGCATTGCCAAAATGATCAATGTACATTACATAACCTTTCAGTTGGCGCTGCTCCTGGTCGATAACGGGTTGCAATTCGGTTACTTCATTGAGTATTGAAATGGTTTTTCCAATCACACTGAGTGCCCCTCCTTTGGCCAAATGTATGGCAACAGTGGCAAAAACTTCCAGATCTGTGGCTTGCTCGTGCAAACGGTCGTGAATCGTGATTTCGACCAGTGTTTCGGGGACTTTTTTACGGAAAATCATGCCCAAAATGCCATTGTCAGCCGCAATAAAATAGTGCCCTTCCCACAAGGCCGCGATATGCCTTTTGGATGGTGTTTTTCCAGCATCAACACCTATAATGTGAACGGTTCCTTTCGGAAAATGGCGGTAACCCGCACCTACGAGATAACTGGCTTGTGCCAAGTCGAAAGCATCAACTTCATGCGATAAATCCACAAGTTTCACCTCTGGATATTGTGTATACAATTGCCCTTTCAATGCGCCCACAAAATAATCTTTGTGTCCAAAATCGGTAGTAAGGGTAATTATTGACATAAAATTGTTTATAACTAAATTGGGAACAAACCGCAGTCTTTCTTAAATTTGAGATGCATGCAAAGCTAAGTAATTCTCAGGAATTTTTAACCCTAAAACCACGGCATTTGAACGAACGTATCATCGAACTGCACGACATCGCTCCGAAAGAATTTTGGGGCGCTCAAGATGCTCATTTAGAGACCATCAAAAAATATTATCCCAAGCTGAAAATCGTAGCGAGGGGAACCACTTTAAAAGCTTTTGGTGAAAAAGAGGAACTGGACGAATTTGAAACCCGTTTCAACCGATTGATGTTGCATTTTACACGCTACAATAATATTGATACCAATGTTATCGATCGAGTCATTCAAAGTAATACGTTTGAGGAACAACGTATGCCCGACCACGACAAAATTTTGGTTCATGGGTTGGGAGGCAAATTAATCAAAGCCATAACACCCAACCAACAAAAATTGGTGGAATCCGTACTGAAAAACGACATGGTTTTTGCTGTGGGGCCCGCTGGTACGGGTAAAACCTACACAGGAGTGGCTTTGGCGGTAAAAGCGTTGAAAGAAAAACAGGTAAAGCGTATCATTCTCACCCGTCCTGCCGTTGAAGCAGGGGAGAACCTCGGATTTTTGCCCGGGGATATGAAGGAAAAACTAGATCCATACATGCAACCGTTGTACGATGCTTTACGGGATATGATTCCGCCGCAAACCCTAGAGGATTATCTTCTGAAAGGCATCATCCAAATTGCGCCTTTGGCCTTTATGCGGGGGCGAACGCTGGACAATGCTTTTGTGATTTTGGATGAAGCACAAAACACGACGCATTCTCAGATGAAGATGTTTTTAACCCGTATGGGAAAAAATGCCAAGTTCATCATCACTGGCGACCCAGGACAGGTGGATTTACCGCGGCGCACCATTTCAGGATTGAAAGAGGCGCTCTTGATTTTGAAAGATGTTGAAGGCGTCGGGATATTGTACTTGGATGATAAAGATATTGTTCGTCATCGTTTGGTGAAAAAAATCATCGATGCCTACAAACGAATCGAAAACCAAGATTAATGAAAGACTATTTTAAATATGAAAAAGGCTACCTCTTAATTAATGAGGAAGCCTTTTTTTTAACATCATCGGGCAATTGGTCGGAAACGCATCAATTGCAAGAAAAGGGACATTATGAAGTGCAACAACAAGCAAACCGATCGTTTAAAGCTTTTGTATGGGTTGGCTTACTCGTTTTAGCCTCTTTGTTTATTTCGTTCAAAAGTCAGTCCCAATATAGTCTTTTTGTTGGTTTAGGATTGGCACTCACCGTATGGCGCTACTTAATTACCGACACAGCCTTACGATGTAAAATTCCCTTTGAGAAAGTAATACAATTGAAATTCAATGAAATTCAAAAGGAGGTTGAGCTTCATTTCCGCAATGCAAATCAAGAAGAGGATCGTATTTTTTTGAAAAAAATTGACCCAAAAGCAATACTTTTTTTAAAAGTACATTTCGATTATTTAATTCATGTAGCTTGATTTTTTCTTTTTTAAAAGTACTTTTGCACCGCACAACAACATAACTACAAATAATGCAAACGCTCACAACTACAAATTTCCAATTTCCGGGACAAAAATCAGTATACCGCGGAAAAGTTCGCGAGGTATATAACATTAATGATGCGATATTGGTGATGATTGCCACCGATCGACTCTCTGCATTTGATGTCGTTTTACCCAAAGGAATACCTTATAAAGGTCAGATCTTAAATCAAATTGCAACCCGATTCATGGAGTTGACCTCCGATATTGTACCCAATTGGTTGTTGGCGACACCCGATCCCAATGTTGCGGTAGGACATCTATGTACTCCTTTTAAGGTGGAGATGGTGATACGTGGATATCTTTCAGGACATGCCGCTCGCGAATATGCAGCAGGGAAAAGAACTTTATGTGGTGTCACTTTACCTGAGGGAATGAAAGAAAATGATCGTTTTCCAGAACCCATCATTACGCCAACCACCAAAGCTGATTTTGGCGTGCACGACGAAGACATCTCACGAGAATCAATTTTAGCGAATGGTATTGTTTCAGAGGAAGATTATTTGATACTCGAAAAATACACGCGAGCACTATTTCAACGCGGAACCGAAATTGCAGCTGCCCGTGGTTTGATATTGGTGGATACCAAATATGAATTTGGAAAAACGAAATCAGGTGAAATTGTGCTCATCGATGAGATCCACACCCCAGATTCGTCCCGATATTTTTATGCCGAAGGGTATGAAGAGCGTCAAGAGAAAGGCGAAGCTCAAAAACAATTATCCAAAGAATTTGTACGTCAATGGTTAATTGCCCATAATTTTCAAGGAAAAGAGGGACAAAGCATCCCTGAAATGTCTGAAGAATATGTTAATTCTGTTTCTGAGCGTTATATCGAATTGTATGAAACGATTATGGGCGAAAAGTTTGTCAAAGCCGATTTGGAAAGCCTTGAGAAGCGAATTTCAGATCATGTGAATGCCTATTTGCAACAACGCTAGTGTTAATGGAATATTAAAATTACAAGGTCGCTTCAAAAAAGCGGCCTTTTTTTGTAACAACAGTTTCGAAGTGTCGTCTAGTAGTATATAACCGAGTAGTTAATTTCGTCAACATTGACAAGGCTACTAGGTTATACAAGGTATTTTTAATCATCATCAATCACAACAAATAAGTAGTATCATGAAAACAACAAAAATGTATTTAGGATTAGCCGTTTTACTCGTTAGTAATTTTGCCTTAGCGCACGGCGATTTAGAACAATTTCAAATGGAAGTTGAAGATTCAAATGTAACGGCTTATCTGGCCAAAGAAAAAATAAGTAAGCCGGAAACAGCCTCTGAAATGGATGCGCAAACGCTTCAATATGTGTTGGCTCCTGTAGCAGGAAATTATCAAAAATCGGCTGAAGAGGAAATCGAAGACGGTTATAAAATTACCGAAACCGCGCCACAAACCTATCAATGGTTAACGATTGAGCCTACTTTGGAGGACATGGTTCGATTCAATGAATCAGTAATCGAAAGCAATCAATGGCAGCAACAAGGAGGCTATTCTTTACCGAACGTACAACCTAGGGTTCCCGTTTCTCAACCCGCCGGGGTAGTAGGGAAAGAGATTTTATAATTCCCAGTAATTACAAAAAAGAAGGGCTATCGTTTAGACAGCCCTTTTTTTATTTAAAATAGGAAAAATCATGTTGATCTTCGATGCGCAAAAGCGTTTCATAAATAAGTTGAATGACATGTTCAACATCGTCGCGATGCACCATTTCAACGGTAGTGTGCATGTAGCGCAACGGAAGTGAAATTAAGGCTGAAGCCACACCACCATTGCTGTAGGCAAAAGCATCGGTGTCGGTCCCAGTTACTCGCGAAGTGGCGTGACGTTGGAAAGGAATCTTACACGTAGTAGCCGTATCGGTAATCAAATCTCTTAACTTATTTTGAACAGCTGGTGCGTAAGCTATTACAGGTCCTTTGCCAATTTGTAAATCCCCTTCAATTTTCTTCTCAATCATCGGTGTAGAGGTGTCATGGCAAACATCAGTTACAATGGCTACATTGGGTTTTAACGTTTGGGTAATCATCTCGGCGCCTCGCAAACCGATTTCCTCCTGTACCGAATTCACAATGTAAAGACCGAAAGGTAGTTTTTTCTTATTTTCTTTTAGCAATCGCGCCACTTCAGCTATCATAAAACCACCCATCCGATTATCCAAGGCGCGGCATACAAACTTATCGCCATTTAAAACCATAAATTCATCAGGGTAGGTGATGACACAGCCTACATGGATGCCCAAATTTTCTACTTCTTCTTTGGTGGCACAACCTACGTCAATGAAAATGTTGTGCAATGAAGCCGACTCTTCTTTCCCACGATTTCGAGTGTGAATGGCAGGCCAACCAAAAACGCCTTTAACAATTCCTTTTTTGGTGTGAATATTAACGCGTTTGGAGGGGGCAATTTGATGATCCGAACCTCCATTGCGGATTACATAGATCAATCCATTATCAGTAATATAATTAACGTACCAAGAAATTTCATCGGAATGCCCTTCAATAACCACCCGATAGCTTGCCTCCGGATTAATTACCCCAACAGCTGTTCCATAGGTGTCGGTGATAAAAGTATCCACATAAGGTTTCAAGTATTCCATCCATAAACGTTGCCCTTCCGATTCATATCCCGTCGGTGAGGCATTGTTTAAATAGTTTTCCAAAAAATGAAGTGAAGCTTTGTTCAGTAAGGATTTTTTGCCCATAGAAATGTTTTTTGGCTAAAATAAAGATTTGGCACTACAGTTGTATATGGTTTTGCATAATTTTGTATACGAATTTATGAGAGTTATAGCTGCAATCTTTTTGTTCTTATTTTCTTGTCATCTCCAAGCACAAGATGATAAACCTGTTGTGCCATCAACATCGACTCAAACGGTAGAAATCGATACGGTAACCATTGATACTATTTTATTGAATGAAGTATTAATTTCAAAAAATGCGATGAATGAAGAAGATAAAAAAGCATTCTTATTACTTCAAAATCGGGTGTATAAGGTATATCCTTATGCAAAATTAACGGCAGAAAAGTTAATGGCAATCCGAAAGACTGCTGGAAGTTTGAAAACGGCACGCGAAAAAAGACGCTACATGAAAATTGTTGAAGCCTATTTGGAAGAAGAATTTAAACCGCGTTTAAAAAAATTATCCCGTAAGCAGGGGCAGATATTGATTAAATTGATTCATCGGCAAACGGGTATTTCGACTTTTGAGTTGATTAAAGAGTATAAAAGTGGTTGGAAAGCCTTTTGGTCAAATACAACCGCTCATTTATTTGATTTAAATCTTAAAGCCACCTATCGTCCTTTAGAAGACAACGAGGATTATTGGATAGAAACTATTTTATACCGCGCATTTGTTGAAGGAAGGTTAGTGGAACAAAAAGCAGCAAATCCTATTGATTTTGACGAATTAAATGCCCACTGGGAAAAATTAGCGCAAAATTTAAAAGCTAAAAAGTAGCATCCTAGTTTGTAAAATACACAATTTTAATACACTACAGCTTTAATTGTTTCTTTTTACACAATTGTTAATAACTCCTCTCTATTTTTTTTGGATATAGGGTGTATAGGTTTCTATATTTGCACTCCCAAAACGGAAGTGATGGGGATTCGGAATGGTAAAAGATTTCGAAAAAAAAGTTGCAAAAGTATTTGTCAGATTAAAAAAGAGTTTTACTTTTGCACCCGCTAACCGAGAGAGGTTAGTTAGAATAGAGAAGACAAGTTCATAGACATATTGGATTGACAGCAAAAATTAAGAGAGAGTAAGGCTAATCGATATGGATTAGAATTAAGCTAGAACCCGAGTCAAAAAAAATCAAAAATCTACGATGAAGAGTTTGATCCTGGCTCAGGATGAACGCTAGCGGCAGGCCTAACACATGCAAGTCGAGGGGTAGAGGAAGCTTGCTTCCTTGAGACCGGCGCACGGGTGCGTAACGCGTATGCAATCTACCTTTTACAGAGGGATAGCCCAGAGAAATTTGGATTAATACCTCATAGTATATATCATTCGCATGTTTGGTATATTAAAGTTCCAACGGTAAAAGATGAGCATGCGTCCCATTAGTTAGTTGGTAAGGTAACGGCTTACCAAGACGATGATGGGTAGGGGTCCTGAGAGGGAGATCCCCCACACTGGTACTGAGACACGGACCAGACTCCTACGGGAGGCAGCAGTGAGGAATATTGGTCAATGGACGCAAGTCTGAACCAGCCATGCCGCGTGCAGGAAGACGGTCCTATGGATTGTAAACTGCTTTTGTACGGGAAGAAACCCTCCGACGTGTCGGAGCTTGACGGTACCGTAAGAATAAGCATCGGCTAACTCCGTGCCAGCAGCCGCGGTAATACGGAGGATGCGAGCGTTATCCGGAATCATTGGGTTTAAAGGGTCCGTAGGCGGTTTAATAAGTCAGTGGTGAAATCTGGTCGCTCAACGATCAAACTGCCATTGATACTGTTAGACTTGAATTACTGTGAAGTAACTAGAATATGTAGTGTAGCGGTGAAATGCTTAGATATTACATGGAATACCAATTGCGAAGGCAGGTTACTAACAGTGGATTGACGCTGATGGACGAAAGCGTGGGGAGCGAACAGGATTAGATACCCTGGTAGTCCACGCCGTAAACGATGGATACTAGTTGTTTGGATTTATCTGAGTGACTAAGCGAAAGTGATAAGTATCCCACCTGGGGAGTACGAACGCAAGTTTGAAACTCAAAGGAATTGACGGGGGCCCGCACAAGCGGTGGAGCATGTGGTTTAATTCGATGATACGCGAGGAACCTTACCAAGGCTTAAATGGGAGACGACGTATTTGGAAACAGATATTTCTTCGGACGTCTTTCAAGGTGCTGCATGGTTGTCGTCAGCTCGTGCCGTGAGGTGTCAGGTTAAGTCCTATAACGAGCGCAACCCCTGTTGTTAGTTGCCAGCGAGTAATGTCGGGAACTCTAGCAAGACTGCCGGTGCAAACCGTGAGGAAGGTGGGGATGACGTCAAATCATCACGGCCCTTACGCCTTGGGCTACACACGTGCTACAATGGCCGGTACAGAGAGCAGCCACTGGGCGACCAGGAGCGAATCTATAAAACCGGTCACAGTTCGGATCGGAGTCTGCAACTCGACTCCGTGAAGCTGGAATCGCTAGTAATCGGATATCAGCCATGATCCGGTGAATACGTTCCCGGGCCTTGTACACACCGCCCGTCAAGCCATGGAAGCTGGGGGTACCTGAAGTCGGTGACCGCAAGGAGCTGCCTAGGGTAAAACTGGTAACTGGGGCTAAGTCGTAACAAGGTAGCCGTACCGGAAGGTGCGGCTGGAACACCTCCTTTCTAGAGACGTTAAGGGGAATTGATTTTAGGAAATAGGATTAGAATTACTCTCGCTGTTGATTCAAAAAATAAGTAAGCATAAATACAGAGTCTCGTAGCTCAGCTGGTTAGAGTACTACACTGATAATGTAGGGGTCGGCAGTTCGAGTCTGCCCGGGACTACTTTTTTCAATTTGAGGATGTTATAATTTGAAGATTTGAAAATGTTTTTTTGCTTAAAAAGGAAATTCTGGAGGTTGAGTAACCGTTTGAAGTACTGTTAACTGAAAACTGTTAACTGAACACTGGAAAACGGGGGATTAGCTCAGCTGGCTAGAGCGCCTGCCTTGCACGCAGGAGGTCATCGGTTCGACTCCGATATTCTCCACGAATTGATTTGAAGATTCATTTTCAAATTAATAAAAGTTCATTGACATATTGTGATAAGATAAAATACAAACAAAGTAGAAAGCACAGGCGCTTATTTTAGTAATAAGCACCAACATACATAAGCAAAATAAGGGCGTATGGGGGATGCCTAGGCTCTCAGAGGCGATGAAGGACGTGATAAGCTGCGAAAAGCTGCGGGGATTGGCACATACGAATTGATCCGCAGATATCCGAATGGGGCAACCCAATACATTGAAGATGTATTACTCCGATAGGAGGGCGAACCCGCTGAACTGAAACATCTAAGTAGGCGGAGGAGAAGAAAACAATAGTGATTGCGTGAGTAGTGGCGAGCGAAAGCGTAGGAGCCCAAACCAGAGTTGTTGCGGCAATTTTGGGGTTGTAGGACCACGATATTTGATGCTAATTGAACTGGAACTACCTGGAAAGGTAGACGATACAAGGTGATAGTCCTGTACAGGTAAGAGAAGTTATTGATAGTGGTATCCTGAGTAGGGCGGGGCACGTGAAACCCTGTCTGAATTTGCCGGGACCATCCGGTAAGGCTAAATACTCCTGAGAGACCGATAGTGAACCAGTACTGTGAAGGAAAGGTGAAAAGAACCGTGAATAACGGAGTGAAATAGAACCTGAAACCATACGCTTACAAGCGGTCGGAGCCCTTTAGAGGGGTGACGGCGTGCCTTTTGCATAATGAGCCTACGAGTTACCGTTGCTGGCAAGGATAAGTACTTCAGGTATGGATCCGTAGCGAAAGCGAGTCTGAATAGGGCGCTTGAGTCAGTAGTGGTAGACGCGAAACCGTGTGATCTACCCATGGGCAGGATGAAGCTGTGGTAACACATAGTGGAGGTCCGAACCGGTTGACGTTGAAAAGTCTTCGGATGACCTGTGGGTAGGGGTGA
>Ga0209278_1000567_pt1 | contig 27416 bp, 19 predicted proteins | sample JI81BgreenDNA_FD_187504 | JGI IMG/M metagenome (GOLD analysis project Ga0209278, IMG submission 187504) | Wastewater effluent complex algal communities from Wisconsin, to seasonally profile nutrient transformation and Carbon sequestration -... | ecosystem: Engineered > WWTP > Effluent > Algae...
TTGGGGTCTTTGTTGTATTGAAAATAACCTCCTGGATATACGTCCTCGCTGTAGTAGAGGTAGCGGCCATCGCGGCTGGTACTGGGCTCGTTCACGTCTTGTTGGTCGTTTTTACGTTTGGTGAGCTGTACGCCACTACCGCCGCTGTGGTGGTACATCCACAATTCGCCGGCGCCCAACGAACGCGAGGAGGTGAAATGTTTGCGGGCAATGAGGTATTCGCCATCGGCGGTCCAAACGGCATTGTTGAGGAGCCGGAAGTCTTCCTTGGTCACCTGGCGGGGATTGCTGCCATCGGCTTGCATCACCCAAAGGTTATCGCCACCGCCAGCATCGCTGGTGAAGCTGATCTTGCGGCCGTCGGGGCTAAAGCGGGGCTGGATTTCCCAGGCACTGCCGGTTCGGAGTGGGGTAGCCTTACCGCCGGTGATGGGCATGCGGTAAATATCGCCGAGCAAATCAAAAACGACGGTTTGGCCGTCGGGACTCACGTCAAGATTCATCCAGCTGCCTTCGTTGGTGGTGAACTCAACGGTTTTATAGCCGCTGGTTTCGGGGGCATTATGTACATCCCAGCCTTTTTTGCTTTTGGTGCTATCGGGTTTGGGCTGCGCAATGACACAAAGGGGGAGCAAGAACAGAAGTAGGGTTTTCATGCTGCAAAATAGCAAATTACCCGAGGCGGGTGGTATTACGCTGTAGAGCTAGTGGTGGGGGGATTAAGGTGGAAGGCTGAAGTTTAGGATAATTTGTAGATAACACTACGCTTGTGTAACTTCCCTACATGAATCGGTTGTTAATCGTTTTGGTTTTTGGCTTATTGTGCGCACAAAGTTTGCAAGCGCAGTACCGCGACCCGGCGCAAACACCACCACGATGGATCATTTGGCAGAGCCATATGTCGCCCATTCCGTTCGATTATGTGACGGATGTGGCCATCGATGAAAAGGGCCGTAAATGGGTGGTGTTTTGCCAACAGTTTGGTACCCGTACGGGTGCAGCGGTGGCACGATTCGATAGCACCGAATGGAAGATATGGCCGTATGGCAGTTCTTCATGTATAACTATGATTTCGGTAATTCCCGGTGACACTGCTTTTTTTGGATTTTGGCGAAGTTCCGATCAAGTGCTAATGCAGACTATCATCAACGATGAAATAAAAAGTTTACAACATTGTTATCGAAGTGGCCAATTTTATGATTTACATAGAACAGACTCGGGTTTAGCGATATTGGATGGCCGGTTGCAGTTTTTGAACCACTCAGGCGATTGTAATTTGTTAAATACAACCATCCCCTTTTACAGCATGTATTGGGGTGTGCCGGGCTATTGTTTGTTGGGCACGGCCGATAACGGCATCTATGCCTACGATGGAGTAAATTTTAGTCCTTTGCTTACAACCATCGACTCGGTAGACCTGAGCTACGCCAACATCAACGCCATGTTGTTGGAGCCCGACCGATTTGCGACCAACGGATTGGGCGGAAAATTGTGGTTTGCCTTCTTGTTGCCCGGGCAAAACGAATCGAAAAGCGGAATTGGGGTGTGGGACGGTCGGAAGGTGAAAATCATCCGTCGCGAGCAAATGGGCATACGCAGCAACTACATTGGCCATATCAAACGCAATCCGGTAGATGGCAGCATATGGGTAGGATCGTTAGACGGAATAGCCCGTTACCACGAGGGCCGTTGGCAGGCCTTTAATGTAGGCGACGCATTTATGGTAGGGAATGAAGTTTCGGCGATTGAGTTTGATGCCTTGGGCAATACCTGGATAGGCACCAATAACGGCTTGGTGGTCTATAATCCCAAGGGGGTGATATTCAGCAAACCCGAAGCCCCACCAAAACCCGCGAGCCTGAGGTTGTTTCCTAACCCGGTAGCCGACGATTTGGTGGTGGAATACGATGCCCAATTCACCGGCACGGCCCAACTGCGCTTGAGCACCCTCAGCGGTCAGCAGCTACACAGCTGGAGCTGGCAGCTTACCGAAACGGGTACCCAACGGTATCCACTCTCGCTGGCAGGGATACCCGCAGGGATGTATGTGCTGGTGCTGGAGGCCGAACATGTAAGAGTAACAACCAAACTTATTAAATATTAAGCTATGAGGATTTTTTTTAGTTGTTTATTAGTGTTTATGGTTGAGCTAACTAATGCTCAAACATCAATATTTCCGGGTTTCATTTGTGATCATGAACCATCGCCTCAAACGAATTCACTGTCTTCGGGTAGCCTAAGTTCGAATGGTAATGCCATTACCCCCAAGGGCGAACTGCATGTTTTGGTATTATTTATTTCGTTCGATGATAATACGAATACGATTTTTGACACTGATTTTCCGAATGACCCGACAGCATTGCGATATTGGGCCCCAAACGATTTGCCAAATTGGGCCAAAGGAGAAAGCAACGATCTTTTCGATAAAACCACTGCAACCATTGGCCAAAAGAAAAATTTGAGCAATTGGTTTTCTATCATGTCAAAAGGCGCTTTTACTGTAACTGGAGAGGTATTTCCGGAGATGATTGTTTTACCAGCTTCAGCCAGAACAAGTAGCCCCCAACAACTTGCGCTCAATCAAATCATTAACAACCCGGCCTATGCCAATTACCCTTGGAGTAATTTCGACCGAAGGTCAAGGAAAGGAAGAGGTTCTTGGGATGTGGACAATTCAAATACTGCCCCTGACGGTTGGATTGATTATGTATTTGTGATACATCGCGAACAAGGAGTAACAACAGGTTCAGCTAGTGTGGATTTCAATTCAAATGTAGAGCCAAAAGTAGCTTTGGGAGCTACAGCATCCTCGTTTAATTTAAACGACCCATTAGATAATATGCGAGGTTATTTTTTGCATGAACTAGCACACCATACGCATATGGAAGGACATTACAATGGCGCAAACGACGTACGCTCAGATGGTAACTTTTTTACCAATAGCCATGGCTGGGGTTTTATGGGGTCGTATTTACCACAATTTGAAACGGCCAATGCATGGGAACGTTGGTGGCTAGGTTGGCACAACCCCATAGAAGTAAATGGTGATGTTACACTTTGGCTGCGTGATTATATGTTCCATGGCGATGCAGTACGTATTCCTTTACCTGGCGCGCCCGAAGATGAGCTTTGGTTAGAATATCATAGTAGGGTGCTTCGTAATATCACCCCTATACCCCCAAGTGACTTCGATAGGAAACCAGTGTTTGGAAATCCGCCAGGTACCCAACCGGGGCCTGGGTTATATGGTTACGTAACGAAAGGGAAGACCGACAAATCAATACCATTCAATAATGACCAAACCAATTTTATTCGGCATTTACATAAAGAAGGGAATAAAGATTTTAAATATGTTCGTGATGCAAGTTTGCCAAGTTATGCTCCTTCACGATACGCGTATTGGGTCGAGAACGATAATCCAATGTCAGGGTATTCAAAGTATCAAGGAATACTGAACGATTACGATGAAGATGGGCTAATCCAAAAGTCATTTAGTGATGGTAATACCTCCATTACTCAGAGTAGTGAGCAATATATTATTTTCAATACTTATGGTCAGGAGATAAATCGTCATAGTTCATCGCAACGCTCAATACTTAATAATAGTTTTGCCAATGTAGAGGTGTTGGGGTCATTAAACACGAGTAAATTACTGGCTTTTGGTTCAGGGCCAAATGGAGTCCCAGATATGAATGGGTATCTGATTAATGAGCGTTCTGCATTAGTTGATAAATACAACAAAGATGTTAATGTCACAACCTTGCCATTTCAAGCGAATGACCAAATTTTTTTGATAAAGAAATGGAATAATAAATATCTAGTACTCTTTTTTAGGGCTTCGGACTCAAAAAGACTTATCAAACGATTTAATTCGGACTGGTCTGAGGACTTATCCTTTACAGAAGTGGAGTATACCACTTCAGGTGTTAACGATTATTCCAGACAATTTTTCTTTGAATTTGATGCCTCGGGGAATATTTATATTGTAAGTGCATTATTAACAACTATGAATGGTCAGGCTGTTAAACCGGTCGTAAGAATAAATCTATCAGGGATTGTTGATTATAGCTATAACAATCAACAAGTATATACTTTATCTAGTATAAATTCAATAAGGGCAGTTCATGTGGATAATGCAGGTAAGCTGCTACTCGGAGGTAGGACAATTAGAATCAATGGTATACCTTATAACTTGATACGATTGAATCAAAATGGAAGTATAGATGTCACTTTTGTCCCGTTAACAGTACCTCAAAATAGCGGTTGGGTACACGGAATAACACAATTACCTGGTTCTGGGAATTATATCATTACCGGAAATTATTTGGCCATTACGCCATCTACTACAAAAGGCTTAACGATTTTAGATAATTCAGGTACTATTTTGTTGGGTTGGAGTGGGTCAGGCTTCACTTTCAACAACACTACAGTAATTAAAGTACATTTGCTTAATCAAAACGAATTGCTTTTTTCTGGTTCTTTCACGGATTTCAATGGTGTTGATTATAGTAAAACCCGACTTTTCAAAACCAATTTGAACGGCGTCGTTAATGCTACTTTCTCATCTAATTTGCCTGAGATATTTGGTAATGAGACTATTTTTCGTGAAACGTTGAACCCAAATGAATGGTTAGTAACGGCGATGAACACAGGTCCTGCCAATATGGAGTATAACTCTATATACTACGAAAGAACGAACCCCACGGCTAATTCCGATTTTACTTTAGCAGTTACAGGAAAGTCTACCGATGGTTTCACCACCGGAGATGAATTAGGATTATCTGGTATTGCACCCATTCTTCCTCATCCAAGATACCAAAAAACCGAAGTTTCAACTGAGCCTGTTGTTTTGAATGGAATTTCAGTTAAAGTGCTCAGTGAAGCAAATGGCATGATTCAGCTCCAGATAAAAATGAATGATCGAGAAATACGTGAGAATAAAAGATGGTGTGGGAACATTACGGTACCTCCTACAGGATCAATAAATGGGAATACTCTTGTTTTAAAGTCAGGAAAAAGTGTACTTTTTGATTTGAGTGGTACTCCGTCTCGAATGTATATAAATCCAGAATCAGAGCAATTTGGCTCGGAGTTTTCACATTCTAACCCTACTCATTTCGTATTGGAATCGGGTAGCAAGTTTTTATTAGAGCCTAATTCAAGTATTGAGGCCACTCGATTAAGTCAAATTGAAATTGCAGCTGGTAGCGAAATGATTTTAGATCAAAATTCGATGATTTTGGCTGCCAGCAAAGCGAAAATAATTGTGAGCGGCACTTTAACCTTGAAACAGGGTGCTATGTTGCTAATCGACGAGAGTGCTGAATTGGTTATTCGTAATGGTGCTCAATTGGTATTAGAAAGTAATTCAGCAGCAATTGAAATTCGCGGGAAGTTGGTAATAGATGAAAATGCAACTTTCGCCATTACCGGAATCCCTGGCGGCGAAATTGGGTATGTTAAGTTTTATCCCAATGCACAAGTATTGGCCAATCAAGGAAGCATTTTGGCACTAGGAGAAGTAGGTAACCTTCGCAAGGTTATGGAGCTGGCACCTAATACCAATCTTGTCTTACCGAATAATCTAGCTTCTTTTGAAATCCGTCACGGAGAGGTGAAACTCGGTGTAGCCAGTAGAATCGTTTCGACTGCAAAAACCACGCTTTTAAATTCACGTTTTGATATAGAGGGTAATTCTGGTAGGCATCTCGGGTTATTGCTCAGCGGAAACCATTTGCACGATCTAAAAGGCAATTGGTTTTTGAACGCAGTGACCGGTTTAGAAATCAATCTAAATGGTAATCTCAATCAACCCAATTTGATTGCAAATAGATTCAACAACAATCAAACAGGCTTATTAGTGCATAGTGGCGGTCTACTAGTTACTAGTTGTTACTTTAATACCAATAATACTGCTCTGGTTTTATCGGCCTTGTCGGCCACCACCCAAGTGAGTGGAGGAAATTTTAATGAAAATGGTAATGGCATTAAGGTTTCTGGAGCGAACAGTAGCCCGATTATCTTGTCGGGAAATTTGATTCAGCGGAGTACAAGCGGTGGAATTGGAATTGAAGTCATTCAAGGAAATATTACCTTGCGTAGTAATGCCATCCATAGAAGCTACATTGGTGTGAGTGCCAATGGTATGGCTTCACGAGTTCGTATGGCATGTAATGAAATATCTAATGCTTCTTTTGACGCCGTTAGCATTACTGATCGAGCTGTTGTTGATATGTCGAATCAAGCGAGAAATAAAATACTCACGAGTGATTATGCCCTTGATTTAAGTTCAGGAACTATTTTATTGCAGAATGGATATAACGATTTCAGTACCGGAAACAATACCGTTATTGAAGGTATTTTGGATCCGACCTGTTATACATTTACCACGATAACAGGTGGCTATCAGGATTATTCCTTTTTCGAGCTGCCAGCAGATAACAATGCTTTTGAAAGTTCATTTCAGTATCCCACGCTGCAGCCTGGTTCAAACAACCTACCCATTTCAGGAAACGTAATGTATGTAAATGACCATACGTGTGTATCGGTTGGTAATATTTGGGTAGATCCTTCAATCTACTACCGTGTTTTTAGAAAATCGAATAACCCTAATATCACATTTGTAAGTTGTGGTCAAGCGAGTCCACCTTGGTGGAATGATGTTTACAATTCCATAAATCTTGAATCGAATCCATCTACCTGGTTTGTAAGTTCCTCCCTGTTCCCTGGTGTAGAATTGAAGCAAGCGATTCGTTCAGCGCTCAACGAAATTTCTGTAACCATAGATCAGCCAGGTAATGATTCTTTGGCTTTAGAAATGTTTAAACAAATTCTCACCGCGAGTTATACCAATATGAATGATGAAGGACGTGGATTACTAGCGACTGCAAATGAAGCAATGAATTTTGCATTAAGTAATGCTTACTCGTTAGGTATCTTACCTGTGAAATACGGTACAATTCCCGAGCCGCTCAACGATAAAGTATTGACCATGCTTCAAACGTTAGATGATTTGATAAACAGTAGTGATGAAGCATTTACTAAAGCTAAGTATGCACTTGATAAGGTGCTCTTGTATCGGTTAGCTGGTCATTATGAAACAGCCATTTATACGCTTCAGAATAGCGAGGCGAACCAGCATTCAAACTACCTTTATTGGGACTGTATTTTGAATGCCGAGTGGGCATATTTTCAAGGCACATTGAATGCCGATCAATTTGCTGCTGAAGTAGAAGGGTGTATGCAACTTTTCCAAGTTCGCCGATTAAATAGAACTCGCCCCGAGGACCATCAGATTATTGATGGTTGGAAGTCTACTAGCAGCAATATCACGATTGCTCCCAACCCAACCAATTCAACTAGCACTTTGTCTTTTCTATCCGGCGAATGGAACACCTACATTCAAGTAACCGATGTACATGGAAAGGCAGTTTTCGCTGATGTAGTTGAAGCGAATCAAAGTCAGTACACTATGAATACTGCCAACTTACAGCAAGGCGTTTATTTTATTCAAGTTAGAAAAGAAGACGGTACAACAAGTCGAATCAAATGGATTGTAAATAAGTAAATCGCATAATTGAAAAGTGAAAGGCTAGCTGAGGATTGCTAGCCTTTTTCTTTTTTTAGTTTGGTTGACAGCACCTTACTTAACTCTGTTATGTTACATCTTATCGAGTATATTAATAATTTATGGTCAAGTTTCAAGGAAAGGGTAGACAATCCTTTTCAAGCTAGGACCACTACACCTTTTGGTAGCGCTTTTTTAGTCTATTTAGTGCTGTATAATTGGGTTCTTATTTATTCAGTATTTACGTTTGACAATACCACTTCTTTGAATCAAAGAATTCTTTTTATTCAGGATTATATTCAACGTTTAGAAATAATTCGAATGTTATTCAAAGTGATTGGATATTCTTATATTTCCATTGTATTATTTTATTTAACAACGAATTTATCTTTAATAATTACGTTAGTATTTAAGAAAATTCGAATCTGGATATTAAGTAATCTTGAAAGAAATAAACTTGTTACAATTGAAGAATTGAACCGGGTTCAGCAATCAACGACTTATTTACGTGATGAAATTATAGATATTAGAAAACAGTTAGAAGAGTCCGAAGTAGCAAAAAAGTCGATTGAATCAGAAAACATTTCTTTGAAATCCGACTTGAAAACGAATGAACTAGATGTCAAAAACTTAAAGAAGACAAATGAGGATCTAATCAGAGAAAATGAGCGTTTAAAGCTGACATACGCTGGTTTAGTTGCTCAGCGAGCAGAGTTCAAGTTAATATCGGCCTACTATGGTGTAGAAGGTTTTTTTGCTAATGTGAAAGATAAATTGGAACAAAAATTAGCTCAACAGGCCCGAGCTGAAATTATGAATCATACATTTCATGTCGATCCTATAAGAGGAAGGGTGAAGCAATTAGAGATTACTTTTGAATTACAAGGAGAAATCCAATCAGCTGTTTTTCAAGAGTATGACACTATCGCGTTAAACGAAGCTGGCTTAATAGTTGAAAGTCGCTTAATAACCGATAAGGAAAAGGGAGAAATTAGTACAAATGCGAATAGCCTATTCGAATTGATGCAAGAGAACTGGCAGTTAGAGTATTCAAAAGACTCTAATTTGCAAAATGAGGATGTAGTAATTAATCCAGATAATATTTATTTCAGAAATGGTGTAGAGGCATTTTTCATTAAGAATTTTAGAAATAATGGCCCGACCATATCATTTGATAAATACAATATAGATGGAAGCTTACATGCTAATGAGGACTTAATAAAATTGTCGAAAAGTGAGTTTATTGGGGTTGATTCACTCGGTTATCGTTTAGTATATCGGAAGAAATAGAAGTCGATTTGAATCGCATCCTAAAGTGTTGATAGATTGTGTCTATATGAGACTTTGGACTAGCTCTATCGCCCCATTTTCAAAAAAAACGCTAAAAAGCAAAAAGAAGCGTTAACCCCCTTTAGCATTTCCTTATTTTCAACCCACCTATGTGGAACCAACTAAAACCCTACCGCTGGTGGCTGATGGCTGCGGCGGCATTGCTTGTTCTGTATGTGGCCTATGCCACCTTTTTCCGTGCCGAGGCCGAAGAAGTATCGGTTGTAGCCGAAGTGAAGCGGGCCGATTTCTCGGCTGTGGTGGTTAGCTCGGGAGAACTCGTAGCCAAAAACTCTGAAAACATCAACGGCCCCGAAGGTCTACGCCAGGTGGGCATCTGGCAGGTGAAAATTCAAGACCTGGTGGCCGAAGGGTCGGTTGTGAACGAAGGCGATTATGTGGCCGCGCTCGATCAAACCGAAATCAGCAGCAAAATCCGCGATACCGGCGCCGAGCTCGAGAAGGCCGAGTCGCAGTTTTTACAGGCCAAGCTCGACACCACGCTCACCTTGCGTGCTGCCCGTGACGAGATACTCAATATGGAGTTTAACCTCAAACAAAAGCAGATTACCCTGGAGCAGTCGCGCTTCGAGCCACCCGCCATCATCCGCCAGGCCGAGCTCGACCTCGAGAAGATTCAGCGCGACATGGTGCAAATACGCGAAAACTACAAAGTGAAAAAGCAGCAGGCCGAAGCCAAGATGGCCGAAGCCGGGGCCAATTTGCAGCAGGTAAAAAACAAGATGGACAATTTGCAGAAGGTTTTCGGCGAGTTCACCATCACAGCACCCAAGTCGGGCATGGTGATTTATATGCGCGAGTGGGGCGGTCAGAAAAAGAAGGTGGGCAGCACCATCTCCCCTTGGGACCCAGCCGTGGCTACGCTGCCCGACCTGCGGTATATGCTCTCCAAAACCTATGTCAATGAAGTCGACATCCGCAAGCTTAGCAAGGGGCAAACGGTAGAAATAGGCCTCGACGCCTTCCCTGAGCTCAAGCTCAAGGGCAAGGTAGAGCAAGTAGCCAACGTAGGCGAGCAGCGGGGCACCACCGACGCCAAGGTGTTTGAAGTGGTGATAGAAGTGCTGCAAAGCGATACCAACGTACGGCCGGGCATGACCACCAGCAACCGCATCCTCACCCGTACCATACGCGACACCTTGGTGATTCCCATCGAGGCAGTATTCAGTCAAGACAGCATCTCCTTTGTTTACCTCAAAAACGGCCTGAGCATCGAAAAGAAGCAGGTACGCCTGGGCGATGCCAACGAAAATGAAGTGGTCGTGGCAGCGGGCGTGCAAGTAGGCGACCAGCTCATGCTCACCGAACCTGACGGCATGAAGGAGAAGAAAATTGTCTTGCTCCCCGGCGAGAAGTCGAAAAAAACTGCCGCCCGCCCGTGAACTACCTCCGCTTGTTGAGCAATTTCCGCATCGCCACCGATGCGCTGCTGGCCAATAAGGTGCGCTCTGCCCTCACCGCTTTGGGGATCATCTTTGGCGTGGCCGCAGTCATCGCCATGTTGGCCATCGGCAACGGCGCCCAGCAAGAGATACTCGACCAAATTAAGCTCGTGGGTGTAAACAATGTGGTAATCAAGCCCATCGTGGAGCAAGAGGAAGGCAAAGTAGACGAGAAGGCCGGCGGAGCCGATGCCAGCCAGAAGCCCAAGCGGTACAGCCGCGGCCTCGACCTCGAAGATGCCCGCAGCATACTCGAGCTCATCCCCACGGTAGAGCAGGTGAGCCCTGAGGTGGTGTTCGAAACCGACATCATCCGCTCGGGCTTGCGCCGCAGCTCCCGCATCGTGGGCGTAGAGCCGGCCTACTTCGAAATCGCTAACCTGCCACTCGACGAAGGCAGCCACTTTACCACCGAGCAGCTCGCCAAGGGGCAAGGCGTGTGCATCATCGGCGCTGGCATCCGCAAGAAGTTTTTCACCAACGAAGTCGCCCTGGGCAACTACATCAAGGTGGGCAGCCACTGGCTCAAGGTGGTGGGCATCCTCAGCGAAACCTTGGTGTCGGAGAAGGCCATCGAAAACCTCGGCATACGCGACTTCAATATGGACGTATATGCCCCCATCAAAACGGTGCTGGGGCGGTACATCAACCGCTCGTCGGTATTGGTGCCCAAGCAGGAAGACGAGAGTTTTTTCATCGACGGCGTTGAAGTGGGCGGTGGAGATAAAGACAAAGGACCGATCAACTACCACCAGCTCGACCGTTTGGTGGTGCAGGTTGAAGCCCCTGAGGCCGTAGCGCCAACCACCGAGGTAATTTTGCGCATGCTCACACGGCGCCACAACGAGGTGGTCGATTTTGAAGTGACCATCCCCGAGCAGCTCCTCAAGCAGCAGCAGCGCACCAAAGATATTTTTAATATGGTACTCGGCGCTATCGCCGGCATCTCCTTGCTTGTGGGCGGCATCGGCATCATGAACATCATGCTCGCCTCGGTGCTCGAACGTACCCGCGAAATAGGCACCCGCCGCGCATTGGGCGCCACACGGAAGGATGTGGTAAGTCAGTTTATGTTCGAAGCCATGCTCATCTCGCTCAGCGGCGGCATGGTAGGCGTGATTTTGGGGGTGAGCATGGCCTACTTCATCGAAGGCATCACCGACATCAAAACCATCGTCTCGCCGCTGTCTATCGTCTTGTCGTTTGGCGTATCGGCCGCCATTGGGCTCATCTTTGGCATCACCCCCGCCAAAAAAGCCGCCAGTCAAAACCCCATCGAATCGTTGCGTTATGAATAAACTACTGCTCCTGCTGTGGCTCGTCGCCGCCACACCCGCCCTTGCGCAACGCACCGAAACGCTGAGCCTCGCCGACGTGATTGGCATGGCACAGCAGAAGTCGCCCGCCTACGCCCGTGCGCGCAACACCTTCGAAAACAACTACTGGCGTTACAAAAACTACCGCGCCAGCATGCTGCCGGCTCTCAACCTAAACGGCACCCTGCCCAATATCAACCGAAGCATCGAGCGCATCACCCTACCCGACGGCTCGGATGCCTTCGTCGACCGCTCCCTCGCCACCTCCAGTGCGGTGCTCAGCATCGACCAAAACCTGCCCCTCACCGGTGGGCGCTTTTCGGTTCTTAGCGGCCTGCAGCGCATCGACCTGTTTGGTGCCACCAACAGCACCTCTTTTTTGAGTACACCCATCAGCATCTCGTACTTTCAGAACAACGTTTTTTACAACGACTTCCGCTGGCAGCGTCGCATCGAACCTTTGGTATTTGAAGAAGCGCGCCGCGCCTATGCCGAGCAAATGGAAGACATTGCCCTGCAAGCCACCAATCTGTTTTTTGAGCTGCTGGCCGCCGAAAACAACTTCCGCCTCGCCGAAATCAACCTCGCCAATACCGATACCCTCTATAAAATTTCGAAAGGCCGCTTCGACCTCGGCAAGATCGCCGAAAACGACCTGTTGCAGATAGAGCTGTCGCTCCTCAATGCACGCAACCGCGTGGCCGAAACTGGCCTCGAGCTCGAGCTACGCCAGCAGGACCTGCGCCGCTTTTTGAGCATACCCGATGCCTATACTCTGCAACTCACCGTGCCCGAAAACACACGCTTTTTTGAGGTGAGCCCCGAACGAGCCCTCGAAGAGTCGCGCAGCAACCGCCAGGCCGTGCTGCAGTTTCGCCGCCGCCGCCTCGAAGCCGAGCAGCAGGTAGCCCGCATGCGGGGCGAAAACGGCGTGCAGCTGGGCATATCGGCCAATTTCGGACTAACCCAGCGAGGTACGGTGCTGGGGAGTGTGTATACCAACCCGCAAGACCAACAAACCGTGGCACTCACCTTGAATGTGCCTTTGGTGAACTGGGGGCTGAATAAAAGCCGCATACGGATGGCCGAAGCCAACCGCGAGCTCACCGAAGTGAATGTGCAGCAAGATGAAATTAATTTTGAGCAAGAAATACGGTTGCAGGTGATGCGTTTTGCCATTTTGCGCGACCAGCTGCTCGTTGCAGCCAAGGCCGATACCATCGCACAAAAGCGCTTCGAAGTCACCAAAGAGCGCTACCTCATCGGCAAAATCAGCATCACCGACCTCAACCTGAGCATACAGGAAAAGGATCAGGCCCGCCAAGCCTACATACAGATGTTGCGCACCTATTGGAACAACTACTACCTCCTTCGGCGGCTTACGCTCTACGATTTCGAGCGGGCGCAGAAAATCAGTCCACGCAGCGCCGAGCTGCGTTAGGCAAAAAAAAAGCCCCCCGTGGGGAGCTTTTGCACAACGGCTGGTAGCACGGAGTAGATGCGTTAGAAGCTGTAATTGGCTGGATACTTCACCTGGTAGTTCAGCTTGAGGCTGGTTTTTTCGCCACCGGGCAGATTGATTTTCCAGAGAAGTTCTCCGCTACTTTCGTCGTATGCAGCTGCAGGTAGGGCTTCGTAGCTAATTTCTACCGAACGGCTTTTACTCAGCGGAAGCTGTTCCTGTACCTGCAATACCACCGCATAGTCTTTTTGGTTGCGGATGTTGATTTCCCATTGCAGCTGTTGGCGGATGCTGCTGCCCACCACCTTACGGCTTTCTTGGTCGAGTACCAGCTTCCGCTCAATCACCAGCCCACGGTCGCGACCAAGTGCTAAGCGCAGTGTATCGCCAGTCGACTGGGTACGCACCTCTGTTTCGCCCACGAAGGTGCCTTGGTAGTACAAACTGGCCTTGCCATCGAGTAGGTTGAGGTAGGCCCAAGGCGACAGTTCGGCTGTAAGAAATACATCGTTGCTGAGTTTGGGCACCGCCTGATGGACATAACGGGCAGGTGCTTCAACATCTTTGATGGGCACCCGTTGTTTTTCGCCATCGGTGGGTATGGTCTGCCTGTTTTCGATCACATACTGCAACAATTCGGGCGAACGCGGCAACAAGGTCGATGGGTCGAGGGTAGAGCCACGTGTACGAATACCGTCGATGAAGTAGTCGCTGCGTATGCTGGACGAGCCGCGAATATGCAGTACTTCTTCCCCATAAGTATCACTGAAAACGCCCATTGATGTTGAAGCAATAGAATTCACATCGCGAGTAGGTAAAGCGGCAATTTCTTCACGGCTTGTACCTCTAAAATTGGCTTCATCCTTTGAAATCAATGGCTTTTCATAATCAGCTACAACTACTTCTTTCAAGTTTACACCAGAAGACATATGCAGGTTAGCTACGGTGAGTTTGCTATCTGTAACTATGATCCTATTTAGTTGGATTGGGTTGAATCCTGCATAAGATGCTTTAAGCGTGTATACACCAGGTTTAAGGTGGTTAAACTTGAAGTTCCCATCCACATCGGTGGTGGTGCCACCCACTTGTTGATCGTTTAAAAACAATACGATGTTACCAAAAGGAATGCCTTCACGTTTGGCCTCGTCGAGCAACTTGCCGCGTATGCTGCTGCCCGAACCTTGCACATAGTCAAACTTACGTTCTACACTTTGCTCGCGCATTCCAAAATACCAGGGACGTAGTTGAGGCTTATCGCCCGATAGGCTGGGGTTGGCGGTGCTCAGGGTGAGCTTTACCTGTTTCCACGCTTCTCCGCTGTACTGAAACACCTCTGCGAGGTAGCTAATTTGCAAGGGTTTGCGCAAATCTTCGACGCGGAAGTCGTAGGTGGGCTGCCAGCCTGCTGCTTCGTCGTAGTACCGTAGCCGTAAGGTATCGGCATGCTCGCGGCGACCTTCGAGGGTCACATACACCACCCCCTGGGGTTTTGGCTCAGGACCGAGCAAGGCATTCATCTGCTGGTACAGCTGCCGCAGAGTTTCTTGATTGAGTTCGATGGCAAACTGGTGGGCAAACATCAGCTTGCGGATTTCGCCCAGTCGCTGCCGGTAAAAGTCGGCGGTTTCGCGCAGTGCTTCCACTTTTACGCCATTATCGCCAGCGATGTGGGCATTTTTAAGTAAGATTTCTTCTTCTTGCTTAAGTATAGCAATTTCGGCTTTAAGCCCATCGTTTCGCCGCACCAGGGCCTTTTCTTCGGCTTGCAGCTCCTTGCGTCGGTCAGGATTATCGCTGCGAGCCGGAGTTTCTACGGCGTGTTTTACCACCAGTATGGTAGCTTGTTTTAAACCGGTAAGCTGCACCGTTTGTGGTTTGAGGCTCAGGGGGAGATCGGTGAAGCATACCACCTGTTTACCACGCTGCAGCTTGACCACAGCCTGGCGGTCGACCATGGCACCGCTGAAAAAAACGGTGACAGCATCAACCTGCGATTGTACCCTAAGGGTGTCGGCTCCGGCCCGGAGCACGGGGGCGGCCAGCGAGGCCGCGAGCAGCAGTGAAATGTAGGTTTTCATGGCCGTAGTATTTAAGTGAGTTCATGCGAGCAAATTCGTTATTTATTCGTTTTTAGGTGCCCTAAGGTGGTTTTATGATGCTAAGCTGACAAAAGTCAGCCTGTTTTGTCACACTTTTGACATTCCCACCTCCTTGGCATTGTGGTGCTGCGGAAACCACCGAAATTGGTCGTGTTTTAGCACCTAGGCGGTCGAAAAGACCCGTCCGTTGCGCCGCTGTGGTTGCCAAAAGGCTTTATGAACCACATTTTCTGCTTAATTTGCCCCGCAAATCAGACTATGCGGTATTTTGTATTGTTCATTCTTGTCTTTCAGTCGCTTACAAGCCTGGGACGCGACTACGTCAATTTTCGCAGAGACAAACGTTCCGTCGTCATCGAAGTCACCGACGGCGAGTACCATTTTTCGGCCTACAGCTCGCGCATGGTCGAAACCACCTTTTATCCCAAAGGCAAAGCGCGCCCTGCCGCCTCCACAGCCGTTGTGCTCAAAGAAAAGCAGCTGTTTTCGGCCATGGTGTTCAGCATCATCGACCAAAAGCAGGAGAAAATAGAGCTCCAGACCACGGGCATCAAAATCAGCATCAACAAAAAGCCCTTCAGCATCAGCTACTACTACGGCAACAAAGCCTTGGTGACCGAAGCCGGTGGCTACCAGAAAACTGCCGAAGGCGAGCAGATTGAATTTGCGGTGAACCGCGAGGAAGTTTTGTACGGTGCCGGCGCGCGCGCCCTGCCCGTAAACCGCCGTGGTGAGCGCTTGCAGCTCTACAACCGGGCGCATTATGGCTACGAAACGGAGTCGAAGCTCATGAACTACTGCCTGCCCATCGTGCAGAGTAGCAACGGCTATATGTTGCATTTCGATAATGGCGCCATCGGCTGGCTCGATTTCGACAGCCGCGGCGACGACCGTCTGCGCTACGAGACCATCGGCGGCCGCATGACCTATCAGGTGATTGCAGCACCCAACTGGGCCGACATCCTGAGCGAATACACTCGTCTCACCGGCCGACAGCCACTACCACCCCGCTGGGTGTTGGGCAACTTCGCCAGTAGGTTTGGCTACCACAGCGAGCGCGAAGTACGCGAAACCGTTGCCGCCTTCCGTACCGACAGCATCCCCATCGATGCAGTGGTAATTGATATTTATTGGTTTGGCAAAGACATTCAGGGCCATATGGGCAATCTCGAATTTCTGGCCGACTCGTTTCCTACGCCCGACAACATGCTCGCCGAGTTCAGCGCCGACGGCATACAAACCGTGCTGGTCACCGAACCCTTCATCCTCAGCACCAGCGACCGCTGGGAGGAGGCCGTGCAGGAGAAGGTACTCGCCACCAACGACAAAGGCGAACCTTTCCGCTACGACTTTTACTTTGGCAATACGGGTCTCATCGACCTCACCGATACCGCCGCACGGGAGTGGTTTTGGGGCATCTACCGGAGTTATACCCGTCGCGGTGTTGGCGGCTGGTGGGGCGACCTCGGTGAACCCGAAGTGCATCCTTCGGCTTTGCGCCATAAAACAGGCACCGCCGACGAAATACACAACATTTATGGTCATCTGTGGGCCTCGCTCATCGCCGACGGCTACAAGCGCGACTTCCCCAAGCAGCGTCCGTTTATTTTGATGCGTGCCGGCGGAGCAGGTTCGCAACGGTATGGACTAATTCCTTGGAGTGGTGATGTGAGCCGCAGCTGGGGCGGACTTCAAAGTCAGCCCGGAATTGCCTTAAGCATGGGCATGCAGGGCCTCGGCTGGATGCAAAGCGACCTTGGCGGTTTTGCCGGCGGCGACAAATTCGACCCGGAGCTGTATACCCGTTGGTTGCAGTATGGCGTTTTCCAGCCCGTATTCAGGCCGCATGCACAAGAGCATATTGCGCCTGAACCCGTTTTTCACGATGCAGCCACCAAGGCCTTGGCCAAAAAAGCAATCGAACTGCGCTACCGCTTGCTGCCTTACAACTACCAGCTGGCTTTTGAAAATCAACAAACCGGCTTACCCCTCATGCGGCCACTGTGGCTGACTGGCGACAGCGCCCGCGCCATCGATACGCGCTCGTACCAGTGGGGCAAAGCCTTTTTGGTTTCGCCCATACTCAAGCCCGGGGTTAAAGACCAGACTTTTTACTTGCCAGCCGGCCATTGGTTCGACTTTTACACCGACAGTGTGCTTACAGGCGGTACCGAGCAGCGTGTGGCTACACGTCCCGATGGTATCCCCACTTATGTAAAAGCCGGTTCATTTGTGGCCATGGCAGAACCTATGCAGCATACGGGGCAATACAACAGTCACGCACTGGAACTGCATTATTACCATCATGCCAGTGTTCCCGAAAGTACCGATAGCCTGTACGACGACGACGGCCGTACCCCCGATGCCTATGCCACCGGCCAGTATGAGCTGCTGTATTTCGAAGCCGAGGACGAAAAGTCAGGTTTAGAGATAGAAATCGACCGCAAACCCGGTACGGCCTGGACCGTGAAGCCAAGGGAGCTGGAGATGGTGATTCATGGGCTCAAGCAAGCACCACAGTCGGTAAAGCTGGGTCGAAAAAGAGTAAAGCACGCTTATGATAATGGCGTATTGAGGTTCAAAGTCAAAGTGTCGGAGCCCGAAACTGAGCTTTTTATCAAGTACGGAAAATAAATTAGACAAGTATATCCACTATGTAACTTCGGTTACAAACAAGCCCGTTTAAGCTTGCGTACCTTTAACCTAACAGCACATTAAAGCTGAAAGGTTATGAAAAAAGTATTGTTTTTCGCCATTCCTGTGCTGGTTCTTTTGTCGATGGCTTGCTCGAAAGACAAGATCGACCCTGTGATTAACCAGCCGGCACCCAACGAGACCCAAGCTGATTTGACCTTCCTGAGAGAAGAAGAAAAACTTGCCCGCGACGTATACCGTTATGCGGCTACGCGTTACCCGAGTATGCAAATTTTTGGCAATGTCGCTTCCAGTGAACAAACCCACATGGACAAAACCCTGGCGATACTGCAGAAATATGGTCTGCCCGATCCAGTAGGCACCAATGCCGAAGGGGTTTTTACCGACACCCGCTTGCAAAAGCTGTATGTGCAACTCACCCAAAAGGTTGATTTGAGCTTAGTAGATGCTTTACAAGTAGGTGCGACCATCGAAGACCTCGATATCGCGGACCTACTTACAAGTCAGGCGGTTGCCGAACTACCAGAAGACATTGCCTCGCTGTATGCGCAATTGCATTGTGGTTCACGCAATCATCTGAGGGCCTATGTGGGCCAAATTAACACCCAAGGCAGCAGTTATGCGCCACAGTACCTCACACCATCGTATTATGCCGAGGTGCTGGCTGGCAGTCACGAAAATTGCAATCAGCCTTAAGTGGAGTATTGGGTTGAACGAGGGCAGGTTGGGGGACCTGCCCTTTTTTTATCTGTTTTTGGGCGGCAGTGCGATTAAAGTTAAAGGCGCCAGCAGCGGTTTTAGCATTTTCAATTTGCTGTAAGATAGATGCCTATTTTTTGAGCAAACGTTGTTGTGCGGTTTTGCCTCCGTCGGTGAGGCGAAGCAGGTAGGTGCCGGATTTGAGGTTGTGGGTGTTTATTTGTTGAGGACCTGCGGATTCAAAGCGTTCTGTGAACAACAACCGCCCGGTTACATCATAAACTTCGAGCAGGGCAAGGGGTTGTTGCGTGGCAAAGTACAGCAGTTCACTTACCGGGTTCGGATAAATTACCCAGTTGGTTTCGGCTACTGGGGCAATGCTGGTGGTTTGCGACAGGCGATATACATTATTGTTGCCTCCCCAAAACCAACGGTTGCCGTTGGGGTCGAGATCCATGCGGCGAACAAAATTACCGCTGGCCAATTGCGTCCACGTACGGCCACTGTCGCTGGTACTGTAGTACGCGCTCACATTGCCGTCCCAAATAATGCCTTCGGCTGAGCTTGGGCTCAAAAGCCGAATGTCGCTGAAATTATCGAAGATGGCGTTGGGAATGTTCGTCCAGTTTTTGCCGCTATCGCTGGTGTAGGCCACAAAACCGTCGTTGCCTACCAGCATGCCGTGGGTTGGCGAAAGCATGCGCAGGTCGTTGATGTTTTCGGCAAAACTATCTACTCTCGACCAACTGGTTCCACCGTCGCGTGTGGTATACAGTAGGCGCTGGTACCACACAAATCCCTGCTGAGGGGAGATGAAACGTACTTTTGCGTCGTATCCGTTCACCGGGAAGTCGTAGCGGCCACTCCAGTTATCGCCGCCGTTAACGGTTTTGAGAAAGATCACCTTGTTTACTGAGCCGCTGTTGCCGCACAGCAGCATAAAGCCTTGCAGCGTATCGAGAAATTGTATGCTGCGAATGGCCTCATTTACGCCAACCTGCAACTCTATCCAGTTGGTGCCGTTTTTGGTGTAGCGTAGGCGTCCTCCCGAATTTTTGCCGAGGAAGATGTGGTTGCTGTCGGCCACGGCCAGGGCTGTATAGGTGTAGGCGCCACCAAACTGCTCGGTACTGATGTTGGTCCAGTTGCTGCCGCCATTCGACGATTTGAGCGCCCAATAGTTTTGGATAGCGAAACCTGTTTGCGGCCCTACAAAGTCGAGATCCACGATTCCCCCGCCATTGGGCAGCGTACCCACTTGAACAAAGTTTTGTGCATGAAGTTGTGTAGCCATAAGGCACCAGAAAAGGAGTAAACGTTTCATGGTCATTTTTTGTCGGCAAGTTCGCAAACACCCCACTTCCAAACATACCGTGCACAGGGTAATTTGCTTAGGCTTAAGGAGTGGGGTTATTGGAAGATGCGGAATCCGAGAATACATCCATGAGTTCAACTCGTTAAAAGTAACAAAGGCGGTTTATCTTCAATCAGGCTCAATGTGCATCCCCGAAGAACCATTAACTTTGACCTATGGAAAATGAGGATATTCGCTGGAAGCAGCGTTTTGCCAATTTTGAAAGGGCGTTTCAGCGGCTTCAGGAGGCGGTTCACGCCAAGGATTTGAATGAGCTGGAGCGCAATGGGCTTGTACAGCGCTTTGAATTCACCCTTGAGTTGGCTTGGAAAACCACCAAAGATTTTCTAGAGGAAAAGGGTTTTTCCTTTAAACCCTCACCCAAAGACACTTTTCGTCAGGCCCAAGCTGCAAAATACATCCATTATGCACAGGAATTGATCGACGGATTGGATTTGCGCAACGAATTGTCGCACGATTACGACGGCCACAAGTTCGATAGGGCAGAAATACAACTGCGAAACGAAACATTTCCTGCATTGAGTAAGCTACATGACTTTTTTTTGAATCAAATCGAACATCCGCATTAAGCTCAACGACATGACCACCAATGGAACAACGAAGTTTGGACTTTCGCAACGTTCAATGCAGGAGCTTGAACAGATCTTTGCCAAATATCCCGACATCCGTGAAGTGTATATTTTTGGGAGCAGAGCCAAAGGGACATACCATATTGGGAGCGATATCGACTTGGCCATCATTAATACCGATATTCAGCCAAACACCTTGGCCAAGGTGCTGGCCGATTGCGCCGAAAGTAGCTTACCGAATACCGTTGATCTAGTGGACTATAACGCTTTAACCAATCCTGAATTTAAGGATCACATTCAGCGTGTAGGCGTGCTATTTTATTCGGCCTAATGGCCAAAATTCTTATTCAGAGCGTGTCAATAACTTATTGGATAGGCAAATACTTGTAAAAAATTGTCCTTTCTAAGCTCGATTCATCTCTCTGAGCGAAGTCAATTGACGTATAACCAATAGGCTTCGAGCTTTTTACAGCTGTCCGTTTACGAATGAACAACCCGAATATTTCCTATCCTCCTTGTTTTCGGGTGGCTTGACTATCTTTGCGGCGAAATATTAGTTGGTATGTCCGATCACAAAATCATCTTTTCTATGGCCGGCGTGAGTAAAACGCTGCCTACCGGAAAACAGATACTCAAAAACATCTACCTCAGCTTTTTTTACGGAGCTAAAATTGGCGTACTTGGTCTCAACGGCGCGGGTAAGTCTACCTTGCTGCGCATCATCGCAGGCATCGATAAGTCGTTTCAGGGAGAGGTGGTGTTTTCGCCCGGATATACTGTCGGTTATCTATCGCAGGAGCCGGAGCTCGACCCCAACAAAACGGTGAAAGAGGTGGTGCAGGAAGGCGTTCAAGGCATCATGGATTTGCTCAAAGAGTTCGATCAGATCAACGAAGCTTTTGGCGATCCCGACGCCGATTTCGACAAATTGCTCGCCCGTCAGGCCGAAGTGCAGGAAAAGCTCGACGCTGCCGACGCCTGGACCATCGACAACCGCCTCGATATAGCCATGGAAGCGCTCATGTGTCCCCCGGCCGACACCCAAATCGCTCAGCTTTCGGGCGGTGAACGCCGCAGGGTGGCCCTTTGTCGCCTCTTGCTCCAAGAACCCGATGTCTTGTTGCTCGACGAGCCCACCAACCACCTCGACGCCGAGAGCATCGACTGGCTAGAGCAGCACCTACGCCGTTACAAAGGCACAGTAATCGCCGTAACGCACGACCGCTACTTCCTCGATAATGTGGCTGGATGGATCTTGGAGCTCGACCGTGGCGAAGGTATCCCTTTCGAAGGAAACTACTCGAGCTGGCTCGACCAGAAGAGCAAGCGCCTTGCCCAAGAAGAAAAAACAGAATCGAAGCGGCAAAAAACCTTGCAGCGTGAGCTCGAGTGGGTGCGTATGGCGCCCAAGGCACGCCACGCTAAAAGCAAGGCGCGTATTACGGCCTACAACAGCCTGCTCAACGAAGACGTAAAAGAAAAAGAACAAAAACTGGAGCTGTTCATCCCACCCGGACCCCGCTTGGGTAATGTGGTGATTGAAGCCGAAGGGGTGAATAAATCGTTTGGCAGCCGTAAACTTATCGGCGACTTGAGCTTTGCCTTGCCGCCCGCGGGGGTGGTAGGCATCATCGGGCCCAACGGCGTAGGTAAAACCACCCTCTTTAAGATGATTATGGGCCTCGAAAAAGCCGATACAGGCACATTTAAAGTGGGCGATACCGTGCAAGTGGCGTATGTTGACCAAGCCCACGACGGCCTGGATGGCGAAAAAACCGTTTTCGACGTGATTAGTGGCGGCACCGAAAACATGATGCTCGCCGGCCGACAGGTGAACTCACGTGCCTACATCAGCAAATTCAACTTCAGCGGCAACGACCAGAGCAAAAAAGTAAAGGAACTTTCGGGTGGTGAGCGTAACCGTGTGCACTTGGCCATGACGCTCAAACAAGGCGCAAACGTATTGTTGCTCGACGAGCCAACCAACGACATCGACGTAAATACCTTACGTGCACTTGAAGAAGCCATTGAAAACTTTGCAGGCTGTGCGGTAATCATCTCCCACGACCGGTGGTTCCTCGACCGGGTGTGTACGCACATCTTGGCTTACGAGGGCAATGGTGAGTTTTATTACTTCGACGGCAACTACACCGAATACGAAGAAAACCTGCGCAAACGCAAAGGAGATGGTGCTATCCGTAAAAATAAATACCGCGACCTCACCGGTCGTGCTTAAATTGCAGCATCATGGCACGTAAGCAGCTTTTGTCAGCCGAGCAATGCCGCCAAAAAATCAGGCGTATTGCGTACCAGCTCTGGGAGGAAAATTTTCAGGAGAAGGAGATACTGCTTGCCGGAGTAAAAAATCGGGGAGTACAGCTTGCCGAGCTGCTCGCCGAAGAGCTAAAGCAACTTTCGGGCTTGCAAGTGCATACCACCTGGGTACGCTTGAACAAAGATAACCCGGTGCACGATGAAATTACGGTGGGCGTAAATCCGGCCGATTGGCAAGGTAAGGTGGTGGTGATCGTAGATGATGTAGCCCACACTGGTAAAACACTGCTATACGCCATCAAACCTTTTATGGGGCATACCTACGAGAGATTGCAGATAGCAGTATTGGTCGATCGGGCACATAAATCCTACCCCGTTCATGCCGACTTTGTGGGTTTTTCACTAGCTACCACCTTACAGAACAATATTGAGGTGAGTTTTACGAAAGAAGGCGTAAAAGTGCATTTACACTAATTACGCCCAGTTTTTGCTGCTCAATCTTTGTATTTGCTGCCTTTTTTAGCCTTTTTTTCAGCACGTTTTTCTTTCAAACTTTTCGTTGCCTCTTTTTTGGCTTCTTTCTGTACGGTTTTTTCTTTCGACATGGTTAAGTGAATTGAGGTGGTGGTAGTTAGCGCACCCGACCGAGGCCCATTCGACAAACGATTGGTCGAATTCATAGAATTCTTGCCGGCGCATCTGGTGAGATTATGTAATTTACAACATGAATCGGAAAATACGCGCATTTATTGTAGGTCTGCTAGCTGTATGTTGGGTGCAAATGGGCAGTGCCCAAACCACTAGCCCGGCATCGACCGACAGCAGCCGTGCACTGGTCGTGATTTTCCCCGATTTTTCGAGCAACGAAGATGATAATTGGTTGGATTCGCTCGATTTGCGCATACAAGCACTATTTCCCAGTACGGTGGTAGCACCGATGGTTATGCCGGAAATGTCGGGTAACGACGATATACGAGAAGGTATCAGCAAAGGTTGGATAGCTACGTTTACCAATATGGTTGTGGAAGCCAAAAGAGCTCACCAACCCACTAGGGTGGTTTTGGTAGGGAAAGGTACCGGAGCGGTATTGGCACTACTCATTGCCGCGAACACACCGGGTTTGGTTACCGAACTTGTCGCCATAGCGTGCCCCGCGCTTCCTGTAAGTTGGGATTCCACTTACAAGGGCGAAGAGCCCGCGAGCTATCTCAGCGGCTTGAAACAAACCGGGGTAGTTTTCGTACACGGAATCGACGATACCGAGGTGCCCGTTGAAAATCCGATGCAGTTTTACCAACAGCTGCGCCCCATGCAGGAGCGTAGCCGTATGATACGTTTGTCGGATGCAGGTCACAACATCGAGCTGCACCCTGTGGTGATGAAGTTCATAGGCGACTGTATCGAAGGACGTTTAAGTGCACCACCCCTTCGTCGTACTACACCATGAGTCAACGTATCGGCCTGCTCGATTTTCTCCGTGGCTTTTCGATGGCCACCATAGTCCTTTTTCACTATTTACAACAGTTTGCACTACCCGAAGCAATAAAACCGCTCATCTTTTTTGGTGGCACGGGTGTGCACTTGTTTTTTGTGCTTTCTGGCTACACCCTGTACCGTTCGTTCACGGCCAAACCTTTGGGCTACTTCACTTTTTTACGCCGTCGGTTTTCCAAAATTTACCTGCCTTACATCGCTGTGGTAAGCATATCGGCGCTGGTGAGCGTGGTGATTCCGCTCTTCAAAGAAGGCTCGTGGTACGCTTGGCTTGGCCATGTGTTTTTGTACAAATTCGCTGATAGAACCATCATTGGTAGTTATGGCTACCAGTTTTGGTTTGTTTCTACCCTATTTCAGTTGTATCTGCTTTTTGTGCCACTGTATTGGCTCATGAAAAAAGCTAAACCCACAACGCTCACCCTATGGCTATTTGTGGTTTCGATGGCCTGGAATGTGATGATTATCGGCCTCGGAGTAGATGATAATCGCAGCTGGAATAGCTTTTTTCCGGTTTTTTTGTGGGAGATGGCCCTCGGTATGACGCTTGCGCATCGTTTTGCCGATGCCACCATCGAAAAGCCACTCCCGGCGATGAAATTATTGATTATTGGCGGAGTTGCCTTGGCGAGTTATGCTTTCATGGCGCTCAAAGGCGGACAGGCCGGTCGAGTTACCAACGACATCTTTGCGCTAACCGGTTATGGCGCTGTTGCTTTGCTCAGCTATCAATGGTCGGGTAAAGCGCTGCGAAATGGCGTGAGTTGGCTGGGCGGCATTTCGTACTCGTGGTTCTTGTGGCACATGTTTTTTATTGAGTTGGCGCGTGTGTTTGTGCCACAGCCCTACACCACGCTAGCCTTGGTGATTAGCTTTTTTGTGGGCTTGGCGGTAGCCTATGGCTGGGACAAATGGGTGGCAGCCTTTTTTCAGCGCTACAAGATTTGAAGTGCTTGTTTTAAGGCAAAAGTGGAACCAATTGTGTCAAAGTGACTGCACAGTGCCCTTTTTAATTTAGTATCTTGTAACATGAAGTATTTCCTCCTGTTGTTTTTCTGCGCACTGGCAGCAGTGGCCACGGCTCAATTGCCATCGTTTTATACCGAAAATGGCCTCAAAGGCGCGCGCGACAAACAAGGCCGCGTGGTTATTCCGGCAGTTTACGACGATATCGACGAATGGGAGAACGGTTGGGCACGGGCATACCGTAACGACAAAGTAGGCTATATCGATCCCAAAGGGCGCGAACTTATTCCCGTGCGCTTCGATTATATCGACCGTTTTGACGGCACCGAAGCACTTGCCATTCAAGGAACAACCATTGGTTACATCAACCGCAAGGGCAGCTGGGAGCGTAAGCTGCAGCTCGATAGCATTGGTCCCTTTCACAACGGCTTAGCCATTTGTGTGCTCAAAGGAAAATATGGCCTCCTCAATCAGGAGTTAGTGTGGGTGATAGCTGCAGAGTATGATCAGTGTAGCGACATGGGCAAAGGACTTTACCGCCTCGGTAAAAAAGGCCGTTACGGCATTTTCGAAGAAAATGGTAAGCCACTATTGGCAGTAGAATACGACTATGTTGGCCAATTCGATGGCAGTTTGGTAGAACTACGAAAAAACGGCAAAGTGGGTTACCTGCACGAAAGTGGTAAAATTCAAATACCCGTTAGGTTTACACGCATTGGTCGTTTTAAAGATGGCGAAGCCGAAGCCGAGCTCGACGGTAAAACGGTGCGTATCGACATCGACGGGGAATTGATCGACTAAACTCGGAATCGCACGAGTGGGCGTTCAAGCACCCACAAGCGCGATGATGGAGATTTCGACGTTCACATTTTTGGGTAAACAAGCCACCTGAACGGTTTCGCGAGCGGGATAATTGCTGGTGAAGTAGCTGCCATAAACCGCATTCACCCGAGCAAAATTTCCCATATCGCTCAGGAAAATAGAGGCTTTGACTACTTTTTCCCAACTGCTCCCACACGCGGTGAGCAAAGCAGCAATATTTTCCATCACCTGACGCGTTTCGGTTTCAATATCGTCCATCACCAGCTCACCGGTTTTGGGATGTAAGGCTATTTGTCCGCTGAGGTAAGCCATGCCGTTGGCAATAACCGCTTGACTGTAAGGACCAATGGGTAAGGGCGCTTGAGAAGTTTCGATGATCTGCATGCTTAGGTTATCTTTGCGGCACAAGATACGGCTATGCAGCAAATGCTCCTCATCGGCGAGGCTTCTCGCACCGATGCTTTTTTAACACGCTTGGGCACTACGGTGGCCAACTGGCAAATCCACCGCAGCGACAGCCCTGTGGGTCACAAAACCGATGCTTATGCCTTCGTGGTCGATCTCGATTTCGATCAACATCCCGAACGAATCGCTTTTTACAGCAAGGGTGCAAATGCGTTGTATCTTTTGCACAGTCTGCGTATTCAGTTGGCTGCCGTCTTGGCAGGAGTAGGGGCAGGGGCCCATCATGCTCGTTTTGCAGGCATTAATGCGCTTCCTGGATGTTTGGATGCCGAGCGTTGGGAAATGAGCGCCCTGGATGGGCAAAACAACCACGTAATCGAGTTGCTCCGGAACCAGTTTGGCGTACAGCCCGAGCTGGTAGCCGATCGGGTAGGCATGGTTACCCCAAGGGTAATTGCCATGATTATCAACGAAGCTTATTATACCGTTCAAGAAGGTACAGCCAGCAAAGAAGCCATTGATTTGGGCATGAAGTTGGGCACCAACTACCCGGCTGGTCCGTTCGAATGGCTACAGCGCTGGGGGATAGTAGAGGTGTATCACCTCCTCGATGCGCTTTGGCTCGATACCCGTGAGGAACGTTACAAAATTTGTCCGTTGCTGAAAACCGAATATTTGAAATTACAGGCATGAAAAAACTGCTACTGCTTTTGATTGTAGCCATCACGGCTTGCCAGAAGAAAGAACAAGTCGATTTGTTGGTCGTGAATGCTACCATCTACACCGGCGATTCGGCCTTCTCAACTGCCGAGGCCATGGCCATCCGCGACGGTAAAATTGTAGCCGTGGGCACCAGCGAGGAGTTGGAGGCAAAATTTTCGGCCGATAGCAGCTGGGATGCCAATGGGAGCTTCATCTATC
>Ga0209278_1000568_pt1 | contig 27398 bp, 10 predicted proteins | sample JI81BgreenDNA_FD_187504 | JGI IMG/M metagenome (GOLD analysis project Ga0209278, IMG submission 187504) | Wastewater effluent complex algal communities from Wisconsin, to seasonally profile nutrient transformation and Carbon sequestration -... | ecosystem: Engineered > WWTP > Effluent > Algae...
TGAGGAAGTTTTTGCATTTTATCAAGCCTTCTCCCAGGGCGAGGAATTGCACCTCAAACGCCCTCGCCCTTATCGGGATTACATCGCGTGGCTGCACCAGCAAGATTTATCTGCGGCGGAGTCATTTTGGCGGCAAACTCTCAAAGGTTTTGCAGCTCCAACTGCGATCGGCCGGGGCAATATTGTCGCGGGAAACCGTTTAGAAAGTAGTGGCGAACAGCAGGTGATATTTTCTGCAACAGCCACCGCCGCACTGCAATCTGCCGCGCGACAGCATCAGCTAACATTAAATACGCTCGTACAGGCAGCTTGGGCGCTACTTTTGAGCCGATACAGCGGCGAGGAAGATGTGGTTTTTGGTACGGTTGTCTCCGGGCGACCGCCAGAGTTAATGGGTGCTGAATCGGTAGTGGGGCTGTTCGTAAATCCTCTGCCAGTGCGCGTAAAAATTGACCCACAGGATTCTATTTTATCCTGCTTGAAAGAACTCCAAGCGCAACAAGTTGAGGCGCGACAATATGAGTACAGCCCCCTCGTTGAGGTGCAGGGGTGGAGCGAAGTTCCTCGGAGTTTACCTCTATTTGAGAGTTTTGTCGTTTTTGAAAATTATCCTTCGGATGCTTCTTTGCAGGAGAAGATTCAAAACTTAAAAGTAGAGAATATTCGCTCCTGGGAAACAACGAATTATCCTCTAACCGTGATGGCAATGCCCGGTGCCCAATTGACGCTAAAAATTGGTTACAGTAGCAGCCTCTTTGAAGACGCTGCTATCGCGCGAATGCTCGGACACCTGCACACTTTACTGGAGGAAATGACTGCCAATCCTGAGCGGAAACTGTCAGAATTGTCCCTATTGAGCGCCGCCGAACGCCAGCAATTACTTGTCCCGTGGAACGACACCCAAGCGGATTATCCCAGAAATTCCTCAATTCACGAATTATTTGCCGCGCAAACAGAGCGAACCCCAGATGCAGTGGCTGCAATTTGCGAAAATGAACAATTGACTTACCGCGAATTGAATGCCAAAGCCAATCAAATCGCGCATTACCTGCAATCTCTAGGCGTAAAACCCGAAGTTTTGGTGGGAATTTGCTTAGAGCGATCGCTGTCGATGCTGGTGGCCATTTTGGGCATTTTAAAAGTCGGTGCCGCTTACGTTCCTCTCGATCCTGCTTATCCCCAAGAACGCCGATCGTTCATGCTGGCCGACGCAAAAGTTCCGGTGCTTTTGACTCAAAAAAACCTCCTAGAAACCCTCCCCGAACACAGCGCTAAAGTCGTCTGTATCGACGCCGAATGGCAGGAAATTTGCCGCGAGATCGATCGCAACCCCGCTGTTAAAGTGGAAGCTGAAAACCTCGCTTACGTCCTCTACACTTCCGGCTCGACAGGCACTCCCAAAGGCGTACTCGGCACCCACCGAGGCACAGTCAATCGCTGTTTTTGGAACCCCTACCCTTTTATCGAATCTGATATTTGCTGTCAAAAAACGTCCTTAAATTTTGTCGATTCGGTTTGGGAAATCTTTGCTCCTTTGCTGCATGGGTTGCCCACTGTCATTATTCGCGATCGCTCCGTCAAAGATATTAACCAATTCCTTCAAACCTTATCAAAGCAAAAAGTAACCCGACTGGTACTGGTTCCTTCTTTGTTGCGCGCTATCTTAGATGCTTTCCCTGATTTAGACAGGCGTTTGCCTCAATTAAAGTATTGGATTTGCAGCGGAGAAACTCTGCCGATCGAACTTTGCCAGCAATTTCGAGAGCAGATGCCCCAGCGGGTATTAATCAATCTTTATGGCTCTTCTGAAGTAGCTGCGGACGTGACGTGGTACGATGCAACTCACTGTGTCGAAAAAGTGCCAATTGGTCGCCCGATCGCCAACACGCAAATTTATCTGCTCGATCGCAATTTGCAACCCGTTCCGATAGGAGTTCCCGGCGAGATTTACGTCGGGGGCGATGGATTGGCAAAAGGCTACTTAAACCGCCCCGACTTAACCTCGGAAAAATTCATTTCTAACCCGTTTGGGCAAGAAAAATTAGATTTTGTCGGTAATTATCATCAAAAACTTTTGTTCAAAACAGGCGATATCGGTTGTTACCTGCCGGATGGTAATATAGAATTTCTGGGTCGGGGCGATTCCCAAGTAAAAATTCGCGGTTTCCGCATCGAACTCGGAGAAATAGAGGCAGCACTTTCTCAACATTATTCTGTGTCCACCGCTGCTGTTTTGCTTCAGGAAAATGCACCGGGCAGTCAACGCCTAGTCGCTTACCTAGTTCCTAACTCAGGGTTCAGAAATCAGCACCCAGAACTTATTTCCGAACTGCGTTCATTCTTGAAGCAAAAACTGCCCGATTACATGGTGCCTTCAGCTTTTATGCTATTAGATGCGCTGCCACTAACGCCCAACGGAAAAATTGACCGTCTCGCCTTATCTCAAAGGTGCGATTACGTTTCTGATGAAACAGCATTCACTGAGCCAAAAACGCCCACAGAGAAAGAAATTGCTGAGATTTGGACTGCTATTTTAGGGCTAGAAAAAGTAGGAACTAACCAAAACTTTTTTGACCTCGGCGGTCACTCTCTGATGGCAACACAGTTAATATCGCGAGTGCGATCGTGCTTTGGGGTAGAGTTAGCACTGTGCGATTTTTTTGCTGCTCCCACCATTCAGAATTTAGCTGAACTAATCGAGGAAGAAATTCTGGCAAACGCCGATGCTAACCAGATAGATGAATTGCTCGATCTCTTAGAAAAAGTGGATGAAGAGTCAGCACAAACTGTGATGGTGGCTGAGTAAATATCGGGTGGGTCAAAAAACACAAAAAGCCCTTTGCTCCTTAAGGGTTCGGTGGGTAATTGGAGATTTAAAAATCCCATTTAATATCCATTCCGGTTGTATCGGAATGATTAAACCGCAGAGGACACAGAGGATACAGAGAAAGGGAAGAGAGAGATGAATAATTCCGATGTTAACGAATTTGATATAACAGGATAAATTCGCATGAGTAAACTAACAGTAAAAGCCACAAAGTCTCAAGAGGTAATGCAGCAATTAAAAGCCTCTGTTATCCCAATTGAAGAAAAGTTAATGGAGCTATTCAGTGCCTCAGAAAAGTCATTTTTGGCAGAAGAAGCAATGGAGGAGCGAATTTCTGCCCTAGTTCAAGACTTTTTGTACGCAAAAACCGCTAGTACAGATATTGACTTAGAGTTAATTATTCAGCAGTTTAGGGAAAACAAAATTCCCGCCCTTCCTACAGATGTTGGGAATTATATCGATGATTTGACCCAAACCCTCGTTGCTCATTCCATCCACACATCTTCCCCGCGATATATCGGTCACATGACGAGTGCACTTCCCTATTTTGTGCGCCCGATCGCGAAGCTTGTAACCGCGATGAATCAAAATTTAGTCAAGATGGAAACTGCCAAAGTTTTAAGCCCCTGCGAGCGCCAGACTTTGGCAATGATGCACCGATTAATTTACGATTTTTCTGAGGATTTTTATAACCAGCACATTCAAAAAAATGAGAGCACGCTGGGTATCATGGTAACGGGCGGCACCCTAGCTAATATCACCGCCCTGTGGTGCGCTCGCAACGCTTCTTTAGGGCCAAAAAATGACTTTGGTGGCATTGAAAAAGAAGGCTTGTACGCAGCTTTAGAATTTTACGGCTACAAGGGAATGGTGATAATCGGATCGAGTTTGATGCACTATTCTTTTGAAAAAGCTGCCGGTTTATTAGGCATTGGCGATCGCAATCTCCTAAAAATCCCCACCGATTCCAATCACCGGATGGATTTGGCAGCGCTGCGCCAAACTGTGGCCGAATGTCGCGATCGCAACCTGCACATTCTGGCAATTATCGGTATCGCCGGCAGCACCGATTCGGGAAGTATCGATCCGCTACCAGAAATAGCCGCGATCGCCCAATCCGCAAACGCTCACTTTCACGTCGATGCCGCGTGGGGCGGCCCCGTGCTTTTTTCCCAACGTCACCGGCACAAATTAGCAGGCATTCAACTAGCAGATTCCGTCACCATAGATGGACACAAACAAATGTATTTGCCAATGGGAATCGGCATGGTTTTATTCCGCAATCCCCAAACCGCCAAAGTTATTGAAAAAAACGCACCCTACACGGTGCGAAAAGACTCGATCGATCTAGGCAAGCGCTCTCTCGAAGGCTCTCGATCGGGTGCGAGTTTGTTCTTGCAAGCCGCCTTGAATATCATCGGCCATCAAGGCTATGAGTTTTTGATAGATGGAGGCATCCATAAAACGCAGCACTTAGCCAATTTACTTCGGGAAAATCCAGCCTTTGAATTGCTGCTAGAACCAGAAATTAATATTCTTTTATACCGCTACATTCCAGAAACCTTCAGGGAAAAAGCAGCCAAAAAACAACTAACCGAAGCAGACAACCACTTCATTAATGAATTTAACGAGCGCCTTCAGGAGGCCCAGCGGCAAGCCGGTCACACCTTCGTCTCGCGAACAACCTTACAAAACACCTGTTATGGCAAAACCATTCCCATTGTTGCTTTTCGAGTCGTCCTTGCCAACCCCCTTACTACTGAAGCAGATATCAATTTTGTTTTAAATGACCAGCTAAAAATAGCAGCAAAACTTTCCTTAACTATCACAAACAGCGACCACTGCGAGGAAGTGAATTATGATGTCTACTAATCGTTCAGAACGACTAAAAAACCTCTCGCCCCAGAAGCGAGCGCTCCTCGTCAAAGCATTGGGCAAAGAGGCAGTACAGGCTGAGCAATCTAAATGTATTCCCAGGCGATCGCAGCCAAATTCTGCTCCCCTTTCTTTTGCCCAGCAACGGCTGTGGTTTCTCGATCGATTGTCTCCCGAAAACCCTGCCTACAACCTTCCGGCTGCTGTGCGGTTGCAAGGGCAATTGAATTTGTCGGCACTGCAACAAACACTCAATGAAATTGTCAGGCGTCACGAAGTTTTACGAACTGCTTTTGCAGAAATGGACGGGGAACCTGTTCAACTGATTTCTCCTTCCTTGGATTTCGCTTTGTCGGTAGTAAACTTGCGACATTTACCAGAAACTGAGCAGCAAGCTGAAATTGAGCAGCGTACTTTAGAAGAAGCCCAACGCCCCTTTGACTTAACGCGATCGCCCTTACTGCGAGGCACTTTGCTGCAACTTAGTTCGGCAGAATATGTGTTGCTGCTGACGATACACCACATTATTTCTGATGGTTGGTCTATGGGGGTATTGGTGCGAGAAGTGGCCGCACTTTATGAAGCTTTTTCCACTGACAAACCCTCTGGGCTGCCTGAACTTTCCGTGCAGTATGCCGACTTCGCCAGTTGGCAGCGGCAGCATTTCCAGGGAGAGAAATTAGAAAAACAGCTCGCTTATTGGAAACAGCAATTGGGAGGCGATTTAGCTGTGCTGTCAACAGATAAGCAGCGCTCTCCCGTGCAAACTTTCCGAGGATCGCAGCAATCTTTTGTGATTTCTGCTTCTTTAACTGAAAGACTGAAAACGCTCGCCCAGCAACAAGATGTCACCCTATTTATGACGTTGTTGGCAGCATTTCAATCCTTGCTATCCTGCCAAATAAAGCAAGATAACCTCGCTATTGGCTCTCCTATTGCCAATCGCAACCGCCTTGAATTAGAGGAACTAATTGGATTTTTTGTCAATACTTTAGTGCTGCGAATTGACACGGCAGGTAATCCAACTTTCCGCGAACTACTCGATCGAACACGGGAGGTAGCGTTAGCAGCTTACGCTCACCCGGATGTTCCTTTTGAAAAGCTCGTGGAGGAATTGCAGCCGGAGCGAAATCTCAGCTATAACCCGCTGTTTCAAGTGTGGTTTGTACTCCAGAATGCACCCATGCCACCCCTGGAGTTAGCTGGTTTGACCTTGAGCATTCTGGAATTCGATGTCGGTATGTCGAAACACGACTTAAGCCTCACTCTCTGGGAGGTTTCAGAAGGAATCCAAGGCTTATTTGAGTACAAAACAGACTTATTTGAGGCTGCGACCATTGCCCGAATGGTGAGAGGTTTTCAAATCCTCCTCAACCAGGTAGTCATCCAGCCAGATATCAGGATCGACGACTTGGCAGAAATTCTTGCCGAAGCAGAAAGGCAGCACCAAATCGAGCAGCAAAAACAAATTCATCTTTCGGGAATTCAAAAATTAAAAATGGCTAAACGCAAAGTTATGAAGAGTTGAAAAGGATGGCTCATATCAATTCCGGTTGCATTGGAATGATTAAACCGCAGAGTACGCAGAGAACGCAGAGGAAGAGAACAGAGAGATGAATAGTTCCGATGCTAACGGATTTGATATCAATCTCTCAGGTTTTTTCGGGAAAAAGAGATAAATTTTTCACCAAAGCAAAAATTATGACAAATACAGAAACAAAGAATCTCAATTCCCAAAAGTTAGGATCGGTTAGGCGCAAAGCCGTCAGCCTATCCTCAGAGGAATTAGTCAAAACCGCCTACCTCCAGCCCGAAAACTTTCTACCTCTAGTGGTTCAGCCAACAGTAGAAAAATTAAATCTCGTGGGTTGGGCTGCGAACAATCGCTCATCAATTGAAACGCAGTTATGGAAGCACGGAGGAATACTTTTTCAAGGCTTTGAAGTTGGCGGGGTGAATGGTTTCGAGCAGTTTATTCAAACTCTTGCTGGCGACTTGTTGGAATATTCTTTTCGCTCGACTCCGCGTAGCCAAGTGAGCGGAAATATCTACACTTCCACCGAGTATCCTGCCGAGCAATTCATCCCCCTGCACAATGAAATGGCTTATTCTCAAAATTGGCCGCTGAAAATTGCTTTTTTCTGCGTCAAGAAAGCCGAACAGGGAGGAGAAACTCCGATCGCAGACAGCCGCAAAGTCTTTAATCGCCTCGATTCAAAGATTAGAAAAGACTTCGTACAAAAAAAGGTTATGTATGTGCGAAATTACGGCGGTGGCGTAGATTTACCCTGGCAAAATGTCTTCAATACTGATAGCAAAATAGAGGTAGAAGAGTATTGCAAAAAAGCGGGAATTGAGTTAGAATGGAAAAGTGGCGATGGCTTGAGAACTCGGCAAATATGTCAAGCTGTCGCTGAACACCCACACACGCAGGAAATGGTGTGGTTTAATCAAGCTCACCTCTTCCACATTTCCAATCTCGAACCCGCCGTTCGCAAAGAGCTTTTAACTTCTTTTAAAGAGGAAGATTTACCCCGCAATGCTTATTACGGCGATGGCTCGCCCATTGAAGATTTTATATTAGACGAAATTCGTCGCTGCTATCAGCAAGAAACGATTGTTTTCCCTTGGAAAGAAGGAGATGTCTTGCTGTTAGATAATATGCTAGCCGCGCACGGACGCACGCCATTCTCTGGTTCGCGTCGGGTTGTTGTCGGTATGGCAGAACCGTTTAGGGCGTGTTTTCAAACTCTTCTGTAGGTTGGGTTAAGCGTAGCGCAACCCAACAAATCTACAAAAAATGTTGGGTTTCGTTCCTCAACCCAACCTACAATTTAAGGCAATTCAGGGGAAAGAAAATACGCCCTAGCTGTCAAGACATTTAGGCTTATGAAAGGAACTGTAGATATGCAAAACGAAACAATCGAAGGGTTTAGACTTTCTCCACAGCAACGGCATTTGTGGGGGTTACAGGAAAATAATCCTAAACAGATCTATCGCGTTCGAGGTGCCATTTTAATTACAGGAAATCTCGATAAAGAGATTTTTAAAAGTGCGCTGCAAAATGTCGTAAATCGGCACGAAATCCTGCGGACTAGCTTTCACTGCTTGCCTGGGATGACACTACCCCTGCAAGCGATCGCCAGCACTGGTGAAGTTCCTATCTCGGAACACAATCTGAGCGGTTTGTCTCCAGAAGAACAAGAGGCTAAAATTGAAGCGCTTTTTCAGCAACTAAACCAGCTTCCTTTTGATTTTGAGCGCGGCTCACTTTGGCACATCTCTTTAGTTACTCTGGCGGAAAACAAGCACCTATTGCTGGGGAACTTCTCTGCCTTAATTGCAGATAACGTCACCCTGAAAAATTTCACCCGCGAACTCAGTCTTTCCTACTCAGCCTGCGCGTGCGGGGAAGATTTCTCTGATGAGTCAATGCAATATGCCGATATTGCTGAGTGGCAAAATGAGCTACTAGAATCAGAAGAAACGGCAATCGGCCAAGAATACTGGCGAAAGCTGAACCTTGAATCTTGGGATTTATTAACACTTCCTTGGGAAAAGAAGAATGGAGAAGCGGAATTTAAGCCACAAGTAGAAAGGGTGGAAATTCGCGGTGATTTGTTGAACAGCCTAGAAGCGATCGCCCCAAAGCACAAAAGCGATATTTCTGCCTTCCTGCTGACTTGCTGGCAAATTCTCATTTGGCGGCTTACCAGAGAGCAAAACCCGATAATCGGCGTAGCGATTGACGGCAGAAAATATGAAGAATTAGAACACTCTCTGGGGCTGCTGTGCAAATACTTACCCCTACGATGCCCAGTGCAAGACGAGTTAAATTTCTCACAAGTGAGGCAGCAAGTTGAGCTTAATCTCAACGAGATGTACAACTGGCAAGAATATTTTAGCAGGGAAGAAATCATAGAAAACGAAAAAAACAGCAGCTTTTGGCCCGTCTGCTTTGACTTCCAAGCAGAGCCTAACAACGATGATAACTCAGACGTTTCATTTTCCCTTATTCGGCAAGATGCCTGCCTACAACCATTCAAACTCAAGCTCTCCTGCCTTCGCCTGTGCAATTCCATAAGCGCTGAATTTCACTATGATTCCGCTTTATTTGCTGCGGCAGATATAAAGCGCTTGTCAGAACACTTTCAGGCGCTTTTAGAAAGCACAGTCAAAAATCCAGAAGTCGCTATCAGTCAGCTAGACATACTCAGCGATCGCGATCGGCTGCAACTTCTCATTGACTTTAACCAAACTCAAAAAGATTACCCGAAAAATAAATGCGTTCATCAGCTTTTTGAAGAACAAGCAGAACGCAACCCAGACAGCATTGCCGTCGTCTTTGAAAGTGAAAAAATCACCTACCGAGAACTCAACGATCGCGCCAATCAACTCGCCCATCACCTGCAAAACTTGGGAGTTGAACCAGAGGTCGTTGTTGGCATTTGCCTCGATCGCTCCTTAGAAACAATCGTAGGAATGCTGGGCGTACTCAAAGCCGGTGGCGCCTATTTACCGATCGATCCAACGACCCCAATAGAGCGCAAAGCGCTAATGCTAGAAGACGCTCAGGTAAAGGTTTTGCTCGTACAACAGCGGCTCATCGAAAGCTTGCCGAAAACTCAGGCAAATATTGTTTGCATCGATACAGATATTCCCACTGTTTCTGCATCTTACACGCCCCGTGTTTCTACAGACAATTTAGCTTACGTCATCTATACTTCCGGTTCCACTGGCATCCCCAAAGGAGTCGCGATCGAACACCGGCAACTGCTCAATTACCTGCACAGCATTCAAGAAAAATTAAACCTACCAGCCGATGCCAGTTTTGCTACCGCTTCCACCTTCGCCGCCGACTTAGGAAACACAGCCATTTTCCCCGCCCTTTGTTTCGGCGGTTGCCTGCATATTATCTCCCAACAACGCGCCACCGATCCAGAGGCACTGGGTGAATATTTCTGCCGCAATTCCATCGACTGCCTCAAAATAGTTCCCTCTCACCTAGCCGCCCTTTTAAATTCCTCTCAACCCCAGTCAATTTTGCCTGGTAAACGGCTTATTTTAGGAGGTGAATCGGCCAATTGGAGCTTAATTAAAACACTTCGCAATCTGGCTCCCAGTTGCTCAGTATTCAATCACTACGGGCCAACAGAAACAACTGTAGGTGTCCTGACTTATCAAGTCGAATTTGATAAAATTGGGTGCGATTTTGACACAGTTCCCCTCGGTCTTCCGATTGCCAACACTCAGATTTATATCTTGGATTCTTACTTGCAACCAGTGCCGATCGGCGTAGCTGGTGAACTGTACATCGGCGGTGAGAATTTGGGACGCGGATATCTTAACCGCCCTGAATTAACCGCAGAAAAATTTATTCGCAATCCATTTGACACGCAAGCAAAGACGCGACTGTACAAAACCGGCGACTTGGCTCGCTATTTGCCAGACGGAAACATCGAATTTATCGGGCGAATTGACGGCCAAGTAAAAATTCGCGGTTTCCGCATTGAATTGGGAGAAATTGAGGCGGTGCTGGGGCAACATCCAGATATCGCGCAGGCTGTAGTGGTGGCGCGGGAAGATGCGCCTGGTGAAAAGCGTCTCGTGGCTTATTTTGTTTCTAATCAGAAACAAGCACCTACCCACAAGGAAATTCGCAATTTTTTAACGTCAAAATTGCCGGAGTACATGGTGCCTTCTGCTTTTGTGATACTCAAAAGTTTTCCTTTAACTTCTAATGGAAAAGTAGACCGACGAGCGCTGCCCGCACCTGATGAAATGCGACCGGAGTTGATAGGAAACTTTGTCGCGCCTCGCACAAATATCGAGGAAGTTTTAGCCGCTATCTGGGCTGAAGTTCTCAAAATTGAAAAAGTCGGCATTTACGACAACTTTTTTGAATTAGGAGGGCATTCCTTATTAGCAACTCAAGTAATTTCCAGAGTGCGCCAAGCATTTCAGGTCGAGTTGCCTTTGCACCGTTTATTTGAGTCGGCCACTGTCGCCGATTTTGCAGTAGCGATCGCGCAAAAGCAAGTCGAACAAAGCGACAGTGAAATGCTAGCTCAAGTTTTAGCAGACCTCGATCAACTGTCAGAAACCGAAATACAGGAAATTCTCGCCCAACAAGGAGTCAATCGATTTTAGATTTTAGATTTTAGATTTTAGATTGACTTGCGCGAGATAAATGCGGGGGCTTGAGGATTTGAGATTTGAGATTTGGGATTGATTCCACGCATAAATCCGGGGCATTGTACCACCTTTGAAATTCGCTTGTCAGAAAATGAGTGATTTAATCGAACGCATCGCGGCTCTTTCTCCCCAAAAGCGCGAGTTGCTGTTGCAGCGACTCAACCAGAAAAAAGAAAGCGTTTCGCTAGAAAAAATTCTGCCTCAAAGTCGAGAGTCTAACACTTTTCCTCTGTCGTTTGCTCAACAGCGATTGTGGTTTTTTGAGCAACTAAATCCCGGCAACTTTACCTATCACATCCTCGCCGCCGTGCGTTTGACGGGAACACTTGACGCGACATCTCTCGATCGCAGTCTCAACGAACTTGTCAAGCGTCATGAAGTTTTGCGAACGGCTTTTAAGACAATAAACGGCCAACCCGTTCAGGCGATCGCTTCCAATCTGGAATTGCAAATTTTAGAAATAGATTTGCGATCGCTTCCTGAAACTGAACGATCGCGCGAAGTTGAACGGTTAATCGCCGCAGAAGCAAAGCTTGCTTTCGATCTCTCACAAGCACCCTTATTGCGTGCCAAATTGCTGCACTTGAGCGATTCCAACTGGGTGCTGCTATTGAGTACGCACCACATCATTTTCGATGCCTGGTCAATGGGAATATTCATCCAGGAACTCGCCACGTTTTATCAAGCCTTTTGCACTGGCAAACCTTCTCCCCTTCCCGAACTGTCGGTACAGTACGCAGACTTTGCAAGTTGGCAGCGCCAGTGGTTGCAGGGAGAAGTTTTAGAGACGCAGCTTGCTTACTGGAAAAAACAGCTCGGAGGGAATCTCCCGGTACTAAATTTGCCAACCGATCGCCCGCGATCGGCAGTACAAACCTTCCGAGGTGCGGTGCATAAATTCACCATTCCCAAGGCAATAGCAGAGGAAATCGCCCAATTAAGCCAGCGGGAAAAAGCGACTTTATTTATGACGCTACTGGCAGCGTTTAAAACATTGATCTATCGCTACACCGGGCAAGAAGATATTTTAGTCGGCTCCCCCATTGCTAACCGCAACCGACGCGAAATAGAGGAATTAATTGGCTTATTTGCTAACACCTTAGTTTTCCGCACCAATCTGTCGAGCAACCCGACTTTTAAAGACTTACTGGGCCGCGTGCGAGAAGTAGCTCTCGGCGCATATAACCACCAGGATTTGCCCTTCGAGAAACTGGTAGAAATTATACACCACGAACGAGATTTAAGTCATAATCCCCTATTTCAGGTGTTGTTTTCTCTGCGAAATGTTCGGACGCCGCAGATAAAATTGCCAGGATTGACGTTGAGCAGTTTGGAAATAGAACGGAAAACGGCGAGATTTGATTTAGCGCTTGACTTGGAGGAAGGATTAGAGGGTATTAATGCAACGCTTGAGTATAGCCAAGATTTGTTTGATGCTAGCACTGCACGACGGATAGCCGGACATTTTCTAACCTTACTAGAAAGTATAGCTGCCAATCCCGAACAGCGCATTTCACATTTGCCAATCTTGACGAAACCTGAACAGCAGCAACTGCTGTTCGAGTGGAACAATACTCAATCGAATTTTCCGCAAGATAAGTGCATACATGAACTCTTTGAAGCGCAGACAGAGCGGACGCCGGATGCGATCGCAGTCGTCTTTGAAAATGAACATCTGACTTACCGGGAACTGAACGAAAAAGCAAATAACCTCGCAAGTTACTTACAAAAAATTGGTGTCAACCCAGAAGTTCTGGTGGGAATTTATGTCGAGCGTTCCCTAGAAATGATGGTAGGGCTTCTCGGCATTCTCAAAGCCGGTGGCGCTTATGTTCCCCTCGATCCAGCGTATCCACCAGAGCGCCTGGGATTCATGCTGGAAGACGCGAAAATTTCAGTGTTGCTCACTCAGAAAAAGCTATTAGAAACCCTGCCCAAAAATAGCGCCTCCCTCGTGTTTCTGGACGCAGATTTGGAAGGCATATCGAGCGGCGACGAGCCACTCGTGGGTTTACAAAATTCCTCCAATTTAGCCTATGTCATCTATACTTCAGGCTCAACAGGTAAACCCAAAGGAGTGCAAATTTCCCACGCCTCTGCCGTTAACTTCTTGAGTTCTATGCGCCAACAACTCGCGATCGCAGACGGCGATGTTTGGCTAGCAGTAACATCCTTATCTTTTGACATTGCAGCGCTGGAACTGTTCCTGCCTATTACAACAGGTTCTCGCGTTGTTGTAGCCAGCCGAGAAGTGGCATCTAACGGCGAAAAGCTTTTAGAAACATTAACAAATTCTGGCGCAAGCATTATGCAAGCTACTCCAGCCAGTTGGAAAATGCTTTTAGCAGCAGGATGGCAGGGAAACAATCAATTAAAAATACTGTGCGGGGGAGAAGCTTTACCCCGACATCTCGCCAATCAGTTGCTTTTGCGCGGCGCTTCTGTGTGGAATTTATACGGCCCTACAGAAACCACGATCTGGTCAACTCTCTATCAGGTCGATCGCAAAGATGAATCAGTTTCCATCGGTCGCCCGATCGCTAACACTCAAATTTTCATATTAGACCGCTATTTAATGCCGGTTCCCGTTGGCGTTTTTGGCGAACTGCACATCGGCGGTGCCGGCTTATCTAGAGGCTACCTAAACCGACCGGAACTGACCGCAGAGAAGTTTATTCCTAACCCCTTTGCAGAAGACCCAACTCATGCTTCATTCATCCTTAATTCTTCATCGTTTATTCTTTCAGAACGCCTCTATAAAACCGGGGACTTGGCTCGCTATCTCCCAGATGGAAACATTGAATTTATGGGGCGCAGCGACAACCAGGTGAAAGTTCGCGGATTTCGCATCGAATTAGGCGAAATTGAAGCGGTACTCAGCCAATACCCAGCCGTGCGAGAAGCGATCGCACTGGTTCGAGAAGACAATCCGGGCGACCAGCGTTTAGTAGCTTATATCGTTGCTAACTCAGCACTCAAAACTCAAGACTCAGAACTTATTAATGATTTGCGCTCTTACCTGAAACAAAAACTGCCGCAGTACATGATGCCGTCAGCGTTTGTGCTGCTGGAAGCAATGCCTTTAACGCCTAACGGAAAGATCGATCGGCGATCGCTAAGAGCACCTGACACAAACACAGCCGAATTAGAGAGCAATTTTACCGAGCCTCGAACTCCCGACGAGCAATTAATAGCAGAAATTTGGGCGGAAGTTCTCGGTTTAGAGCGAGTGGGAATTCACGATAACTTCTTTGAATTGGGAGGTCATTCATTGCTGGCTACTCAGGCGATTTCTCGCCTGCGAGAAGCTTTTCAAATTGAAGTACCCTTGCGCTCTCTTTTTGAATCGCCTACCGTCGCAACAGTCACCGAAAGCCTCTTGCAATATCGCGCCGATCAAAAACTGAAAGCACCCCCCATCAAGCCTGCGTCAAGGCAGGAAGAATTACCCCTTTCTTTTGCACAACAACGACTGTGGTTTCTCGACCAATTGCAGCCGGGAAATCCTGCCTATAATATCCCAGCAGCCGTGCGCTTGAAGGGGGCGCTCAATGTAGCGGTTCTAGAGCAAACTTTTCAGGAGATTATCAAGCGACACGAAGCATTGCGGACAACTTTTAATTCCGTGGAAGGACGACCCGCTCAGGTTATTATTTCATCTTTTAAATTCACATTGCCGATCGTAAACTTAAGAGAGTTATCGCAAGCTGAACGAGAAGCCGAGGCAATGCGACTCGCCGCTGAAGAAGCGCGACAGCCTTTTGACCTCACAAAATGGCCGTTACTGCGCGTCACATTGTTACATCTTGACGAGACAGAATACCTGCTGTTAGTGACAGTACACCACATCGTAGCCGATGGCTGGTCGATGGGGGTACTGGTGCGGGAAGTGGCGGCGCTTTATGAAGCTTTCTGCAGTGGCAAACCTTCTCCCCTACCCGAACTTTCTGTACAGTACGCAGACTATGCTGTTTGGCAAATAAACTGGCTGCAAGGCGAAGTTTTGGAAGCAAAACTCGCTGACTGGAAGCAGCAGTTGGGTCAAAATTTGCCCCCGCTGCAATTGCCAGCAAAACAACCGCGTTCTGCTGTTTCTAGCGATCGAGCTGAGATTCAAGAATTCCAGCTTGATTGGCAAGTTTCAGAAGCGCTAAACGCACTTAGTCGGCAACAAAATGTCACCTTATTTATGACGTTGTTGGCAGCACTTCAAACGCTGCTTTATCGCTACACAAATCAAGAAGATATTGTCGTCGGTACTGACCTGGCAAACCGCACACAAGTTGAGACAGAAGCTTTAATTGGTTTCTTTGTCAATATCCTCGTCTTGCGAACCGATATGCGCGGCAATCCTACATTTCGTCAATTGCTCGATCGAGTCCGCGAGGTGACATTAAAAGCTTACACTCACCAAGATTTGCCCTTCGACAAACTGGTAGAAGAACTGCGTCCCGATCGCACCCTGAGTCAAACACCGCTCTTTCAAGTTTTATTCGTCATGCAAAATGCGCCTATGCCGAATTTAGAAATGGCGGGTTTAACTTTAATCCCGGTTGAAATTGATAGCGGCACGGCTAAATTTGATTTGGCGCTATTTGTGTCGGAAACAAAGACAGGAATTGTCGGCAGTTGGAAGTATAATTCCGACCTATTTGACAGAGAGACGATCGCTCAAATGTCAAATCGCTTTGAAACCCTCCTCGGCAGCATTGTGGCGCAGCCTGACAGTCGTTTGAACACTTTAGAAATACTCACAGAAGCCCAGAAGCAGAAACAAGCCATGCAAGAATTAAAGCGTGAAAAAAGCAATTTTAGTAAGTTCAAAAGCGTCAAGCCGAAGCCAGTGGCTTTGCCGCAAGGCGAATTGATAAAAACCGAGTACCTGCACCCCGACGAACTCTTTCCTTTAGTGGCAAAACCCGCAGTAGCCGATGTCGATCTCGCAGACTGGGCGAAAAATAACCGCGAATTTATAGAAGCAAAATTGCTACAGCATGGAGGGATTCTTTTTCGAGGGTTCACCGGCCCTGTGGTTTCCGCATTCGAGCAGTTTGCACTCTCAATTTGTTCGGAATTATTTGGGGAGTACGGGGATTTGCCACGCGAAGGAGTTAGCGGAAAAGTTTACGGTTCAACTCCTTACCCAGCAGATAAAGCTATCTTATTTCACAGCGAGAGTTCGCACCTGCACCGCTGGCCGATGAAAATCTGGTTTTTCTGCGTTCAGCCAGCGCAACAAGGCGGAGAAACGCCGATTGTTGACTGCCGTAAAATTTACCAGTTGCTAGACCCGAAACTCAGAGAAAAATTTGCCCAAAAGCAAATTATGTACGTCCGTAACTACACAGACGGACTGGATGTAAGCTGGAAAGATTTTTTCCAAACAGAAGACAAATCTGTGGTTGAGGAATACTGCCGACAAGCTGGGATGGAATTTGAGTGGAAAGCAGGAAATAATTTGAGAACTCGCAAAATTCGCCCTGCAATTGCCAAGCACCCAAAAACCAAAGAAATGGTATTTTTCAATCAACTTCCCTTGCACCACATTTCCTGCTTAGATGCGGCAACCCGCGCTTCCTTGCTCTCTGTTTTTGGAGAAGAGAACCTCCCCCGCAATGTTTATTACGGTGACGGCACTCCTATTGAAGACTCAGTAATGGAAGAAATTCAGGCAGTGTACGCGCAAGCTGCTGTTAGTTTTCCCTGGCAAGCAGGAGACATCTTAATGCTAGATAATATGCTTGCCGCTCACAGTCGCAATCCATTTATCGGTTCGCGAAAAATTGTTGTAGCGATGGGCGAAATGATTCCTGAATCAGGAATTTAATTCCCTCTCATATCATGTCCGGTCGATTAGCCTGATTCCTGTAGGGGCGGGTTCACCAACAATATCTGCCAATAATTGACAATCTCAAAAACCCGCCCGGCCGGGATATTATGGTCAATCGATCGGGCATAATATCATCTCTTCCAGGCAAATGTAACGAGAATAAAGTAGTGCTTTGATAAAGAGGAACAATGCAAACAATTAATGGATTTCGCCTTTCACCCCAGCAAAAATATCTGTGGCTTTTGCAGCAAGACAGCCCTGCTTACCGCATTCAATCCGCTATTTCGATCGAGGGAAGTCTTCAAACTGATAACCTCAAGAAAGCTTTAGAAAAAGTTAGCGATCGCCACGAAATTATCCGCACAAGCTTTCAGGGAAAGGCAGGGCTAAAAATTCCTATACAAGTTATCTCCGAACATAGCTCTGTTTCGTGGAACTGGGTTAACTTGAGTGAAGTAAATCCCCAGGAGCAAGAAGCCAAAATAGAAGAGATTTTTCAGCAAGAAAAGAGCGCTTTCTTCAAATTCGATCGCAATCCTGTTTGGCACTTGTCTTTAATTACACTTTCATCTGAAAGGCACATTTTACTGGTTAGTTTGCCCGCACTGTGCGCCGATAGTCGCACACTAAAAAATCTGGTTCAAGAAATCAGCCAGTGCTATGCCGCCTGCCTTCACGGCGAAGAAATTACCGATGAAGTTGTGCAATACATTCAATTTTCCGAATGGCAAAATGAATTGCTCGAAGATGAGGAAGCGGCGGAGGGCAAAGAATACTGGACTAGACAAGATTTATCGGCGCTAGCGAGTTTAAGGTTGCCGTTTGAAAATAGATTAATTAACGCGCCATCTCAATTTACTCCCCAAGCTTTTGAGGTCAAATTAGAGTCAGCTTTGCTGGTTCAAGTGGAAGATATCGCCCGCCAGTACAACACCTCACTTTCTACATTCTTGCTCGCTTGCTGGAAAATTTTGCTCTGGCGACTGATTGGCCAATCAGAGCTCACTGTTGGCGTGGCATTCGACGGTCGAAAATACGAAGAACTAGAGCCAGCGCTTGGGCTGTTTGCCAAATTTTTACCGCTGTCGAGCCAACTAACAGAAAACTTTTCCTTCGCGGAAACCTTGCACCAAATTCAGCAGGAAGAATGCGAGGCATACAAGTATCAAGAATATTTCTCCCACGAATATCTAGGCAACTCTTCCGGCTTTCCATTTGGTTTCGAGTTTGAGGAACACCTCAAAAAGCATTCGGCTAGTGGCGTATTTTTTTCGATTTACAAGCAGTATGCGTGCTGCGATCGCTTCAAAGTTAAACTCTCTTGCCACCGCCAAAATGACTCGCTCGCCGCTGAGTTTCACTACGATCCTATCTTCCTTGCAGACAACAGTATCCGGTGCTTGGCCGAGCAATTTTACGCCTTAGTGCAAAGTGTAGCCAGCAACCCACAAACCGCAATCGGCAAGCTCGAAATGCTGAGCGATCGCGCCCGAAATCAATTATTACTAGAATTCAACAGCACCAAAGCAGATTACCAGCTCAATAAGTGCGTGCACCAGCTCTTTGAAGAACAAGCAGAGCGATCGCCCAACCGTATAGCTGCTGTTTGTGAAAATCAGCAAATTACTTACAGCGAACTCAACGCCCGCGCTAACAAAATCGCCCATTACTTGCAACAATTAGGTGTCAAGCCAGAGGTGATTGTCGGCATTTGCGTCGATCGCTCTTTAGAGGCGATCGCTGGAATTCTAGGCATCCTCAAAGCAGGTGGCGCGTACCTACCGCTCGACCCAGCCATGCCCAAAGAGCGTCTAGCATTGATGTTGCAAAATGCTCAGACTCCAGTGCTGTTAACGCAACAGCATCTCATCAAAAATTTGCCTGAAACTCAGGCACATATCGTCTGCTTAGATACAGACATTCCCTCTTTTTCTCCTACTACTTTCGTCTCTGCTTCTGGTGAAAATTTAGCTTACATTATCTATACCTCCGGTTCCACCGGCACACCCAAAGGAGTCGCTATTGAACACCGCCAACTGCTCAATTACCTGCACGGCATTCAAGAAAGATTAAACCTGCCATCAGGTGCAAATTATGCCACCGTTTCCACCTTCGCAGCAGACTTAGGACACACTGTTATTTTTCCCGCTTTGTGTTCGGGTGGATGCCTGCACATTATCTCTCAAGAACGCGCAACAGATCCTCAAGCAATTGCGGCTTATTTTCAGCAACATTCTATCGATTGTTTGAAAATTGTTCCCTCTCACTTAAAAGCTTTGTTGAGCGCTTCTAACCCCGCGCAAATCTTACCGAAAAAGCGATTAATTCTCGGCGGTGAGCCTTTGATGTGGAATTTAATTGAAACAATTCAGAAATACAATCCAGACTGCTCGATCTTCAACCATTACGGGCCGACAGAAACAACTGTAGGCGTGCTGACTTATCAGGTAAAAATGCAGGGCGATCGCATTTCCCAGACAGTTCCTTTAGGTCGCCCACTACCCAACACGCAGATTTATTTGCTCGATTCGCACTTGCAGCCGGTTCCTGTAGGGGTAGCCGGTGAATTATATATTGCTGGTGCGGGATTGGCTCGCGGCTATCTAAACCAACCAGAACTCACCGCAGAAAAATTTATTTGCAAGTCATTGAATCAGGAACCGGAAACTCGACTTTACAAAACTGGCGACTTAGCTCGCTATTTGCCAGACGGAAATATAGAATTTATCGATCGCGTCGATCGCCAAGTAAAGCTGCGAGGTTTCCGCATTGAATTAGGAGAAATTGAGGCGGGGCTGTCTCATCATCCCTCTGTACGCGAGGCAGCCGTTTTACTTCAAGAAAATGAACCGGGAAATCAGCGTTTAGTCGCCTATATTGTTTCTCACTCAAAACCCAGCATTCAGGACTCACAACTAATTGAAAGCCTGCGTTCATTCCTCAAAGAACAACTGCCCGAATACATGATACCTTCTGCTTTTGTGGTTCTGAAAGCGCTGCCACTGACTCCCAATGGCAAAATAGACCGTCAAGCGCTTCCTGCACCGTCCGTAGCAGCCAATTTTACAGATACGTTTGTAGGCCCTCGCACTCCCGCTGAGGAGATTCTTGCCGAAATTTGGAGCCAGCTTCTCAACCTTAAACAGGTAGGAATTCACGACAATTTCTTTGACTTGGGGGGACACTCATTACTGATTACTCAGTTGTTAGCCAAAGTGCGAGAATGTTTTCAGGTGGAATTGCCTTTGCGCGTTTTGTTTGAAGCTCCTACTGTAGCTGGTTTAGCTGAAAAAATCGCAATGCAGCAAGGGGGCAACACAGCGGGCGATCGCACTGCAAGTTTCGATATTAATGCTGAAGTTGTTTTAGATCCGGCAATTCGCCCTGCAACTCCATTGAGCGAGCCAAAAACTGAACCAGCTTGCATTTTCTTAACAGGGGCGACGGGCTTTTTGGGAGCCTTTTTACTCCGCGATCTCTTGCAACAAACTCAAGCAGAAATTTATTGCCTAGTCCGTTCTGCCGATGCAGAATCAGCTAAAAAGCGGATTCAAAGCAGCCTCGAATCCTATTTAATTTGGGATGAAAGCAGCAGCGATCGCATTATCCCAATTGCTGGAGATCTGTCTCAATCACTTTTGGGGCTTTCCGAGGAGCAGTTCGGAGTTTTAGCCAGTAAAATTGATGTCATTTACCACAATGGCGCGTTTGTCAAGTTTACTTATCCCTACTCTGTTCTCAAACCGGCTAACGTTTTGGGGACGCAGGAAGTTCTGAGATTGGCGAGTCAAAGTAAGCTAAAACCAGTCCATTTAATTTCTACTATTTCCGTTTTTTCGGCAAAGGGAGAATCTGGGATTAAGCACGTGCGAGAGGAGGACGAACTCACTCCGGGAGAGGGTCTCAAAGGCGCTTACACTCAGACTAAGTGGGTGGCAGAAAAGTTAGTAGAGGTCGCGCGCGATCGCGGCATTCCTGTTACCATTTACAGGCCAGGTCGCATTTCTGGGGACAGCCAAACAGGGGCCTGCAATCCCAGTGATTTACTGTACAGGTTAATCGCTGGTTGCGTGCAACTTGGATGTGCACCCGATGACGATAAGCTGATGAATGTAGCGCCTGTTGACTATGTGAGCGGAGCGATCGTTCATCTTTCGAGCCAAAAAGAATTGCTCGGAAAGACGTTTCATTTAGTCAACACTCAGTCCTTTCAAATGAGCGAATTGCTTGGCTGGATTTGCTCAATGGGTTATCCAATCAAACGAGTTTCGTCTGAGACTTGGCAAGCAGAAATAATCAATCGCGCTGGAAATTCTCCCGCTCATGCTTTGTACCCGCTTGTCGGTCTTTTTTCCGAAAAAGTTTCTGATGCAGACATGGCTAAATCTGCGACGCTGCAATTTGATTGCCAGAATGCGTTGAAGGGACTTTCTGGAACGGACATTATCTGCCCGCAAGCGGATGCGAGTTTGTTTCGGACTTATTTTTCCTATCTTGTCGATCGCCAGTTAATAGAGGCTCCCAAACATCTGGTCTAAAAATGTAGAGGCGCGAGCGATCGCGTTTCTACCTTGGTCACTTTGAGGAAAATTTTCAATGAAGGAGGGCTTAAACTTAATGAATGTTAGCTTAGGAAATAATAATGCGATCGCGATCGCAGGCAGAGCTACCGCAGAAGGAACGCGGCGTTACAGGGAACGGCACAACAAAAACTGTGCAGCCGATCACTTCCGAGAAACTGGTTCGCTTGTGGCCAGCTCGATTGGAATTGGCACTTACCTTGGGGAACCAGATGAGTATACTGACACTCTGGTGGCGGAAGCTGTAGTGGAATCGGTTCGGCGGGGTGCCAACCTAATTGACTCAGCAATTAACTACCGCTACCAGTACGGAGAGCGGAGCGTAGGAAAGGCTATCCGCCGTCTCCTGGAATCGGGAGAAGCCTCAAGGGATGAACTAATTATCTGTACGAAAGGCGGCGTTGTTCCCCATCCAACTCCCAACCATGTAGAGTGGTTTTATCAGCAGTACGTCGAGCCAAACAACTCTACTATCAGCATGGCAGATTTGGCCCAGGAGCGTTACTGCATCCACCCAGAATACATTCAAGATCAGCTTAATTGGAGCCTCGCCAACCTCGGCATTGAGACAATCGATGTCTACTATCTTCACAATCCAGAAAAGCTACTTTCTCAAGTTGAACCCGATATTTTTTACAATCGGTTGCGAGAGGTTTTTGAGGTACTTGAAGGTGCGGTTTTAGCTGGAAAAATTGCTAATTACGGTGTGGCAACTTGGAATGCTTTTCGCGTACCTCCAACTGAAAAGTACCATATCGATCTGGCGCGTGCGAAGTCCATTGCTCGCGAAGTAGCTGGGAACAAAGAGGATGGGTTTCGGTTTATCCAGCTTCCTTTGAATATGGGGATGCCGGAAGCTGTGCTAAGCCCAACTCAAACAATCAAAGGAGAACAAGTCTCAGTATTGGAAGCTGCCGATCGCTTAGGCATTTGGGCGATCGCCAGTAGGTCGATCTGTGAAGCGCAGGTTATCGGTCAGATCCCAGAAAAGATTGCTTCTGCCTTTGGCGAAAGCTTGCGGACAGACTGCCAGCGGGCGCTCCAATATACCCGCAGCGCCCCTGGCCTCCTGAGTGCCCTTGTAGGGATGAAAGCGCCAAAACATATAGAAGAGAACCTAGCCCTTGCTGCTGTCGGGCGGCTTGGGAGAGCAAGGTTTCAGGAACTTACTGATTCAATTGTTCAAGTGTTAAACGGAAATTGAAGTTGCCCTTGCCGGAGAACGGCTGAACTTAAAATCTTCAATGGCATTATGGAATAGTTTCAGTTAATGTTTATGGTTCTTCCATACTTAGTGTGGGAGCATCTCAATGAAAGCAGGCCTCCGCTAGAAATTGGAGTTTTGAGGCAGGAGGCAGGAGGCAGGAGGGAAGAGGGAAGAGGAAGAAGGAAGGAGCCAGAAGAAGTGTTTTTACAAATATGAGATGCTCCCGATCGTGTGCTAAAATGAGATATTATTGTAACATTTTAGCCGACTAAGTACGCAAGCTCCCTGATTACTGAATAAATCAATCATTAATAAATTCACCTTCACAGATAATCGAGTCTCTGTTCTCCAAATCTTCTTGATTCCAGACCGCGTTTAATGCTGCAGAACTTAAGGAAGTTGACATCGTATTTAATGTTGTGTTGTAGTATTCCGCAGCATTATTAAGTTCCACCTGCGGCGCTTCCTTGAAGTATGAATTAATATCAGGCGTGCACCGCTGGGCTTGGTAGTATACATAAGCTTCAGCATTAATGCACATTACGTGGTAAAAATCCTTATTTGCTGCCGCAACATCTCCAAGTTTATACAGCGCTAAACCCCGGTTGAGATAAGCTTTAACATAGTTCGGATCGAGTTCTACTGCTTGGTCAAAGTCTTCAATTGCAAGCTGCATTTGTTTTAATTTATAGCGAACGCAACCTCTGTTATAATAGGCATAAACATTTTGTGGATCGATGGCGAGTGCAATGTTGTAATCGGCCATCGCCTGCGTATTGTCTCCTAGTTGGTGGTAACAGAGACCTCGATTTATGTAAGCTTTGATATATTTAGGATTCAACCGCAGCGTTTCGTTAAAGTTTTCCGTTGCTGCCTCTTTTTCTCCCAAAAGGTAGTAAGCGCGCCCCCGGTTGTAATAGGTTTTATAATTGTTGGAATTGATAGAGAGAGCTCGATTGTAGTCTTCTATTGCTTCTTCGTAGTTTCCTAAATTAGCAAGTACCAGTCCCCGGTTGTTGTAGATAGCGTGGCTGTTAGGCTTATTTGCTAAAGCACAGTTTAAATCTTCAATGGCTTTGTCGTGTTCTCCGAGATGACGCCAAGCATTGCCTCGATTCAGGTAAGCCTCGAAGAAATTAGGATTGATATCTAGGGCTTGGCTGAGGTCTGCGATCGCTTTTTGGTAGTCTTTCATGTAATAATACACCAAGCCGCGATTGTTATAGGCTTTGGCATCGGCGGGATTGAGTTGCAGTATGCGATCGAAATCGTCGATCGCCGCTTCATAGTTTCCTTTCTTGGCGCTGTGCAAACCGCGCTTGTAAAATTGTTTGAGGTTCATAGGTCAACTTTCAGGAGTGCTTGATTCTGGGGGTTGATTCCTGTGCTGTCAGTTTTGAGTTCGACAGCCGTTAATCTGTTGAAAGAGCATCCACCTGCGGTCAGAGTAACTCTTGAATGATTCCGGGCAATCTACCGTAAACAGGATTTTTGGTTTATTTTAACAGTAGTTAAATCATGTGGAAAGGCTTTGCACGTCGGCTGGATTTACTTATTAGTCAGTTCGATTGTTTACTCGATCGACTTGCTCTCAAAAGTCTAGTTTTACTTGGTGCTCGGTGTCTCTTGATGCAGCGACGATCGGCTAGATCGGCAAATTAAGTTTGAGACCGCTACTCAGTATAAATTGTTGCCAGCAGTCCTACCGAGTAAACTCTCTATTTTTTTGACAAATTTCGTCTCAGTATTTGCGACAGTACGTCTCTACAAACTTTTGTTGCCTAATTACCAATTACCGATTGATTTCCTCTTCCACATAAACTCTCAATTTCTCCAAATCGGGAAGTTCGATCAATTCTTGTTCCTTTTCCTTAACCGACATGGGCATCATCACAGGTTTACGCTGCTCGATCCAGCAACTCGCCAGCGGTAAAGTTTGTTCCAAATCTTCCAAAGGCCTCGGAATTACCATCACCGCGTTCAACTCGCCAATTCGCTCAGCTTCGTACATCCCGGCTTCTACGGCTACTGCTACATCTGCAACTGCACCGCGAATAATTGCCGTACACAAGCCGGCGCCTATTTTCTCGTAAGCTGCCAAGTGTACGTCTGCAGATTTGAGCATAGCATCGCAAGCACCGACCATTGCCGGAAATCCGCGGGTTTCGAGCAAACCGATCGCCTGATTGCTAAGCCGAGAATAACTGCCTTTTTCCGAAAGTTCAGTCAGCCGAAAGCCGATCGGCAAAACCACTTCCAAATTAGCCAAAGGTCTAGGAATCACTAACTTAGAAACAAACTGCCCGAACTGTTCGGCAGTTTGAGCTCCAGCTTCCACAGCCAAACGCACATCCGAAATTCTGCCCCGGACGATCGCGGTACAGTGACCGGAACCAATTTTTTCGTATCCTACTAAAATCACTCCTGCCGACTTGAGCATCATGTCAGCAGTCCCGACAATTGCCGGAAAACTCTTGGTCGATACCAAACCCAAAGCAGTGTCTTTGAAGTATTCCTGGCGCTGCGATCGCTCTTGGTGACTGTTACGATCTGTTTGTCCGTCCATCTTCTATTACCCTTAGAAACTTCCCAAAATAAAAATTTGTTGATAGTTTATAGTTTCTCAGATGAGAAGACAGACTGCACGAGCTACAAGACACTGATTGCTGCTGCAAGGTCTGACAAATTGCTGAGCTACCAATAATATGAGATTACCTATTTATATTTGATCTTTCTGCCTTTAGCATAGCTGGCTTTTGCCGAAATGACCGAAAGCATCGAGGATACCCGCCACGTGATTCATCCGTCCAGAAATAAAAAACCTGTATCCCATAAAGGAACCCCGAATTTATCTCGCGCAAGTCAATGCTTCAATCTCAAATCTAAAATCGAAAATCGCGCAATCGATTGACGGCTACCCGGAACCGCCCGATAGAGTTTGGCCGTTTTCCTCCGATCGATTAAAAGCTTGCCGGTGCGGAAACAGCGTCCCCAACAGCCGATTGATGTGAGCTTGGCCATATAGAATAGTTGGCGTTTCCCCTGGTTGGGGCGGCTCTGCGGTGGTGGGTTCCGGTGGCTCTGGGGCAGTCTCCGGCGCAGTTTGAGGCGGTGTTTGGGCGGGTTGTGGCGGCTCGATCGGCTCGAAAGGCTCGATCGGTCGATCGACTGGTGGCGTAGTGGCTTCGGGGGGTTCTGGTGCTGTTGGCGCTGCTGTTGGCGCTGCTGTTGGCGCTGCTGCTGTTGCTTCTGGGGCGACTTGGCGGCTGGTATCTCCCATTAGAGAACCTGCTGGCATAATTTGCATTTTGTCGATACAAGGATTGATTAGGGTCGTCGCGGCGCCAATACAGGCATTTTCCCCGATCGTTCCCGCACCTACCACCAGCACCCCTGCACCCAGAATTACGCCCGCCGCGATTTCCAGAGTACCTTCACGGGCGTGAAGGATAACTCCCATACCGATACAGGCACCGGCGGCGATCGAGATCCGGCTTCCGGGCTCTGCTTGCAGGATTGCTCCAGGGGCGATCGCCGCACCCTCATTCACAACTACATCGCCACTCATCAAAATCTGAGAGTTGCTACTTAATTGCAGTGGCGATAAATACATTCGACTTCACCATGAAAGGAGCTATTTTTTTCGATAAAACGACTTTAAATTATGGGTTTTCTCGACTGATAAATTTAACCATGTCAATCTAAGAAACGATAATTTACTAATACTGAGAAGCTTGATGATTTAACGTTTTATAGAAACTTTCCGAAGATTCTAGATTTTGACCAACATTTCTCATTCGAGCTTTTTAACTATCTCAAATCCAACTTAAATCCGCTGGGGTTTCTCCCGTTGGCCCCAACGCGAGGGCTTAACGGGAGAAACAAGCTAATTACCTAGCAAATTAAGGACGCTGGATAATTTCTTCGAGTACCCGGCGCTTCGCCTTGGAGTCGATGCCCAGCAAGCGGACGTACTCGCCGCTGTGTTCTTTGAGACAGCTTTCGAGGGCAGAAATCACTTCGGATTCGCGGTTGGATGCGATCGGGGCGCAACTGCTCCAAGAACCGGTGCGGAAACGGCGCGCGTCGGCGTGTTCCGTGCCAATTTTGTAGCCTTGGGAAAGCAGGTTGCGGATTTGGTCGATCGTCTTGCCGGTCAAACTGCCGCTGCTGGCCGAACCAGTCGAAGCTGCTTTGTATCCCGATGTTGCTGCAGGCTTAGCCGATTGAGCAACTGGGCCGTCGGGACGCTGAATAATTTCTTCAACCACGCGTCGCTTAGCTTTCGGGTCAATCCCGATCAAGCGCACGTACTCACCGGGGTACTCGTTCATCACAGCTTCCAAAGCGGCGATCGCCTCAGATTCGTTTCTGACTTGCAGCGAAGCCCCGCTTTGCCAAGAACTGGTGCGGAAGCGGCGCGCGTCGGCGTGTTCCGTGCCAATTTTGTAGCCTTGAGCTAGCAAGCCCCGAACCTGAGTCACTGTTTCGGCACTCAATTTTCCGCTTGACACGGAACCGCTATTGTGGTATGAAGCTTGTTGTGCAACTTTACCGTTAGATTGGTGAGTTTTCGCACCGTTAGAACCGTTAGAGCCGTTGTCTCCCGGTCTTTGGACGATTTCTTCTAGTACGCGGCGCTTGGCTTTGGTGTCAATCCCGATCAAGCGGACGTATTCTCCTTGGTGTTCAGCCATGCAAGCTGACAAAGCCGCGATCACTTCAGAGTCACGGGTTGAGGAAATCGGGCCGCAAGTGCGCCAAGAACCGGTACGGAAGCGGCGTGCGTCGGCGTGTTCGGCTCCCACGCTGTATCCTTGAGCTAGTAAATTACGGATGCTATCGGCAAGAGTTGAACTCAATTGGGTGCCGGCATGGGTAGAA
>Ga0209278_1000569_pt1 | contig 27366 bp, 17 predicted proteins | sample JI81BgreenDNA_FD_187504 | JGI IMG/M metagenome (GOLD analysis project Ga0209278, IMG submission 187504) | Wastewater effluent complex algal communities from Wisconsin, to seasonally profile nutrient transformation and Carbon sequestration -... | ecosystem: Engineered > WWTP > Effluent > Algae...
GATGACAGCCAAAACCAGTCCGATGAACAATGCACTGGTAAGATAAAAGGTTGCGATCAGACTTCCGAGCGACCAGAGCGTGGCAATCCCGTACTTGCCGATAGTGAACGCCATAGCGCCAAACACGCCGATCGGCGCGGCCAGCATGGCTATATGAACAACTTTGAATACTGCCTTGTTCGCCAGCCTGAAGCCATCGACGATCCGATCACCCGCAGGGCCAAGCATGGCCAGCGCCACGCCGGTCAGGATGGCAACGAACAGGGTTTGCAGCACGAGGCCGGAGGAAAATGCGCCGACGAATGTATCCGGGATGATGGCCAGCAAGAAATCGACCAAAGTCTGGTCCTTGGCCTTGCCCTGATATTCGGAAATAGCCGCCGGATCGAGCGTCGCGGGGTCGATGTTGAGACCGGCCCCCGGGCGCACCACATTGGCCACAACCAGACCGACGACCAGCGCGAAGCTGGACACGACAAGGAAATAGGCCAGCGCCTTGCCGCCGACCTTGCCGACCCGTTCAAGGTCGCTCATTCCGGCGATGCCGACGACGACCGTGCAAAAGATCACCGGCGAAATGATCATTTTGACAAGTTTGATGAAAGCGTCGCCCAGCGGCTTTAGACTGGCACCAAAATCAGGGAAGAAATGGCCCACCAGAACCCCTGCGATCAGGGCGATAATCACCATCCCGTAAAGCGAGCGGTACCTGCGCCGTTGACGCGGCGCCGCAGTCGGCGAGGAGATGGCTTGTTCGAAGGTCATTGATTCCGCCCAGCTCTTGCGAAGTCAGGCCACGTAATGGCCTAACCAATATCGCCACTTTGACCTGATAGATTTGGCGGGCTATGCCGTCAACCATTCGCCGGAGCTTCAGCACGGTTGTAGGGAGGCCCACAGCATGATCAATTGCACCCGCCGTTCAGCATTGATCGGAAGTAGCGCAGCGGCCTTGTCGCTGTTTGCTCCGCCGCAGGTGTTCGCTGCGGCCAGACATCGAGACAGCGGCCTGATTGCCGCCGCCGAAACCGCGAGGATCCTGCGTCGCGATCTGGTGTGCGATCGGGTGGTGGTGGAATCGGTCAACCTGCTGCAACGCGGTGATCAGTATTTCATCCGCGTGCGCGATACTGATGGCGGTGAAGGCATGGCGCTGTGCAATCCCAATCTCATGAACAGTGCCTGGCCCATCTTCCTGACCCGCGTCGCGCCCTTTTTTAAAGGCAAGGATTTGCGCGATCTCGAGCAGATCCAGACCGAACTCTATGTCTGGCAGCTCAATTACAAATGGCAGGGGCTGGCGTTCTGGTGCGTCCATGCGTGGATGGAGTTCGCCGCGCTGGATCTGCTCGGCAAGCGGGCGGGGAAATCGGCCAGCGAATTGCTGGGCGGACCGGTGCGCAGCGACAGCGGTATCTATTATGCGAGCAGCAATCGCGGCAACAGCCCCGAGGCCGAAATTGCCCACCTTCAGAAGCTGGCGGACCGGGCGCAGGCGAAGGCGCTCAAATTCCGGCTCGGCGCACGCATGCGCTACGACGATGCCTCGACCGCGCGCGACGTCGCACTGATCCCCCTGGTGCGCCAGCATTTCGGCGATGACATGGTCCTCTATGCCGACGCCAACAGCAGTTATGATGTGCCGCTTGCCATCCGTATCGGCCGGATGCTCGAAGATCACGGTTACGGCTTTTATGAAGAGCCGGTGAAGTTCGATCATTACGAGGAGTTGGCCTACGTTTCACGCAAGCTCAAAGTGCCGATGGCCTTCGGTGAGCAGGAAGTCAGCATGCGCCGGTTCCGTTGGCTGATTGAGAATGACATCGCCCAGATCGTTCAGCCTGACTTATTGTTCAACGGGGGCTTGATCCGCGCCCTGCGCGTCGCGCGCATGGCCGCAGCCGAAGGGATAAAATGCGTTCCCCACATGTCGGGCAGCGGCCTTGGATCGCTCTATGTGATGCACTTCGCCGGCGCTTGCCCCAACACGAATGATTATCAGGAATACAAGGGCAAGGAAAAGGTCCCGCATGAGATTGTTGGAACCGGCAAGCCGCTCACCGTGGTGGATGGCAGGGTCGCGATCCCAACCGGCGCCGGGCTGGGGGTGGCGTTCGATCCCGACTATCTGCGCACTGCCGTCGAAATGACACTGCCGGCTGTCGATCCCGGCGGCGAATAGTGATCAATCGATCGCGGCCGGCTCAAGCCGCGGCAGGATCAAATGGATGATCAGAAGGGCGATCAGATACATCGAACCGATCGCAAGGAAGATCGTGATATAGCTGCCGGTGTTCTCGAGCACGTATCCGGCATATTTCGCCATCAGCATCCCGCCGATCGCGCCGGCCGTGCCGCCGAAGCCGACCACCGATGCAACGGCGCGGCGGGGCATGGTGTCCGATGCCAGCGTGAAGAGATTGGCCGACCAGCCCTGATGTGCGGCCGCCGCAAGGCCAATGATGCCGACCGCGATAAGCAGGTTCTCCGCATAGATTGCCAGGCTGACCGGGAGCACGCACAGCGCGCAGACCAGCATCGCTGTCTTGCGTCCGGCATTGATGCTCCAGCCCCGCTTGATCAGCCATGACGAATACCATCCTCCGCCGATGCTGCCGACATCGGCGAGCAGATAGATAGCGACGAGCGGTGGCCCGAAGGTCTTGAGGTCAAGCCCGTAGGTCTTGCCGAAGAAATCAGGTAGCCAGAACAGGAAGAACCACCAGATCGGGTCGGTGAGGAATTTGCCGATGGCAAAGGCCCAGGTCTGACGGTGGCGGGCGAGAGTGAGCCAAGGGATTCGGATATCGCTTTCGATCGGATCGCTGCGGATATGGGCAAGTTCGGCAGGCGAAACGGAGGGCGAATCCTCGGGCTGGCGATACATCCAGAACCACAGGATCAACCACAGGAAACCGAGCGCGCCTGTGATCAAAAAACCTGCCTGCCAGCCCAGCGCCAGATCGATCACCAGAAACGGCACAAGCAACGGCGTCACAATCGCGCCGATATTCGATCCGCTGTTGAACAGTCCGGTTGCCAGCGCGCGTTCCTTTTTGGGGAACCAGTCTGCGGTTGCCTTGATCGCGGCGGGGAAATTGCCGGCCTCGCCCAGCCCCAGCCCGAACCGGGCAAGCGCAAATGTGGCGACGCTCGACGCCGCAGCATGCGCCATTCCGAACAGGCTCCACACTGCTACGGCGAGGGCATAGCCCCACTTCACCCCGACGCGGTCGATCAGGCGTCCGACTGTGACCAGCCCGATGGCATAGGCGGCCTGAAACCAGAACACGATATCGGCATAATCGCTTTCCGACCAACCAAATTCAGCCGAAAGCGTGGGCTTGAGGATACCGATGACCTGACGATCGACATAGTTGATAGTCGTGGCCAGGAACAGCAATGCACAGATCACCCAGCGGTGGCGTGACATCCCGCTCGTGCGCGAAACGGCGCTGTCCTCCATCCCCATTCTCTCCCGTCGCTTGTCTTGATGCTTTGGCGTTTGGGCTATATAGGTCAGACCAATCTGTCAAATCAGATAGTCCAATTGAGGGTGATCATGCAGGCATATTTCCGGTTTCTCGCTCCTCCCCTCGCCGTTTTCGCAGCAGCGCCCGTGTTGGCCGATGAGACGCCGCCGAATGTAATCGAGTGCGAGCTGACTGCATTTGGCGCCGTTGCTGACGATGGGGTAGACGACACCACGGCACTGCAAGCGGCACTTGATGAGTGTGCGGCGCAGGGACGCCAGGTGACGATCCCGGCAGGCCGGTTCGATATCGGGCATATCCGCCTGCCATCCGGCACGGATCTGTATCTTTCACCCGATGCCGCCTTGGTCGGTTCGACGCGATTTGCCGATTATCCCGCGATCCCCGGAACCGACGGACATCGCGCTTGGTTTTTTGCCGATGATGCGCGCAACATCCGCATCTCCGGCAGTGGCACGCTGGATGGTGCGGCGGCCCCGATCTACAAGTTGATGGACGAGATCATTGCCAAGGACCGCAATGACCCACGGGCCGACGAGCGCGTGCGGTTCGGCATTCTGCTGCGCCGCTGTGACAATGTCCGCATCGGCGATATCCAGATGCGCGACACCCAGATGTACTTCATGAATGTCAATGATTGCGACAATGTCGTGATCGATGGGGTTGACCTGCGGGCACCGATTGACAGCCACAACACCGACGGAATTCAGATAACTGACAGCCGCGACGTGCGCATCGCAAATTGCCGGATTGCGGTCGGCGATGATGCCATTGTCACCAAGGCGCGAATGAAGCCCGTCGAGCGGCTGATGGTCAACAATTGCGTCATCACCTCTGATGACGGAGCGATCAAATTCGGCACCCGATCAGCCAGCGCGGTGCGCGACAGCCAGTTTTCCAACATCGCCATTACCGACAGCCGGTATGGCATCGCACTGTTCATGATTAATGGCGGCGAATACACCAACAACCGCTTCAGTAACATCACGATCCGCACTGGCGGGCGTCACCCGCGCACCTATCCGATCTTCGTGGACATCGATGACCGGGTCGAAGATCCCGCCGCGCGGCAGCTGGGCGTGATCGATGGTTTGACTTTCGATGGGCTGGATATCCGAACCAGCGGCAACCTGCTGATTGCCGGGCACCCCGATGCACCGATCCGTAACCTTGCCCTGTCCGATGTCAGCATCACCTCGCGTGATGGCGAAACCATCAAGGCCACCGACACGAAACCCCGAGGCAATCGAAAATTCGAGCCCGTGCCTGGCTCTCCTGATCTTGCCCCGATCGATGCAACTCTGGTGCTCGGCCATGTCGACGGGCTGACGCTCGACAATGTCCGGGTGGCAGGCGATGGCAACGCTGGCTTCGTCCACACCGTCGATATCCGCAATCCGGGCGGCTCAAGTGTGGATCTATTGAACCGGCCTCAGTGAATTGTGCGATCGGGAGGTGATCAGCGCCGCATGACTGCGAAACGCTGCACCCGTTTACCCTCGCCCAGTTCGGCGGTGAAGATGTCGCCGCGGCTGTTGACCGCGACGTTGTGCAGCGTGCGGAATTGCCCTGCGTAAGGGCCCTGCCGCCCTACCCTGCCCTGCACAGCGCCCGATAGGAAGTCGAGCAGCCGGATCTCGTTGTTCACGCCGTCCGCCACCAAAAGCCAGCGGCTGTTCGCGCGGGGCCAGGGCACAGCATCCCAGACGGTCCGCTCGAATGACGTCGGATCGAAAATCTCACGGACGAATGTTCCGCTGCGGTGGAAGATCTGGACACGCTTGTTGGGGCGATCCCCCACCACCAGCAGATCATCGCCCATCAGGCTGATCCCGTGCGGCTGCGATAGTTGGCGTAAAGGATCAACCGGCGCGTTGTGCGATGGGCGCTCGCCATAGGCACCCCAATGGCGCAGATATTGCCCTGTTGCCGCGTCGAACACGATCACGCGGTTGTTGGCGTAGCCATCGGCGACAAAGACCTCGCTGGCCGCGGGATCGACAACGAGGCCCGAGGGTCGGCCGAGCCTTAGGTTGGATGCATTGCCGAGCGAAGGCCCTTTCTCGCCAACCCGCAGGATGAATCGGCCTTCGCTGTCGTATTTGACGATGAAGCCATCATCCGGATCATTCCCGGCGATCCACACGCTGTTGTCGCGCGGATCAATCGCAAGGCTGTGTTCGCGCAGGGGCCAAGTCGCGCCGCGACCGTCCCCGCCCCCCGGTTCGCCCCATGCCTTCGCCAACGATCCGTCCGCGTTGAACACCAGCAACGGCGGAGCCGCCTTGCAGCAGCGGGCGGAGGGAGGATCGGTTTCGGCGGCCCGCTCGGTGTCCGATAGCGTGGCCGGGCGATGCAGCACCCACACGCGGTCGTTCGCATCGACCGCGACCCCCGTCACTTGCCCGAGGATCCAGCCATTGGGCAGCGGGTCGGGCCAAGCCGGGTCGACCGCGAATGATGGGGCCGCATCGACAATGAGCGGGGCGTCTTCAACGGCGGGTTCAAGCGGAGCGCAGGCTGCCAGTCCGAGGCAAAGGGGCAGCATGCGCCAACGCACGTCGTGGCTGATCATTCGGCATCAGCGCGGATGACGGCTTCATCTGGCTCCAGCCCCAGCCCCGGCGCATCCGGCACCGTGAATACCCCATCAACGGGCAGCATCGGCTCGCGGAAATACTTCCAAAGTTCCTTTAGCCGCACCGCGCCGGGATGCTCCTGCGGGCGAGTCGCGGTCGGGGCCCAGGCGACGAAATGCGCGTGCGCGGCCGACAGCAGCGTGGGCCGGGCATTGTGCACTGAAATCGGAATGTCGCGCAGGTAAGCCAGCGAAGCGACATGCCGCGCCGCCGTCAGCCCGGACAGCTTGGAAACATCCGGGTTGAGCAGATCGGGCCGCCCGTGGTCGATCAGGTCGCGGAAGGCGAAGGGCGTGTATTCGTGTTCACCCGCGGCAATGCTGATGTCGAGCGCATCGGACACCTGCGCCATGCTTGCATAATGATGCATGGCGCAGGGTTCTTCGAACACGCTGACGCCGAGTTCTTCATAAAGCGCGCGGCCCACCTGGATAGCGCGGGCCGCGCGGTAGCCGTTATTGGCATCGACATAGAGCGGGATCGCATCGCCGATGGCCTTCCTGACCGTGCGCGCCGTCGGCAGGGTCGGATCGTCGGCGGGATCGGCGTTCTCCTCGCGGATGGCCATACGCACCTTGATCGCCTTGAACCCTTCGCCCACCATTTCGACCGCCCGGCGCGCGGCCTCATCCGGGGTCATATATTGTCCGCGCCCGATGTCGCGGCTGAAGCTGCCATAGACCGGGAAGCTGCTGCGTTCCTTGCCGCCCAGCAGCGCCCAGACCGGCAGGCCGAGCAACTTCCCGCGCAGGTCCCACAGCGCGCAATCGACCCCGGCCAGTGCCTGACTGGCAAGGCCGCCGGGGCCAAGTTCGTCGACCTCGTAATAGGCTTTGGCCCAGAGGCCGTCCCCGTCGAACACGTCCCCGCCTTCGTAAAGCTTGTCCAGTTCCTGCCGGATAACGCGCTCCACCAGCGCGCCGCCCGAATGGCCTGCCTCGCCCCATCCGGCGGTGCCATCATCGGCAGTCACCTTGACGAAGATCGCGCGCGGCACGGCAAAGGCTTCAACCTTGGCGATTTTCGCGCGGCCAAGGTTGGCGGCGAGCAGCGGTGAGGGTGCCGCCAGCAACAGGCCCGCGCCTGCGGCGCCGATGCCCATGCGCGCCAAAGCCGTGCGCCGATCAATGCAGTTCATCATAACTTCCCTCCACAAGTCTGCGGTGCATCGCCCGGTCGAGCGGGTAGCCCCAGATCAGCCACGCCGACAGCGCCACACCTGTCAGCGGCACCAGCGCCATGATTGCCTTTAATCCCCACAAGGTCGCCTCGCTCTGCGGAACATTGGGCTGATACCCGATCCACACCAGCAGCACGCCGAGCAGCCCGCCATTCAGCCCCAGCGCCAGCTGCTTGGCGAAGGAGGCGATGCCGAACACCTTGCCGTCATGCCGCTGCCCGGTCTTCCACGCGTTGTATTCCACCGTGTCGGGCAGCATCGCCCAGAACAGCACCTGATAGGCAATATTCCCGGCCGAGATCACGGCGATCAACACGCTCGCCACGAGCGGATCGCGCGATGGGCTGAGGAAGAAGGCGGTGTAGCCGACCGCGCTGAGCACATTGGCTGAGAGCCATGTGGTGCGCTTGCTCGTGCGCCGCGCGGCCAGCGCCCACAGCGGCGCGAATAACAGGTTGATCACCAGCGCAAAGGGCACGATCCGGGGCACCAGATCCGGCCGTTCAAGATAGTATGTAACGTAATAGACCAGGCATTTGTTGGTCATGGTGAAGGCGAGACTGCTGACGATGATGCAGCCAAATATGCGCACCAAAGGGCCATTGGCCGCCGCCATGCGCAGCGTGTCGCGGAAATCCTCAACACTCGACGCGATCGAAAAGCCGCGCGGGTTGGCCTCTCGCAAGGCTTCGGGTTCAGAAGTGGTGGCGAAGGTCAGCCAGAAGAACGGCAAGCTGATGAGGCCGGTCACCCCGGCGGCGAGCACATAGGTGGTCGCCTGCGTCTCCTCACCCAGCGATTGCACCAGCTGAGGCATCACGAAGGTGACGAAAGCTCCGCCCGAGAAGGCAAAGAACATCCGCCAGCCAGCCATGCTCGACCGTTCATCAGCGTCTTGCGAGATGCGGGCAGACAGCGAACTATAGGGAATCGATACCAGGGAATAGGCGGTGCGCAGGAAGATCTGGCTGAGTAGCGCATAAAGAAACAGCCCGCCCTGTTCCCACTCCGGCGTCAGGAAAGCGAGGATGAAGGACGCGACCAGCACCGGCGAGGCGAAGATCAGGTAAGGGCGATAGGAACCCCAGCGGCTGCGGGTGCGGTCAGCGAGTGCGCCGATGATAGTGTCGGCAAACCCGTCCCACAGGCTGGCGATCAGGAACACGGTGCCTGCCAGCGCGGCGTCCAGCCCCAGCACATCGGTGTAGAACGGCAGCAGCAGCAGGTTGAGCGTTTGCCAGAAGATGTTGAAGCCGAAATCCCCCGCCGCCCAGCCAATCATACCTTTCCTGGCAAGCGGGCGAATCTCGCTCATGCCGCCCCCCACAACCGGCGCAGCGCCCATGCGGCCATCTTGGGTTCGCGGGTGCGGGTGAATACGCCCTTGAGGTTGTGGACGACCCGGCGGCCGTGCTGCGCAGTACGGAAATCGGCAAAGTTCCAGACGTGCCCGCCTGCCACCGCAGGATGGCACTCAATCGCCGCCCAATAGGCTTCGATAAAGCGCGCCTGATATTCCTCGGTGAACATCTGATCATAGGTCGCGTGTTGTCCGGCTAACGCATCGGCCCCGAACTCCAGCACCACAATTGGCTTGCCGTGCGCTGCAATCGTGTCGAAATCGGTTTGCAATCGGTCAGTCGCACGATCGAGCTGGCCTGGCTCACTATACCACCCGTGATAGCGGTTGATGCCCAGAAAATCGGACTCGGCAAAGGCCGGGTCGTCATTGCCGGCATAGCCGACATTGGCGTGAGTCATCAGCCGGGTGGGATCAATCGCGCGCGCGTGGGCGAAGATTTCCTGCCAATAGGGGGCCGACTTCTCCCGGTATTCAGGTTCAGCGAGATATCCGGGCTCGTTCGCAAGTGACCATGCGATCACGCAGGTACGGCTTACATCGCGAGCAATGAGCTCTCCTACGGCACGCATATGATTGGCGAGTGTATCGGCGTTGGTGCGGCGGAAATCGAGGTTGATCGAAAACACCTCATCGATCACCATCACGCCAAATTGGTCGGCGAGGTCGAGAAACTCCTCGCTGTAGGGGTAGTGCGAGGTGCGCACCGAATTGGCTCCGATCCACTTGAGCAGATGGAAGTCCTTGACCAGCTGCGGCAGGTTGAGCCCGCGCCCGTGGAGAGGGCTTTCCTCGTGCTTGCCGAAGCCCTTGAGCACAATCGGCTCGCCATTAAGCAGCAAACGGTTGCCCGCGACTGTGAAGGTTCTGAGGCCAATCTGCTGGCTGGCGGCGTCGATTTGCAGGCCGTCAGCGTTCAGAACTTCGATATCGAGCCGGTAGAGATGCGGGTCGTTTGGGCTCCATAGCCGGGGCGCGGGCGGTACAAGCCGCAGTTTGGCGCGGCCATCGGTCGGGGTCGAGAGTGCAATGGTCTCGCCCGCGTCGTCAGTGAGGCACGCGCGGATCGCTGACCCCGCGCTCGCCTCCACCGCCAGTGTCACACCGGTCAGGTCGCACGTTGCCCGCCAGCCCGTGAGGCCCTGCGCAGGCCGCTCAACGAGCAGCACGGGACGGTTAATTCCACCGTACGGGAAGAAATCGAAACGTACCGCCGGCAGATATTCATCGCGCGGTCGGCGCTCTTCAGCATAAGTTGCCTGCGTGATGCCCTGCGTCGCCTCGTCTGCATGAAGCTGCGCATCGACCCGCACCACAAGCTGCGCGCGTCTGCCGGTCGCCAATTGCTCCGGGACAAGCACCTCGAACGGCAGCATCGGCGCGCTGCTGGTCCCTAGGTGATGCCCGTCCAGCCACACCTCGCCATAGAAATCAACCGAGCCAAAATGCAGCGCCAATTCGCGCCCCTCAGCGGTGGCCGGGAGAAAAATCTCGGTCTCCAGCCAGCCGGCTCCGCAGAAGTTCATGTATCCCGCCTCGGCCAGCTGCTCGTTCCAGCTGCCCGGCACGGCGATGGCGAGCGCACGATCGGCGGGGATGCCGTCTGACCAGTCAGCATCCCCACCTTCGTCGAAGGCAATGCGCCATATGCCCGACAGGTCGTCAAATTGGCGGCAAGTGTTGCGCTGTGGGCGGATCATGTGGGCATTGCCTCGCGTGGGATGATAGCACCAGGGTGCATCACAACCTCTCCCGCCAGCCGGTGCCCGGCGAGGACAGCCGCCTCGGGTTCCTCCCCGGCGAGCATTGCCGACAGGAAGGCCGCGTTGAAGGAATCTCCTGCTCCGGTTGTATCACGTGGTTCTTTCCGCTCAGGACAGAGTATTGTTTCCGCCCATCCGCCATGTCGCGACAGCAGCGCCCCGGCATCGCCCATCTTCACCACCACCAGCCGCGCGCCGGTTTCGTGCCATCGCCTGATGGTGTCTTGTGGATCGGTATCGCCGAACAGCGCGGCCTCATCCTCGAAGGTCGGCAAGACGATCGAGCACAGGGGCGCAATGGTGGCAAAGGCGGTGCGGGCAGCGGCGGCGTCAGCCCATCCGCGCGGACGGTAATTGCCGTCGAACACCACCTCGCCGCCACGCGCTCTGACAGTGCGCGCCAATTGTGTCACCTGCGCATGTCCGGCCGGGTCAAACAGCGAGAGCGTGATGCCCGAAAGGTAAAGCATCCGCGCTTGCCCGGCCTCGGCCAGCGCGGCGGGGGCTTCGGGCAGCGCGAAGAAATCGCGCGTGGCAGACTGTTCGCGCCAATAGGTGAAGCTGCGCTCGCCCCGCGCGTCGGTGCGGATCGCATAGAGGCCGGGGGCGCGTGCGGGGTGAGTGAGAACGAGGCCGCAATCCACCCCCTCGCCCTTGAGGACGGCGCGCATTTCCTCGCTATAGGGGTCAGCCCCCAGAGCGCTGAGATAGGCGACATCCACCCCCGCGCGCGCGGCATAGATCGCGACATTGGCGGTATCGCCCGCAAAGCCCATCCGCCAGTCACCCCCGCCCGGCACGCGGGCGAGTTCGATCATGCATTCGCCAAAACAGATGAGGCCGCGCGGGGCCGTGCCCTCTGCCACGCCGTCACCAGTTCCACATCGTGCCGTCTTCGAGCCGCGCGACCGGAAGCTGCATCGGCCTGTAAGGATACTTCGCCGCCAGTTCCTCGTCGATCTCGACCCCGTGACCGGGGCGCTCGCTGACGATCATGTGGCCGTCCTCGAAGCGGTAATCGTGCGGGAAGACGGCATCGGTCTCGGGGGTGTGGCGCATATATTCCTGAATGCCGAAATTGGGCACCCAGCTGTCGAAATGCAGCGCGGTGCCCATTGTCACCGGCGAAAGATCGGTCGCCCCGTGGCAGCCGGTGCGCACTTGGTACAGGCTGGCGAGATCGGCGATGCGGCGCAAATGCGTGACTCCGCCCGCGCCGACGATGGTGGTGCGGATATAGTCGATCAGCTGGTTCTGGATCAGGTCCTTGGCATCCCAGATGGTGTTGAACACCTCCCCCACAGCGAGCGGCGTTGTGGTGTGCTGGCGCACGAGTTTGAACGCCTCCTGATTTTCCGCCGGGGTGCAATCCTCCAGCCAGAACAGCTGATACGGCTCCAGCAGCTTGCCGAGATGCGCGGCTTCCTGTGGGGTGTAGCGGTGGTGGCCGTCATGCAGCAGGTGATGATCGAAGCCATAGGTGTCGCGCAGATTCTCGAACAGGCGGGGCACGGTGTTGAGCGCCTTGCGGGTGTCCCAGCCCGTCACCGAGGGCAGGGCCGCGTCCGCCGGTTCGTAGAACAGATCGCCCCGGCCGACGCCGTATGCATCCTTGACGCCGGGAATACCGGTCTGGGCGCGGATCGCCTTGTATCCCATCGCGATATACTGGCCGACCGCTTCCACCGTCGCGTCGATATCCGCGCCGTTGGCATGGCCATAGACCATGATCCGGTCGCGGCTCTTGCCGCCGAGCAGATCGTAGAGCGGCATGCCGGCGGCCTTGGCCTTGATGTCCCACAGCGCCACATCGACCGCTGCGATCGCGCGCATTGTCACGGGCCCGCGCCGCCAATATGCGCCGCGATAGAAGAACTGCCAGATGTCCTCGATCCGGCGAGCGTCCTTGCCGATCAACGCCGGGCAAATGTGATCCTCGAGATAGGAGACGACCGCAAGCTCGCGCCCGTTGAGGGTCGCATCGCCGATCCCGGTCAACCCGCCTTCGACCTCGATCTTGAGCGTGACGAAATTGCGCCCCGGACAGGTTACGATGACACGCGCGGATTTGATTTGCATGGACGACAGACCCTCTCCGTTTCCATTAAAGACCCCCGCCCTAGTCGGCGAGACTTATTGGTCTGTCAAGAACCGAAAAGTGACCTTACCAATTGCGTTGACAGATACCTGCTTGATGCCTAGCCTCGCGGCATATTTCTGGCGCTTTGAGAGACGAGCTTTGAGCAAACCCTTGCATCTTTCTGCTGATCGGCTGTTCTCCCCGGAAGCGAAGCAAAGGGAGATCGCGCGGGAGCTACATACCCATGTATCGGCCTTGCCGATCATCAGTCCGCATGGCCACACCGATCCGGCATGGTTTGCTTTGAACGACCCATTCGCCAACCCGGCGGCGCTGTTTGTCGAGCCTGATCACTACGTCTATCGAATGCTCTATTCGCAGGGCATCGCGCTCGAAAAGCTCGGCATTCCGAATGTGGACGGCATCCGTCCCGATGCTGATCCGCGCGACGTCTGGCGGCTGTTTGCGAGCAATTTCCACCTGTTCCGCGGCACGCCATCACAGACCTGGCTGAATTGGGTGTTCACTCAGGTGTTCGGGATGGATGTGCGCCTCAATGCCGACACGGCCGACCTCTACTATGATACGATCGATGCGGCGCTGCAGACCGACGCGTTCCGCCCGCGCGCGCTGTTTGATCGCTACAACATCGAAGTGATCGCGACCACGGAAGGCGCGCTTGACGATCTCGCTCACCACAAGGCCATCATGGCGGCCAATGCGAGCGGGGAATGGGCTGGGCGGGTAGTTACTGCCTATCGCCCCGATGGCGTGATCGATCCCCAATTTGAAGGGTTTGCCGACAATCTCGCCGCCCTTGCCGATCTGACCGGTGAGGACACGCTGAGCTGGAAAGGTTACCTTGCAGCCCATCGCCAGCGGCGGGCCTATTTTGCAGCCCACGGCGCGACCTCGACTGATCACGGCCATGTCACGGCAGCCACTGCAAACCTGTCGCCAGCCGAAAGCGAGGCCTTGTTCCGGCGGGTCACCGGCGGTTCTGCCAGTGCCGAAGATGCCGAGCTGTTCCGGGCGCAGATGCTGACCGAAATGGCAAGAATGAGCCTTGATGATGGGCTGGTGATGCAGATCCACCCCGGCTCGTTCCGCAATCACAACCGGCGCATCTTCGAAGCCTATGGCCGCGACAAGGGCGCTGATATCCCGGCCCGAACCGATTATGTGCGCGCGTTGAAGCCGCTGCTCGACGTGGTCGGCATTGAACCTTCGCTCACGATCATCCTCTTCACGCTGGATGAAAGCGTCTACGCACGCGAACTGGCGCCGCTGGCAGGCCATTACCCGTGCCTCAAGCTGGGCCCAAGCTGGTGGTTCCACGATAGTCCGGAGGGCATGCGCCGGTTCCGGCAGATGACCACTGAGACGGCCGGATTCTACAACACGGTCGGTTTCAACGATGACACCCGCGCATTCCTTTCTATCCCAGCCCGGCATGATGTTGCGCGGCGGATGGATTGCAATTGGCTCGCTGAACTGGTGGCAGATCACCGCCTCGAAATGGACGAGGCTGCCGAGCTGGTGGTTGATCTGGCGTATAACCTCGCCAAGCAGGCTTACCGGTTGTGAGACTTGCGCCTGACACCGTGTCGCTGCTGCCCGCCTCGGTGCAGCACCCGCAATACCGGCGGGAAAATTGCGGCACAGGTATCGTGCATCTCGGGATCGGCGCATTTCACCGCGCGCACCAGGCAGTCTATGTCGATGATGCGCTGAGCAGGTTCGGCGGGGACTGGCGGATTGTCGGGGTGTCGCTGCGATCAAGCGCCGTGCGAGAGCAACTGGCTCCGCAGGATGGCCTTTACACGCTGGTCGTTCGCGATGGCGATCAGACGAACGAACGCCTGATCGGGGCCGTCGCACGCGTACTGGTTGCAAGCGAAGGTCCGGCTGCCGTCATCAGCGCGCTCGCCGATCCCGCCACGCACATCGTCACCCTGACTGTAACCGAAAAAGGCTATTGTCTTGATCCTGCAACCGGCGAACTTGATTTTGCAAACCCGCAGATCATCAACGATCTGAAAAATATTGATAGTCCGCAATCGGCTATCGGTTTCCTCGCTGCAGGATGCGCCGAGCGCATGGGCGCTGGGCTACCTGGCCTGACCATCATGAGCTGCGATAACCTGCCCGGTAACGGTCAGCTCCTGAAGCGCGCTGTGATGGCCTTTGCCGAGCGGCTTGCGCCGCCACTGGCGACATGGATTGCCAGCCACTGCCGGTTTCCGGCGACCATGATTGACCGGATCGTGCCTGCCACCACCGATGAGGACCGGACCCTGCTGGAGCAGCGGATCGGTCTGCATGATGCCGCCATGGTGAAGGCCGAACCCTTCAGCCAATGGGTAATCGAGGATGACTTCGCCGGGCCACGGCCCGCGTTTGAGCAGGTGGGCGCGCAATTGGTTGCCGACGTGACGCCGTTCGAACTGGCCAAGCTGCGTATGCTCAACGGTAGCCATTCGGCCTTGGCCTATCTGGGCCTCGCGCGGGGCCATGCGTTTGTGCATCAGGCCATCGCCGACCCGTTGATAGCGTCGGTGATTGACCGATTGATGGAGGAGGCGGCTGCCACCCTTCCGGTCGTCCCCGGCCTTGATCCTGCCGCCTATGCCGCTGCGTTGAAGGCGCGCTTCGATAATTCCGCGCTTCAGCATCGCCTTGCGCAGATCGCGATGGATGGCAGTCAGAAACTGCCCCAGCGTCTGCTGGGTACAATCCGCGATCGGCACGCCGCAGGCTGCAGCGCGGCTGCTGCGATCATTGGCGTGCGAGCATGGATCGATCACTTCGCCAGCGACTTCGTTGACGATCCGATGGCGGAGCGATTGCGTGAAATTGGGCGCCTGCCCCGAGCCGAACGCATCACCGCCGCACTCGGCTTGCGCGAGGTTTTTGGCGATCTGGGCGATAAGGCCTGGTTTGCCGAGGCTCTTAATGCCGAACAGGTGGTCTTATGAACGCACACAGCCAGATTGCGGCGGAGCGTCCGTGGATGGCGGCGCACGAACGGGACAATGTCGGAATTGCCCTCGTCGACCTGCCGGCAGGTTTCCAAGCTGGCCCGGTTCAGCTGGCGCAGGCAATCCCTGCGGGGCACAAATTTGCGCTGAGGCCGGTGGGGCGAGGCGAGGCGATCACCAAACTCGGCTTTCCCATCGGTGCCGCGTTTCACCCGATTGCCGGCGGCGAGCACGTCCACGATCATAACCTGGCTTTTGTGAAGACCGATCAGGCTGAAGGGGCGCCAAGCAATCTTGTTTGGCCCGCGCAGACCACCCGGCATTTTCATGGCTTTGTGCGGCACGATGGCGGGGTCGGCACTCGCAATTACATCGGCGTGATCGCATCGGTGAATTGCTCGGTTACCGTTGTTCGCCGGATTGCTGACCACTTCAACTGCAATGTGCTTGCCCCCTACCCTTCGGTGGATGGTGTTGTCGCCTTCGCCCACAATTCCGGTTGCGGCATGGCGAAAGGCGGCGATGGCATTGCCTATTTGCGGCGCACGATTGCAGGCTATGCCCGCAACCCCAATTTCGGCGGGGTGCTGATCGTCGGGCTGGGGTGCGAGGTCAACCAGATCGCCGCACTGTTCGATGCCGAGGGCCTGTCGACCGGTGCAAGGTTGCGCACCCTGACGATTCAGGAGAGCGGCGGCACACGCCTTGCGATCGACGCGGGAATCGCAGCAGTCGGGGAGTTGGTTGCGCTGGCTGAGCAAGACAAGCGTTCACCATGCCCTGCCAGCGCGTTAACGCTGGGCCTGCAATGCGGCGCCTCGGACGGCCATTCGGCGCTCACCGCGAACCCGGCGCTGGGCCGGGCAGCCGATTTGCTCGTTGGTGCAGGCGGCGCGGTGATACTGTCGGAAACCCCGGAAATCTATGGCGCAGAACACCTCTTGCTGGCACGCGCGGCTGACCCCGATATCGCCGCCCGGCTCAAGGCGCGGCTGCAATGGTGGGAAGAATACGCGGCGGGCAATGGCGCTGATCTCGATAACAATCCCAGTCCCGGCAACCGCGCCGGAGGGATCACCACCATCCTTGAAAAGTCACTGGGCGCTGTGGCAAAATCAGGCACGAGCCCCCTGCGCGACGTGCTGTCTTATGCCGAACGCCTCCGCACGCCCGGTTTCAGCTTCATGGATACGCCGGGCTATGATCCCTGTTCAGCGACGGGGCAGATTGCTGGCGGTGCCAACCTGATCGCTTTCACCACCGGCCGTGGCTCGGTGTTCGGATCAAAGCCGACCCCGACAATCAAGCTGGCCTCCAACAGCGCGCTGGCCCGCCAGATGCCCGAAGATGTCGATCTCGACTGCGGCACCATGCTTACCGGCGAAGCGAGCCTTGATGAGATGGGGCACACGATCTTTGAGCGCCTGATCGAGGTCGCCAGCGGGCAAAAGACAGCCTCGGAAGAGGCGGGCCTTGGCGATCATGAATTTGTGCCGTGGGTTCCGGGCGCGATGTTCTGAACTCGCGAGCCGAGGGGAAATTGAGTATGAACTTGGCATTTCGCGCAGCGGCATTGGCTACCTTGATCGCAGCCAGCCCGGTCGTCGCCGCCGATCCGGCTGAACCCGCCGTGCGACCGGCCTCGACCGATGCGTTGGTTCCGCAGGCCGCAATTCGCCGCGCCCTGATCGAAACGGCCGATGCCATCGACACTGTTCTGCTCGACGAATACGGCCGCGCCAAAGGTGACTATTACTGGCGCGAGGGCCGATGGTCGCCTTACGAGGTTGCCTGGCACACCGGGCAAGCGATCGAGGCCTTGCTGGCCGCCCACGCAGTGACCGGTGATCCGCGCTATCTCGCCCGCGCCCGGCAGGCCGGCGATTACTGGGTCTCGCTCGAACTGAAGGATGGCCCCTTTAAGGGCATGATCAATGCCGCGCATGGTGACAAGCTTGGCGAACTCATCAACTTCACCACAGTCGGCAATGGCACGCCCGGCCTGTTCCGCCTGTCGAAAGTCACGGGCGATCCGAAATACGCGGATGTTGCCAGCACGGCGATTATCTGGCTGGCTCGCAATATGCAGGTGCCCGGCCATCCGGGCCTCTACTACAACATCCTCGATCCTGCGACCGGGACAATCTGGACCGACAAGTCGCCGCATCACGATACCAAAACGCCCTCGGTAACGCAGGTTGCCCGCCCCAATATCGAAGGCTCGCCGTTCCTTGATGCGTGTCTGCATACAGGCGAACAATGGCTGTGCGAGGCACATTTCGATCTGGCGACCCGCACGGCGCAGCGCCAGTCTGCCAACGGCATGTGGATGGAGTTTGAACCCAACGATCCGGTGACTGGCGTCATCCACCCGCGCTTCAACAGCTGGAACGCCGAAGCCCTGCTGCGCAGCTGGAAGGCTGAGCCCAATGATCAATGGCTCAAAGCCGCGCTGAAGACCGCGCGTGCCCTAACTGCGATGATCGGCAAGGATGGCAGCTTCGATTATGACAGGCGCGGCGACAAAACCAGCGGCGTGTCGCCAACCGGCTCGGCCTCAGCCTTTGCCGGGCTGCTCTGGCTCGAATTGCGGCGGGCCGGTTACGACGAATTCGATGGGGACATTCACCGCGTTGCGCGGTGGCTGGTTGCCAACCGTTACCCTGCCAATCACCCCGATCCGAACCTGCGCAGCCTTGTCGTGGAGCGGCGGATCAAGCGTGATGTCGTGATCCAGCGCGATCTTGGCAACTTCTTCGCGGCGCGCTTCTTTGAAAGCTATCTGGAGCAATTCGGACAGTGATCAGCACCACTCGCCGCAACCTACTGGCCACCGCCGCTGCTGGCTCGGCTTTGTTATCACTGCCGCGATCGGCGCGGGCCGATGCCCCGCGCACCCCGGTCGCAAATCAGCTTCGCCCGCTATCGCAGCTGCATTCCCGAACCAAAACCTCGCTCGATGGGACGTGGCGTTTCATCATAGATCCCTTCGATGCGGCCAAGCGCGGCAATAATCAGCGGCGCACATTCTGGCAGAACCTGACCCCGCCGCCCACCGGACCGCTGGTGGAATATGACTGGGCCGAGTCCCCGGTGATCGACCTGCCGCGCGACTGGAACAGCCATGCGCCCGAATTGCAATGGTACGATGGCCCGGTTTATTTCCGCCGCACCTTTACTCATCAACCGCAACCGGCCACCCGCCTTCACCTCGCCTTCGAGGGTGCCAACTACCACAGCACCGTCTGGGTCAACCGGCAGTTGGTGGGGGAGCATGAGGGTGGGTTCACCCCCTTTGCAGTCGATGTGACCGACGTGTTGGTGGCTGGCGAAAACGAAGTCACAGTCTGCGTCGACAGCCGCCATCACGCAGGCGCGGTGCCCACTGCCTATACAGACTGGCAGAATTATGGCGGGATCACCCGCTCGGTCTGGCTGGTTGAAGCGCCCCCGCGTTGGATCGAGGACTGGTTCGTCCGGCTTGAGGGCGGTCAGCTGGTTATCGATGTCTGGCTGGCAGGCGACGGCATAGGTGGTCAGCCGGTTGTGATCAGCCTCGGCGGGCAGAAGCTGAATGGTCGAACCGATGCACGAGGGCACCTGCGCATCACCCGGCCCAATCGGCTTGCGCTGTGGCACCCGGATCGCCCGATCCTGCACGAATTCAGCATCACGGCGCTGGGTCAGACTGTCACCGATCGCATCGGGCTGCGCAGCATCAAGGCGGTCGGCCGGAGCCTGGAACTCAATGGTGAGCCGCTGTTCCTGCGCGGCATTTCGCTTCATGAAGAACCGATTGCACCGGTCGGCACGCGCCGGATGATCGCCGCCGATGCGCGCAGGTTGCTGGAAGAGGCCAGACACCTCGGTTGCAATTTCGTGCGGCTCGCGCATTATCCGCATGGAGAAGATACCCTGCGTCTGGCCGATGAGCTGGGCCTGATCGTCTGGGCCGAAATCCCGGTTTACTGGGAAGACATCCAGTACGACAGCGCCGAGACCCTGGGGCTGGCGCGGCAGATGATGGCAGACATGGTCCGGCGCGACCGCAATCGCTGCGCGATCGGAATGTGGTCAGTCGCCAATGAAACTCCCATCACCGATGCACGCACCCGGTTCCTGCGCACCATCATTGCCGATACGCGCGCGCTTGATCCAACCCGGCTGCTCACCGCCGCGCTCAACAAGAATGTCGATGTCGGCGGCGCTGCCGAGGGGACCAGCGTGTTCCGCGTGACTGATCCCTTGGGCGAAGATCTCGATCTGTTCGCGGTCAACCAGTATGAGGCGTGGTATTCCAACCGCTCACCCGATCAGATCGCCGATATCCGGTTTGAAAGTGATTACGACAAGCCGCTGATCTTTTCGGAATTTGGCGCCGATGCCCTCGCCGGTCATCACGGTCCGCGCGAACGCCTGTGGACCGAAGAATATCAGGCCTGGCTGTATGAGGAGAACCTGCGCCTGATCGAGCGAACGACGGGGTGTGTCGGGCTATCGCCGTGGGTGCTCAAGGATTTCCGCTCGCCCCGGCGCTGGCACGGTAAGTATCAGCAATTCTGGAACCGCAAGGGCCTGATCAGCGAAACCGGACAGCGCAAGCAGGCCTTCCATGTCCTGCAGCGATATTACTTGTCCAAGGCTGGCGGCCAGGTCGGGACATCCTAAAGCCTGACCCCCTCGCGCTGCGCTGTGGCCGTCCACTCGTCCTGCATGGCCTTTAATCGGACGGGGTGCAAAGCCGCCAGTTCGCGTGACTCGACGGGGTCTTCTTCTAAATTAAACAGATACCACTGTGCACCCTTGGGCGTGCGGACCAGTTTCCATCCGTCGCTGATCAGGGCGCCCCAGCCTGCATGTTCAGTGAACAGGGCACGTTCAGGCACCGCTCTGCCTTGAAGGACTGGCATCATTGATCGACCGTAATAGCCATCCGGTGACTGACCAAATGCATCCAGCATGGTTGGAACGATATCGCTCACATGAAGTCGGTCACACAGCATCCCGCCAGGCTTCACCTGCTGCGGCCAATGGATGATCGCTGAACTGGTGATTCCGCCTTCAAAGGTCGTTTCCTTGTGGAAGCGGAAAGGTGCATTGGCTGCCCATGCCCAGGGTGCATTGATCGCCTCGTAACTGCCGCGATCGCCAGTGGGGGTGCCGTGATCGTGGGCATTTCGGCCGGAAACATCCTCGTGGCTCGCGCCGTTATCGCTGGCGAAAATGATGAGCGTATTGTCGAGTTCGCCCATGGCTTCCACCTGTGCCAGGACGCGGCCGATGGCCTCGTCCATCAGTGTGATCATCGCGGCATAGGTTTCCATTCGGGCTTCCCAAAGCGCCCGGTCCGCAACGTTTTCCCATGCGGGAACCTGATCTGGCCGCATGGTTTCGGCGAACCGTTGGTCGATCACGCCAGTGGTAAGCAAGGTCATAAATCGTTCGCGCCGCAGCACATCCCATCCGTTGCGATATCGCCCCGCATAGCGGGCACGCGCATCAATCGGAGCGTGAAGCGGAAAATGCGGAGCGGTAAAGGCGAGATACAGAAAGAACGGATCCTCACCATAAAGACGTTCATGATCCGCAAGAAATTCGACGGCTTTATCCGCGTAGGCGTTGGTGGCGTAAAAGCCCTCTGCTGGCGGTGTCCATGGTTCCCCATCGAGGCTCATCCGCCGAATTCGCTCACGCTCATTGCGCAGTTCGTAATAGCTGCTCGCTCCGGAGATCAGGCTGAAGCTTCGGTCAAACCCACGCTGATCTGGCCAGTGCTTGCGCGCTTCGCCCACATGCCATTTGCCTGACAGGTACGAGCGATAACCCAAAGGCTGGAGGATCTCGGCCAAGGTTGGCGTCTCCTCGGCCAGATAGCCTCTGTAAGGGCCATCTCCCGCCCGCCCCTCATCGCGGGCTATGCCGCCTGCAAACCCGGCGCGGTGATTGAGCAGGCCCGTCAGCAAGGACGCTCGGGAAGGGTAGCACTTCCCGATGTTGTAAAAGTGCGTGGCGCGGACACCGCCCGCGGCAAGGCGCGCCAGATGCGGCGTATAGGTTTCGCCGCCAAACGGCGAAGTATCGCTCCACCCCAGATCATCGGCGAGAATAACAATCAAATTGGGCCGGCCCGAATGCGGGGTTCTAATGCCGCCGACCCTTTTGAGAGCACAGGCGGAAAGGCCGGCTGAAAGCCCAACGAGAGACGCGCGGCGTGTTATCGATGTAATTGGCAAGGAGACGTCCTCGGGTATCGGAAGTGCATTGGCCAGCTTGGCATATCACGGAGATTGGTAAAGCCAAAAAATTGGCGCATGACTCTTTGACCCCCCAGGCAGATGGATCATCGCGTTGCCTGACTTTGAAGTTGCATTCGAATACAAATGGTTAGACTGACTTCAATTACGCGAAAGAGCCATTTGCGCGAGGAGGGACCGAAGCGTTGCAAAAGTGCCGCAGTGAAGCAAAATGTCACATTGGACCGGCCAATCGAGGTTTTCTGTAGACAATGCGAACTGGGGAGTGCAAAAAATTTGCAACGTTTTGGCTTGACCAAAATTAACAGGGAGAATCTGAGATGGCCGTTCACCTTTCGCCGAGCGTCAAGCGCCGTATTGGTCTGGCAGCTTGTGGCTCGGTCCTAGCCCTGACAGCATCAATAGCATCAGCGCAAGCGCAGCAATCCAGCGAGCCGGTGGAGGCGTCGGCGCAACCTGCGCCGGAGGAAGGCGAAATTCTCGTCACCGGTCAACGGGCGGCGCTCGAATCGGCTTTTGCGCAAGAGCGCAACACCGACACCTTCACCTCAATCGTGACGGCTGACGATATTGGTCAGTTTGGCGACCCCACCGTTGCGGAGTCCTTGCAGCGCATTCCGGGCGTCTCGATCAACCGCGCAGGCGGCGAGGGCCAACAGGTCTCTATTCGTGGTCTTCCCACTCAATTCGCGACCGTGACCGTTGACGGGGCGCGGCTTGGGTCGTCCGATTCGAGCATCAACTCGACCAATCTGGATTTCTTCTCGGCTGACAACCTGTCGAGCATCGAAGTCATCAAGGTGCTGATCCCCGAATACGAGGCAGACAACATTGCCGGTCAGGTCAATCTGAAGACCATCTCAGCCTTTGCGCGCGGCAAGAACACATTCGGCGGCCGCGTGGAGCTGGGCTATCAGGAAAAGGCCGAGAGCTATAACCCTGAGGCATCGCTGGAATTCACACGCCTGTTCGACGCAGGCGAAAGCAGGTTCGGCATTGCGGCATCGGCCAGCTATCAGCACCGCCGCGTAATAACTGACAGGGCACAGGTCGATGACGGGCTGAACTTCTTCCTCCTCAATGATCGAAACGGAACGTTGAGCTACATCAACGACGGGGATGCCGACAATTGTGAGGACGGCGATGTCGTTCTCGAATGCTATCTGATCCCCGCCGAAATGGACTTCCGCTCCGAAGAGGAGGAGCGTGATCGGTACTCCTTCGCCGGGCAGCTCGAATGGGAGCTTGGCGATCATAAACTTGCGCTGCGCGGCACCTATTCGCGCACTGACCAGGAAGACTTCAACAGCCGCACGACTCTTTCGTTCGCGCGCAGCGATGGACGCCCGGGGCGCGAGGTCATCGCATTTGGCGTTGAGGATGACGGCGAGATTTTCGGTACGCTGGAAGATGCACGCTCGGAACGGCGTCTGCGCCCGGGTGAAGAACGCGAAGAGGTCTACACCATTGGCATCGAAGGCTCGAGCGGGTTCGGAGATGGGGCCTGGAACCTGCGCTACGGGGCAGACTTTTCCAGCAACCAGCGTAGCCAGCAACGCGTTGAGGGACGCTTCCGTTCAGATAATATCCGCCTCGATTTCTCCAATCTCGGCCGTAACGGGGCCGATATCGTACTGGGCCGGGAAGTTGTGCTTGCCGGATCGGGCGACCCAGATCCGACCACGCCTGAAGGATTTCCGCTGCTACGCGAGACCATCAACGGCCAGAACTTCGGTTTGCCTAACGAGACCTTTGTCGAGTCCAGCGATGAGTTTCAGGCCTTTTACGCCGACCTTGAACGCAAGTTCTCGCTTTTCGGTCGTGATGCCGCCATCAAGGTCGGTGGCCGGGCGCGCCTGCGTGAGCGGGCGTTTGATACCGAGCGGGTCGAATACCTCACGGATTTCAACCTCTCGCTAGCCGATTTCGATCCCACGCCTAATCAGAACCGATCCGATCTGTTCATTCCCTTTGGCGTGAACCGCGGCGTCGCTCTGGAAACGATCAACGGCCTGATTGCCAATGGGCGCGTGGCGACGGTGGCCGAGCGCGGCACGTTTCTCGCCATCAACAATCTGCGGGACGATTTTACCGCCAGCGAAGACGTGCTCGCCGGATATTTCCAAATGACGTTCAAGCCGTTCGAGCGGCTCGAAGTGATCACCGGCGTCCGCGTCGAGGATACCGATTACCGCACCAATGGTTCGCTGGTGCGCACCCTGAATTTCAGCGACACGGTGACGCAAACCTTGCAGCAGGCGCTGATCAATGGCGGGGTCAGCCAGACGGAGATTGCTGCATTCCTCGATCCCCGCGAGGCTACCGCACAAATCGAGCCGATCACTGGCGGCAACCAGTACACCGACTTCTTTCCCAGCATTAACCTGCGCTGGGACGCGACCGACACGCTGCTGGTTCGCGCTTCGATCACCACCGGTATCAAGCGGCCGGAATTCGGCGAAGCGGCCGCAATCCAGCAGTTCCAGACCACCGAATTGCTTGACGACAATGTGCTTTGCAACATCCTCACCGGAACCCCGCAAGGCCAGGGCGAGTGCCCGGCGGATCTTTCGACCTTCACCGGCTCGCTGGCCAGCATCCAAGCGGCGCAAAATGCCCTAACGGCAGCGAGGGCAGCCGACGATGCTCTCACCGGTCGTCCGTCGTTCGAAACCCGGAGCCCTGGAAATGCTCCAAGCCTCAATCCAAGTTTGAATGCACTGACTTCGGTCAACTACGACGTGTCGCTGCAATGGTATCCGAACCGGCACACACAGCTGACCGCAGCGCTGTTCTACAAGTCGATCGACAACTTCATCGTACCGATCACCCTTGCAGGACAGGACGTAACGCGGATCGGCTTCGACGTGGACGATGGCACACAGACCAGCCTTGGCGTGCAGGCGATTTCTACGTTTGCCAATGGCGACACTGCTGAGATTTTCGGCCTCGAGCTGGGATATTATCAAGCCTACACTTTCCTTCCCGGCATCCTCTCCGGGCTGTTCACCCAAGCGAACGTCACCTTCGCAGACAGCTCGGCTGATACTGTACTGGTGGATCGCAGCTTCCGCTTTCCCGACCAGGCCGACATCATCGGCAACGCTGCGATCGGTTGGGAATATGCCGGATTTTCGATCCGCGGGGCGATTGCATACCAAGGAGAGCGTCTGCGCGCGATCAATACAGCCGAACTGGTCGATGCCGGCGATCCCGGAGGCGATGTGCTCGAACAAGACCGCACCCAAGTCGATATTAACGTGCGCTACGATATCACCGACCGTCTGCAACTCTACTTCGACGCTCAGAACATTACCGGTGCCGGAGACAATCGCTTTTTCCGCGGGAGTACCAGCGCCTTGAATCAGGGCACGTTCTTCGACCGGCAGGACTACGGCGCAACCTATCAAGTTGGTCTGCGCGGACGGTTCTGACCGCCGTCTCAACTCTCCCCTGCCCCGCGAGCGAAAAGGCTCGCGGGGTGTTTTTTTGGGAGTGAGCTGTCTTTAACCGACGGGATCCCAATGAGGGGGCGTTCTCTAATCGCGCCTCCCTCGTCAGGCCTGCTCCACGACATCGAACGCGCAGTGGACCTCGCTATACCATGATCATGCAAAGGCGGCTGTCTGATGAGGACGACGCAGTCTTACGGCAGGAACGGGGTCGTAAGCCGACTGGCAGTTTTTGGGGGGAAAACCCCGCGCTTTCAGCCTAATTCAGCTTAGCGTATATCCGTGCCCGTTTTATGTCAGCGCCCCGAAATGGAGTTGCTGCTGCGCGAAGCACTGATACTGCGCGCGCTGAAGGTGGAACGCAGCGGAACGCCGCGCCGCAGTCGTCCGCCGGGGACCTATCCGCATTGCTTGAATCCGGCGTAAGCCGCAGCGCGGCCGCTAACCCCTTCTGATGTGATAGACGCGCGCAGCATCGCACGGCGCATTGAGCTCGGTCATCCCGCAGGTGCAATCGACCGCCACCAGTCGGCAGTAAAGCCGGGTGAAGACCGCCGCATACCAGTGGAACAGGCTTTCGGGCGGCATCATCGGATAGCCCGTCCTGCTGCGGTCAATGGTGAAACGCCATGCGCTCTGCGGCACAAACGTTCCCGCGCCAACGAAAGTCCAGGCATGCTTGCGGATTGCTGCCATCAGCAACGGGGCAGCGACCACAGCAGGCAGGTGCCGCAGCAGCCAGACGGCGGGGCGCGGGATGCGGTGGGCGATGATGTAATCGGCGGTGCGCGCGCCCGCGTCCTCGGCGATTCTGAAGCTGCCGATCGGCTCGTGCAGCGCCAGCCAGCGATGGAGGCGCAGGGCCTGCACCTCGGGGATCATCGCCTCGCCCGAAGGCAAGGCGGCGATCTGCGCATCATCAAGGATCGCGCGGGTCTCCACCCGCCCCAGCCTCGCCTCCATTGCCGCCACGGTATGGAGTACAGCGTTGGGCCCGATCAGTTCGACAGGACCACCCCCCGCAGACCGGCGCATGGCTACATCTCCAGACGGTCTTTGGCGCGAGTCTGTGCGCGTTCTTTCATCTGCTCGCGCACAGCCTCGCGCCGGGCTTGCGCCTGCGCGGCCTTGTCGGCGTTGGTTTCCCAGTCGGTCGCCGCCGCAATCGTCCCCTGACGGCTTTCATCGAAGTGCCAGTCGAGCTGCTTCTTGGTCTGCGGGCCCCAGTAACCCGCCTTGCCAAGATCGTAGAAGGTGCGCTTGAACCCGGCGCGCAGGAACGCCCACAGGCACCCCAGCAGATAGCGCCGCCGGAAGCCGGTGCCGCGCCACGGATAGTGGAACAGCGCCTTCTTCATGTAGAAGCGGCGGTAATTCTTCATCACCCCGTCGAGCAGTTCGCCCCGCTCCATCGCGGCGGGTTTCATGATCGGGGTGACGAAGTTGTATTTCGAGAAATCATGCACCTCGACCTTGTCCTTCAGCTCCTCGAACAAAGGCGTGAAGGGCCACGGCGTGTACATCGCCCAGTTGGCGAGATCGGGCTGCCAGTCCCACGCCATCTGGTAGGTTTCCTCGAGCGTCTCGGGCGTCTCGTTATCGAGGCCGACGATGAACTGCGCCTCGGTGAAGATATCCGCCTCGCGCAGCAGACGGATGGCTTCCTTGTTCTCCTCGACCTTGGTTTCCTTGTTGAACCGGTCGAGCTTCATCTGCGCCGCCGCCTCGGTGCCCAAGCTGACATGGACGAGGCCCGCGCGGCGGTAGAAGGGCAGCAGATCCTTGTCACGGTAGATGTCGGTGACGCGGGTGTTGATGCCCCACTTCACCTTGTCGGGCAGGCCGCGGTCGATCAGCTCCTGGCAGAACTCGACAAATTTCTTGCGGTTGATGCTGGGTTCCTCGTCCGCAAGGATGAAGAAGCCGACGCCGTGCTTTTCGTGCAGCTCCTCGATCTCGTCGACCACGTCTTTCGGGTCGCGCACGCGGTAATCGCGCCAGAACTTCCACTGCGAACAGAACGAGCAGGTGAACGGGCAGCCGCGCGCGAGGTTGGGGATCGCAACTTTGGTGCCCAATGGGATGTAAATATACTGATCCCACTTCAGAATGTCCCAATCGGGCTTGATCGTGGACATGTCCTTGATCGTCTCGGCGGCCGCG
>Ga0209278_1000570_pt1 | contig 27364 bp, 26 predicted proteins | sample JI81BgreenDNA_FD_187504 | JGI IMG/M metagenome (GOLD analysis project Ga0209278, IMG submission 187504) | Wastewater effluent complex algal communities from Wisconsin, to seasonally profile nutrient transformation and Carbon sequestration -... | ecosystem: Engineered > WWTP > Effluent > Algae...
CGGGTAGGTGGGCGAGCTTGTCGAGCCACAACCCGGGGTAAAAGAAGCAAACAAGTGATTTTTAGCGCTGGTCCGAGATCATCGTTTGGAAAAATCTGTACCATACCAGCGCAGTGGAAAAGGAAGTATGGGAGTTGGGAGGTTAGGAAGTTTTTGAAATATCGAATGCTGAATGATGAATTTCGAAGGGAAACTGGTCAATTACCAATGATCAAATTCAATTAACAATTTTATCAGGCCTGTGGCGCCTCGGCCAACGCTCTGTTTCTCCGCTCTTCCTCCACGATGCGATTGTAGATTTCAGCCCGTTTCTTAATCCGATTGGTCTTTTCCCAATCCATAAAGGCTACGATCACAAACAGCATGTAGTACATGATCTGTGACTTCTGCCGGATGATGATCCCCAAATTGGACATTACAAAGGTCATGGAGATGGAAATGGAGATAAACACCACCGCAGACATCTTCACCATCGCAGGGGCTACGCGGATGTAATCAATAAAACTTTTCTTCAAAATCCTGGAAAACATGTAGATATACAGCGCATTTTCCATGGATACTACCAATCCAATCGCATTGGGAGAATCGATAAACAAGGGCCGAAACCAAAAGGTGAATAGCTTCATCGGCAGACTGTAGCTGGTCATATCCACTGCCGAACCTGCTGACTGAAGTCGCTGGGCATTGAGGGCCGATTCCTCTTCAAAGCTCTGTACCACGTTGTTGGGATCGTATCCCAAAAAGACCAGCAAGTCTTCGTACACAAAAATGCTAATCGCAATCCCTCCAAGGGCTGCGAGGTACTTCTGGTAAGTAGGCACTTTTTCTCTACCAAGGATAAAGCCTACTCCCATTCCGATCAGCACGGCAAACAGAATGTGCGGGCGAATCATGTAGCAGATAAATCCTCCCAATACCATCTGAAAAATCCGCTTTCCCGGCCAGGAAAGACCGTAGGTCAACAGGGCCAAACCGGTGAAAATATAGGCCCCCTTCCCCAAAGAAGCCGTCCAAAAGTGCATGTTGGGCAAAAACATAAAAATGGTAATCGCGTCCCATCCTTCAAACTTGGGGTTGAAGCGGAGGTTTTCCTTCATAAAGCAGTAGAAGTACACAAAGCCCCAAAATCCCACCCACGTGGACAGGAACATCATCATGTCGTAATTAAAACCCAACCACTTGGCAAAGGGGTAATTGATCCATTCGATAAACAATGTGCCTGGGACAAAGGCATCAAACCAGTTATCGTAATGCTTATAACTTAAAAAATACATTATTGAATCGGAGCGATTAAACTGGGAATAGGTCCAATACACCAGTCCAAAAAACATGTGGTACCAGTACATCTGATTCAATAGGCCTGCCTTTAGCCATTTGTGTTCCTGCTGGAGGTTGTTCAAAATGGGCTGTGAGGCAAAAAAGAGAAACAGAACTAGAAAGGCTGCGCCTAGCAAGGTGGATAAGGGTTAGTTGGGTTTAAATATAAATGAGAAAAGATTCAAATGTTCAAAGCTTGCCCTAAGCACCGGTACTAAGCTTGAGGTCACTGAGTGAGTCGAAGGGTTCGGAGTTCAACGTTCGAAGTTCAAAGTTCGGAGTTCAGGGTTCGGAGTTCAGGGTTCGAAGTTCAAAGTTCGAAGTTCGTGGCTTAAGATACTTACCTGGAAAATATTGCCCTAAATCCTCCGAAGCTCAAGTAGTAAGCGATTGAAAAAAACTTAAGTATTGCGATACCACTTCATCCATTCGAAAGTTTTTATCGATAAAATGCTTGGCCCGTTGGCCCATTTCCTTTTTCCTTTCGGGATGATCCAATAAAAAAGAAATTTGCTCAACAAAACCGCTTACCGAGCGATCTTTGATTAGAAACCCTGTTTCTCCATCAATCAAGCATTCCCTAAGTCCGCCAACATCCGAGGAAACTGTAGGAACCTCAAAGAATCCTGCCTCCAAAACCACTCCCGGCAATCCCTCTGTATCGGAAGTGAGGACCAAAATATCCGAAGCTGCCAAGTACGGGGAAACGTCTTGTTGATAACCGGTGAAATAGATACTAGACGTAAGATGCAAGACATTAGAATCTTTAGCATCGTTTCCTCCGGCTGCCAATTTTTGCTTAGTGTTTCTTTCCTCTTGATACCTGATTGCTGCTACTTGATTTTCCAATTCTTCACGCAGCAGTCCATCGCCCACAAGTACAGCTTTGACCTTTGAGCGGGTTTGGGAGAGTTTCGCAACGACTTCGATAAATCGGTCGGGGCGCTTCTGCGCTGTCAGGTTACCAAGAAAAAGCAATACCTCATCTTCTTCCTCCAAACCCAACATCGCTCGTGCTGTTTTGCGATTAGGTGCATTTTTAAATTTTCGGGGATCAAAAACCCGATGAATTACTTTGCTTGGTTTTTTGAAATCATAATGATTAAGGACCGAATCCAGCGAATGTTGACTAACTCCAACTAGGGCATCGAATTGGTCGAGCCAAATTGAATAAGCCAATTTTTTGAGTCCGGTAGGATTCCAAAAGACCGCATCATCGATAAACCTTGCCACCCATTTTGCTGTCGGTACATCATTGAACATGCGAACCCAAGCGCCATACTTTAAGCTTTTGGAACCATTGCATAAAATCACTTGGGGTTGAAACTCCAAAATTCGTTTTTTCAAGCTCATCAACAACCTTGGCTGAAAGGAAGGAATTTTTTCTAAGCAGCTATCCTCTCGGAAAGGCAAAACGGAATCATGAGTCCCAACCGGTAAAACCTCGCTTTGATTAGCCTGAAACAAATAAACCCTGGAAACTTCCATTCCCAGGGTTGTTAAAGCTGTAGCCAAATCCAGTCCAAAAACCTGCGCTCCTCTTCGAATAGGTGAGGTATCAAGAATAAGAATTCGCATGGACTTGGTTCAGTAAGGTGAGGTAAAAGGCTTCAAATTTTAAGGACACTAAATCCAAGGCATACTCATTTTTGACTTTATCCAGCGCCTGCTGAGTAAGCCTACCCAGTTGAGGAGAAGGTTGGAGAATGGATTGCACGACCAAATTTGCAAACTGCTCTTCCTCACCCTCTGCAACCAAAAATCCGGTCTCCTCATGTTTTAGCACTTCAGAGATTCCTCCCACTTGGTAGGCTACTACCGGAACTTTGTTTGCCATAGCTTCCAAGATTACTCCCGGCAATCCTTCAATCAAACTTGGCAAAAGTAATCCTTGGGATTGTTTCAATATGCTAGCCGCGTCCCTCCTTGGACCAAGGGAAAATACATGATCAGGAAGACGCTTTTCAAGTTCACCTCGTAAGGGACCATCTCCGACAAGAATTAAACAGACATCAGGAAATTGATCCCTGATTTTTCTGAAAATTCGAAATAAACCCTCGTGGTTTTTCTCGACAACAAAACTCCCCACATGTACCAAATAAGGTTTTCCATGAACCAAATCAGCGACTTTTTTTGCTAAAGGCAGGTTTTCATCCAGAATTTCTGTTCCTATCGGAAGGTGCATGATGGGTTTTTTCCAAGCAAAAACGGCTTGAAAATCGTGCATGCACGTGATAGAGACAGAGGCTACAGCATCTACTTGAGTCAAAAGGATCTTATTGAATACCTTCTTGACAGGAGTATTTACAAAACCGGATATTAAATTGGCGTTTCGAAAGACCAATTTGTTTTTCCACCCAAACAACAGGCGAGAAAAGCAGGCATATTTGAGTGTGTCGCCTGCATTGGCCTGCACGATATCCGGTTTGAAATCGTTGATGACAGCGGCTAGCTTTTTCCATGCCTGCATGTCCCACATTCTGCTCCCGGGATTTGCATTTAAGTATATTTTGAGACCTGTAAATGGGATCACCTCCAAGCCGGGATATAAAAAAATCAGTGCTACTTGATGACCACGAGTAGTGAGTTCTTGGGCAAGTTGGGAAGCAAAGAGTTCCGCACCCCGAAACTGAGGTTTTTGAAGCAGCTGAAGGATTTTCAAACAGCTTTAGTTAACAAATCCGAATATAGCTTTTCATACTGCCTTACGATCTTTTCGATGTCAAAATGCGCCACGGCGAAGTCGAAGGCTTTTTGGGTTCGAGCTTCCCAATCGCTTTACCGTGGCTTATGTCCTCGCAGGTTACTTCCATATTTTTCAGTCTGTGAGACACATACCGGAGTGAAGGCGGATTCAAATGACTATGATTGTTGCTTGGGCATCAATTCTGAAACGATATTTCCGAAAAATTTCCAGATTGAGCTCATGCTCAATTTCTTGGAATCTCTGATGGGCTCGATTACAAGCAAAGGCTTTTTTATGGCGAAATGCACTGACATCGTGATTTTGGACTAGGGTTTCAATAGTATCTATCAATTGCCGAACAGCAGTAGCTTGCCAATTCTTTTGCTGATCCTTCAATTCGACCAAAAAAAGGCTATTATCTGTGGTAAGCATTCCATCGCATCGCTTTCTTCCTTGCAATTCCTCCCCCTTTATCACACATCCATCTATAGCCGTGAAAACTACCTCCTTCAAGCTTGGATTCTTTACAGTTGCATTCCAAGAAGGTGATTTGGCAGTAGTGGTATATGCCACTGGATTACTATCCAAAATACCGAATTCCTTGTCATTACGTGGGGACTCTTGACATGCTGAGTTAAAAAAATCAATCATCACACCATTTCCTCCAATTCAAAAAGTCCGTCCAAAATCTGATTGGTATTTTTGAGATAATCATTGAGAAAGTTGTGGGATGACACGATACCTTCTGTAGTAGGAAGCCTTCTAATTAGCCCTGTTTCTTCATCAAACTCGTAGCATGCCAATTGGTCAGGTCCTATGCGATGCTCAGGTTTAAAAAAAACATCCAGTTTGTCTTTCACACTTGGCACATTTTCAATCCTGGAAGCAGTCACAGCTGCCATCGCGGCCAAACTCAGCCAATTCAAAATATATGGACTGTGGGTAGTCATTACTAGCAGACTATCATTCAATGATTTGGTAGATTCTACCAGACTCTTGACCATTTCCCATTGCGAGGCTGGAAAAAGGTTTTGCTCGGGTTCCTCGACCACATTGATAAAGGCTGATTTGTTGAATTTATCGGCAAGTACCTGAATAGCAGCCCGCTTTTGCTCTTCGCTCAGGGAAGTATTTGAAAAAATCTCAGCTATGGACTTTCTGAAACGGGCCATTTCTTTGGCACTCATAGGTTCTGAATCTTTCACCTCTACACTTGCTTTTACTTTGTTAGAAAGGTATCTACTGACCAAAAATAGCGGTACCAAGGATTGAAAACCCGATGAAGAATCGCTCAACCTTAACTTATACTCAGAGGTTTTTAGGTTTAACACATCATTCAATCGGTCGTATTCCAAATCCACTTTGTTGATAGGAAGCTTTATTGCTCCCTTCAATTCCAATTTGGCATTTTCAAATTCGGTTAAAAACTCTTTCAGGGAGTCAGAGGAAAGTTTCAGCTCTTTGGGGGTTCGGACATATGAAATAAAATTTCGCTCTGCAGGAACATACATCAACTGAGGCAGCTTGTAGGTCCCGTCCTCTACCGGACTGGCTGTCAGGACACCTTCTCTATATTCCAATGAAAAAGCTTCTCCCTGATAAAGAATTTCGGTCCGTTTTTCAAGAGGCCCTGTCTCTTTGAGGTAGGATTCAATCCGGTGGTATGGTAAAAACTTAATTCTAAGCCTGTTCTTTCTTGAAAGCCATTTATGATCAAAATCACCTCGAACCAACGCCTTTTCAATCCAGGAAAATGTAGAAAACAGCTTAGCAACCGTACTTTTCCCGGAACCTTGATTTCCGATAAATACGGTAAACTTGGGGATTTCCATCCAGCCATCTTGGTCTAGAAATCCCTCTCGAATTGGCCCGAAATTTTTGACTTTGATTTTAATCATTGGTGAAGGTTATAGACTTAATTAGTCCGATAAAACTTATTCTAATCTATACGCTATTACTGAAAATCGTTACTCACTTCATTAAAAACTTTACAAAAGCCAACTTGAATTATACCTAGGTGCTGCATAGGAATCAACGGTACTTTGGATTGCCTTCACAATTCACTACTTACTTCGATTTTTTTGAGGTCCGCATGGGAACGGGCAGGTAAAGACCGGGGTGAGGATTTCGGTCTGTATTCCGCGGCCTGTGTCATCACATGTCATTTTCCTACATTCCAATTTGTGGGGACACAGACCGAGGGAAAAGATTTTCATCCAGGATCGGTTAAGAGCTCCCTATACACATTCTCATACTGCCTTACGATCTTTTCGATGTCAAAATGCGCCACGGCGAAGTCGAAGGCTTTTTGGGTTCGAGCTTCCCAATCGCTGAGGATCAGCGCTTTTTGCATTTGGGCCACTAGATCAGCAGCATCCCCTACCCGATGAAACAAGGCCATCGATTCATCCACGCATTCCCTATTTTCAGGAATATCCGAGCAGATAATGGGAATCTTGGCCAGCATGGCCTCAATCAATGCACCGGGAAGGCCTTCATAGTGAGTAGGAAAAATAAACAAGGCAGACTCTGCCAAAAGTGCGTTGACATGACTCACTTGTCCGAGTAAGATCACCTTATTCTCCAAGCCTAATTCCTGAATCAATTGCATCAAATACGGTCTTTCAGGACCTTCGCCGGCAATTTTAAAAATTAGGCAGGGGTGAATTCTGGACAATTTTTCAAAAGCCTTAATCGCCGTCTCTAAACCTTTAGAAGGTATCAGACGCCCGATGAACACTAGTTGATTTTCTTTCCTTTGAACTACCGAATTGGAGGATTTAATTCTCCTGCCTCTGAAAATCACGTTAACCTTTTCCGGCTCGTATCCTAGATCTTGGATGTAATGGCTTCGAATCGTGTTTGAATTAGCAATAAACGCATCAATTTTGGATGAAGTCCAAGTATCCCAATGCTTTAAAACCCATACCTTCTTGCGGGTTAGCCAAGGCAAGTGATTTAATCTCCCATCGGAATACATGGCACTTACTAATCCCGTCACTTTTTTTGCCGAGGTATCCAAATAGCGAAGAATCATATCCGCATGAAAAAGCGATGAATGGATAATGCTCGGTCTGATAGAATCAATCAAAGGCCTCAGTGTCTCTGCATGTTTCCCAAACCTGTAGTCCCTAGGTAAAGGCTTGACGCAAACCTGAATTCCTGATTCTTCAAAGGATGATTTGAGTGCCAGAGAATCTGACAGGACCAAGACAATCGGAGTAAACCCTTCAAGATGCTGACAGAGTAAAAGTAAACTTCGCTCCGCCCCTCCTACTTGGAGGCTGTCGATAAGGAATAGAATCTTGGTTTTTATCTGCTTTGAATTAAGCCTTAAACTGATAAAATGAATTTATCCATTTCCTTTTCACTTGAAAAAGTGAGAAATTCAACGTAAGTGGCCAACTTAGTAGGCTTTTCAATTGACTTTCTAACCTTCGATAACATTCTCTCAACTTCTGGTTCTAGGCTAAGTAGCTCCACAGTAACTCTGTTTTTTTGAAGAAGATCTATAGTTGAAATCAATTGATGAGCTGCAGATCTTGAAATAAACTGAATGGAACTAAAGTCCAAAATCAAATGATGAACACCCTCTAAGGATGAAAAAATGGAGTCAACTGCAGACCTGCCAGAAATCTGACTGTCAAATACTTTAGATAGCTCTATGTTCTTAATTGGCTTCATGAGAATGCAAAGTTAGAAATTTTGCTCAATTTCTATTCCACATAATCGTAAACGGAAAAATCTGATTTCAAGCTGTTTAAAGGAATCCTTAAATGGGCCAAAGTACCGGGAAAATCCGCCCCGAATGGAATAAGTTGATAGTTTAATAATAATGCTCCTCCACTTACAAAACTGAAATTACCTCCCATTCCATCAATCAGCATCTCTCTCGAGGTATGAAACCCAAATCCTCTTTCATCAAGCTTTTTAGTAGACTCTCCTTTGATCATTTCAGCTATCGCAATACCGTCTGAGGTGACATAGCTGTAATCTTTGGGACCTAAATAGCGCTGGTAAGATGCTAAAACCCCATCTCCGGAATCTCCCAAGCATAAATCAATAAAGCTTTCTGAAGGGTAAAACTGAAATGAAATCCAGCCATAAGAATGGTTGGAGTGATCCACAATATTGTCCGAAAGCTCAGATAGCATATAGCTAATCCCAGCGAAGTGAGCAGCTGTGATTCCCGTAATCCTACGGATCATCTGTCCTACCTGACCGATTAGATTGTTTCGTATTTGTGCTGAAGAGGTATCTTTTTGGGTGGAAAAACGAATCAATGGAAGGTAAGATTTACTCAGATAGCCTTCCAGATATGCTTTCCATTCTTTAATGATTTCAGGATCTATCCCCGAACCTAAATGGATCTTTGAAAAATAACTAGACGGAGAATCAGATACAATCAGGTCAAGGTTATTGTCTTTGACCAGTTTGGAAATAAACAAAGAGAACATGGGCGGACAAAAAGAAAGCCCATTCAGATCTATGGGAAGCGTTCTGTCTGTTACATTTCTTAAAAAATCCCGGATGATCAAGAACTGAAAGCCAATTCTATGATCCCAGACTTTAGAGACAAACTGATTCAAAATTGATGTTTTCTTTCAAAAACCTGTCAGGTTTTCGATCTTTTATTCTGAAAAGAAGTGGTGTGTAGTTATTCCAATTTTATCAAACCTAATAGGCTTGTGAGACTAGCCAAGATCCACCGTTTTTCCTTTGATACCTCTCAGGTAGTGCCAAAAGGCCAAAAATATCATTCGCATGTTTTTCCAGCCATAAGCCGGACCGTAGCGATAGCCATATAATGCCTTGACCAACCATTTTCCAACCAGTTGCTTTCGCATCGTATCTAGGGTCAAGGTATCCGATATATGCAGGAGATTTCTCAGGCTGTAATATTCCCGGGCCAGATTTTTCTTGGGCTGATAGGCAGGTCGCTCAAAGTCCAAGCGTCCGCTTTTTTCTCTCGCTTCCAAAAAGAGCTTGCAGTCTACCACCAAGGCAAAGCCTTTGCGTGAGACCTTGAGACAAAAGTCCAACTCCTCAAATCCGAAAAACAAATCCTTGTCCGGGTACACTCCTGCCCTCACCACCTCGGCCGATACGAGCATGCACATACCTCCGGCAATGGAGTCGACCTCGACCCAGTCTTTTTTTTCCAGCAGACGGGTCTGAATCCGCTTGATGACTCCCTTTTTGCGGTCAAAGAAGTGCCCCACAGCTCCCAATACCCCACAAAAGGGATTTACATCACGAATAGCCAACAGGCGCTCAAAGCAATCCGACCGAAAAGGAGGGTCATTGTCATCGCCCCAATAAATCCACTCAGCCCCGTCACGAGTACAGAGTTCGAGGCCTTTGGCAGCCCCTCCTGCAGGCCCTGAATTGTAGCCCATCCGATGATATCGGATTCGCCCATCCAGCAAACCAGCGACGGCATGGTCTGTTTCCAGATTATCTGAGTTATCGATTACCCAAACAAAATCGGGAGGATGGGATTGAGAAAGAACGGAAACTATCGTTTGAAGGAGAACTTCAGGACGATTGAAGGTAATGATAAAGGCTCCTAGCTTAGGCATTATTAAAGCTTTCTTCTAATAACTTTTCAAAATCTATAGGAGACAATTTCACATCACTTAACTTATTGGCTTGGTGTGTCCCTTGTCCTAATCCATAGTAATAATCATGCGAACAAGCTGAAGCCATCACATAAAAAATATTATAAATATGGGTTTCTTCAGTTTTGGCTCTTAGTTCCATCACTTTCCCCCCTTTTGGCATAAATACCATATTGGTCAATCCTGCCCCATGCATTCCCACAAGGAATTTCGTTTCCGAAAAAATCCGAATCTGATCTTGTACTGGATAATCCTCTAAACTCAGGATCTCAAATCCTTTTTCTTTAAGCAATGGATAGTAGGACTCCTCCTCTATTACTTTTCGAAACCTAGCTTTGGCACGTGAAACAAACACCTTTCGCCACGGAGGAGATTCGGTCCTTGGAGCTAATCGAAGCCGAATTTGATCAAGTAGTTGAGGGTTAAAATGCGCAATGGACAGATTTTTGAACACAATCAAATCCTTAACGACAACCTGTTCTCTTGATTCAAAAGTGACCCAATTCACCTTAAGTAATCTCAAATAGGGCTCAATATAGGGTTGCTTGAAATAGTAAGCGGGAATAAGCATGGGAACATGCTCACCAAAAAATTTCTGACCATAAATGACCAAAGGAACGACTTCCGCCAAGAAATGGTGAAAATTATCCCCAAATAAAGTCACCAAAGAAAGCGCAAAATCTAGTTCCTTTTTCTTGTAGCCAACTCTCTTGAATGGGATAAGTAAGCGGTCACGCAAAGGTACAGGATGTGAGGAACAGTATTCCTTTAGAATTTGGCCCTGCTTGGTAATATGTTTGAAATACACCCTCGCATTGCTGAGTCGGGTGTGATGAAATTCCGGTATGGTTTGGGTAAAAAAATCTTGAAACACCCATTGATCTTTTTCTAAAAGATTAACGGGAGGAGCATGATTGACCGTAAACTCTCGGAAAATCTGGAACTTCTCAGACAATGGGATAGATCTTTTTAGATACAATCGGCAAACAAGAGATCATAAATCGAATCCACGTTTGAATAGCCAATGGCTTAAAAGAAATACTCTTCCAAAAACAAGCTCTCGCGTTGGCAAATTGCCCAAATCGAAGGTGATTTACCCCAATGATCTGATGGTAAAGAAATTTGACATGAGGGGTCAGCGTAGCTTGATGCTTTTCCAAAAAAAGAGAAAGTGAATCCACCATGTTTTTAAGGTTTTTGGAGCCTCCTGATGGATTATCATAATAATTCAAACTCACAAAGGGAATATTCTTTCCTTTGGCTTGGATTTGTTCCAACCTGTGAAACAGTTCGGTGTTTTCGGCAAATCGAAATCGCTCATCATAGCCCCCGACCTGATCAAATACTGCTTTTCGAATCACAAAAGTCCCGGGAATTCTGCTGAAATAGTGTCCATCTACAGGAAAAGAAATCTCTTCTTTCGTCCCTTTAATCCGATTAATGCCAAAGGCCAAAAAATCCACCCCACCAGCAAGCTTGATCTTTTCTCGTAGCACATCGAAAAATCCCTTCCTAAGCTCATCGTCTGCATCCAAAAATAGCAACCAATCTCCTTTGGCTTCCTTCGCACCAACATTCCTCGCAGTACTTACGCCCTTATTTTCTTTTCCAAAAAGTCTAATGGTGGAATCATCCAAGTAAGAGTGTACCAATGGTGCTGAATCATCTAGGCTTCCATCATTGACTAGGATCAATTCGAAATCCTCCTCCTGGGTTAAGACCGACTCGATTGCTCTCTGCAAGGTCTTTGCTGCATTGAAAAAAGGAATAATGACCGAAATCTTAGGATTCATCCAGAATAGTAAGAAACTTTTTATTCCATGCTTCAAGAGAAAATTGATTCCTTACTTCCTCCCATTTACCCTCTTCCCAAGTTTGGGCTAAGGATTGCTTGATGGCAGCCACCCAGTCCTCAGGGGTAGTTGCTACAGCTACTAATCCTGAGTCAACCCATGGTGAAAAACCTCTGGCTCCAAATTTCGAAGTCACCACGCTCCTTCCCATGATCAAGGATTCTGAAAGTTTGACATTGCTTCCTCCTCCAAAGAAAATCGGGACGATCGCTACTTTGTGATCAAGGTACACCTCCAAAATTCGTGGAACCTTCAGCTTAAGGCGGACATCGGTTGAGTCAGAAATTAATTTCTGCAGCTCACCGGAAGGATAACCGGAGGAAACTATGGTCAGCTTCACCTCGGATTCCTGTGCCTTTAACTTAGGCCAAACATTCCCCAAAAACCATTTCAAGCCTTCTGAATTGGGCTCGTAGCTCAACTTCCCGACAAAAAGCAAGTCATTTACCGGGCAAGGAACTAACCTTGGCATTTTCGAAAACAGGATTTGAAACGGCAAATTTGTCAAGACATGACCGCCTCTTTTTCCCACTTCGTATTTTACCCAAATCACCTTTCCCGCACGATCAAGCAGACGCTTGTAAAAAGGAAGATTAGCCCTGTAAATCTGCCAAAGTCTTAGCCTTTTCCAAAGGCTTGATTGGTTGGAAATTTTGGACTGCATCCATTCTTCATATTCATCGTCCACGTCCACTATAAACTTATAGACAGACGGGAGATCTCTGACCGAACTTGCATACCGACAAAAAATCCGATCATAGGTTTGGGTTGCAAGCAATTCTTCAAAAATCCCTTGATTCCTGGAATTGGAAAGAAAACTCAGTCCCAATTTCTTTACCCATTTTGAATCTTGACTTAAGGGAAGGGAAAGAAAGCGAAGGCGCTCTTTATACTGATCCGGAATCAAAACGTCTTTCTCTTCCCACTGCCCATCTAAGGCCAAAAAATCAACCGAATACTCCTGAAGCGCGGCAAGTAAGAAGGCCAGGGTGCGCTGCCTCTTCCCATCATGAGGCGGAAATGGGCTGCTTGGAGCTATAAAAAGAAGTTTTTGGATCAATACCAGCCCAATTTATTTTTTATCCCACCAATTAGCTTTCCATATTCTTGGTGATTTCTCCGTTTCAGTTGAGGTTCAAAAATCAGGCGTAGCAGCAATTGAATTTTAGGTTTTGAATATCCCAACACCATAAAAAAAACAGCTAAGTCACCGGAAGTTTTTGACAGGAGTGTATCGATCTGATGGGGTTCAAAAAAATAACCCCAGGATAAATAGGTGGCTAATCCCTTCCAATCCCGATCGGTTTCCTCCCAAGACCAGCGTTCCTTTTCTTTGAGATACCACTCCGCAGCTTGATTAACCTTACCTTGATGCAATAGCACGCCTACCATTCGGATCAGGTGCTTTTTTTGGATACTTGGGTAATCCAACTCAACCACCTGATTAAATGGAGCCTCTTTTGGCAACCGTATATCAGGCTGTCCTGCCCGGCGCGATACTTCCGTAAGCGCCTCGTACATTACGAGTGGATTTCTACTCATGCTATCGGGCACATAGCGGTAGCCTACCAATACATCTGAAATGGAATATATCTTAGCTCCCATCTTTCCTGCCCGAATCCAAAAGTCCCAGTCTTCGCAGCTTTTTAGAGTAGTATCAAAACCACCCAATTGTTCTGCAAAGCTTCTTCGAATCAAGATGGAATGACAGGGACCAATGTTTTGGGTCAAAACCCCAGGAAAAATAGAACCATTAGAAAAAGGCCTATGATCATGAAATCTTCTTCCATTTGGATTATTCCAATAAGCATACCCGCACCGGAAAAGATCCAAATCTGAGTGCGATTTAATTAAAGTAGAATAGCTTCGAAGACAATTCGGCTCCAACCAATCATCAGCATCTAAAAAAAGTAAAAAGTCTCCTTTGGACAATCTTATTCCCGCATTTCGAGCCGCAGAGAGACCTTGGTTTTCTTGATCGAAATAGTAAATACGGGAGTCTCCTTCTGCAAAAGCTAGCGCAATAGTTTCTGTTTGATCGGTACTTCCATCATTAACCAATATCACCTCCCAGGATTCTATTTCTTGGATAAATAGTGAATTAAAACAATCCTCCAAAAAGTCCGAATGGTTGTAGCAAGAGATAATTATTGAAAATTCAGGATTTCCCATTTAATAAAGTTTCATATTGATTTACCATCGACTCTATTGAAAAATTAGAAAAAACTCTTAAAAAATTATCATGACCGACTTTTTTTCTTAATTGATCATTACAAAGTAATCTAATGATTTGATCTGCAAATAGGTTGGGATCTTGAGAATCAACTAAAAATTTATACTCTTCACCTAATGCTTCCCTAGTACCCTTAATATTGGAAGCTACAACTGCTAATCCTGCGGCCATTGGCTCCAGCACTCCATTAGGCAAACCTTCATTTTCAGAACTAAATACCGCCAAACAACATCCTCTTAATGTATTAGATACGCTTTTTACTAATCCTTTGAATTCAACAGAACTTTCAATCTCCAACTCTTTTACTAAAGAAGAACAGTCATCAAACTTATTTCCCTTTTCACCCGCCAAAATCAATCGAAAATCGGGAAAATGATTTAAAACCAACTTCCAAGCCTTTATCAGTGTAAGATGATCCTTATATCCATGAATATTCCCAATCATGATTACTTTCTTGGATCTTGAAGTATCATTTGATTGGAAGAATGAAAGTGCATCAATCCCATTTGGTATGTGAACAATTTCTCTCTCAGTATATCGAGATAAAAATTTTGATCCTTCTAGTGAGTTAGAAATTATAAAGCTGCAATAATTTAAAGATTCAATTTCTTCACTGCGTCCACTAAACTTCCTTCCTTCATCTCGTTGATTCCAAAAGCATTTTTTAACTTTCATCCAACGATACCAATAACAAAAAATAATATTTGGAGCATAGGTAAAAGGTATGATATAATCAATTTTCAAACCTCTTACTTGAAATAGGAGTTTAAAAACATATTTATACTTCCTTATTTGACCAATTATTCCTTTTTGATCTTCTAGAATAACTTTTTCCTTGAATCCCCAATAAACACATTCTAAGCCCGAATGGACAAATCTTAAATAACCTTCCTCTTCTTCAAAGCCAAAAGCCCCAACAACAATCTGATAACCTCTATTTTGAAGCTCTCTAGCGAGGTATAAAGCCTGCGTTTCAGCTCCACCAACAGAAAATCTATGAATAGCTATAAGTACACGTCTAGACAACTTCTAATCAAGTTATTTTATTAAGGCCCAAGAAAAAATACCAAGTCTATCTAGAAAATATCTTAAAGAAACATTCAAAACACCAAAACCATAAATGACACTATTTTTGAAAGAAATAGAAGAAGAATCTTCAAAATACTTCGTAGGACAGGAAATTTCTCCTATTTGAAAACCTTTTTTGAATAATTGAGCAATTATTTCATTATCAAAAATGAAATTATTACTACATTTTAGAAAATTAATAGATAACAAAACCTTCTTACTGTAAGCTCTATAACCCGTATGGTATTCGGATAGTTTTTGGCCCATGAATAAATTTTGCAATGCAGTTAAAACCCTATTTGCTAAATACTTATATACCGGCATTCCTCCCTTTATAGCTCCTTTACCTAAAATTCTTGAAGCAAATACAACTGGATATAATTCATTACCGATTAATGAAACCATTGCTTCAATAAGCTTCGGGGTATATTGGTAATCTGGGTGAAGCATTACCACAATGTCTGCATTCAATTCCAGCGCCTTTTTAAAACAGGTCTTTTGATTACCACCATATCCAAAATTTTCTTCATGCCTTATGACATACTTTACGCCTATCTCCTTCGCAATTTGATAAGTCTTATCAGAGCTTTTATCATCAACCAAAATAACAAAATCTACTATATTATGAGGAATCTCTTCAAAAGTTAGTTTTAAAGTTTTCTCAGCATTATAAGCAGGCATAATGACTGCTACACTTTTATTATTAAACATTTTCTCGAAAATTAATTCTACAAATCCCTAATACCACACTTGAATAAACGGACAAGTCTCCGTAAAACAAACATCTAGCATCCATATAAATTGTAGAAGCCACAATAACAGTATTAAATAAATAGATAAAAACAAGTAAAAATATCGAAAAATCCAAAGAGTTATAACGCTGATTAATAAAATTCTTGACAGAATTGACAAAAAAAAGAAATGTCAAAAGGATTAAAAATTGATAATCAAATAAATAAAACCCATAAATATTAATAAAAATTAAAGACAAATATTCAAAAATATTATTTTTAATAAAAAAAAATGCATACTCTTTGGAAAAATCATCTCGTACCCCCCATTCATTACTATCATTGTTTTTCTTAATAAAATATTTACCTAAAACATTCCATTGAATAACATCGTAATTTTTTATATAATTATTATAAATACCAATCTTATTCTTTGAAGCATTAAAGGATTTATTTGCTTTTAGCAAATTCACTTGATTATGAATTTCAGACGCATAATCACCAAATTCATTTTTTATTTCTTTTTTAAAATCCCGAACATCATCATCATTTGACAAAAATAAACTTGCGGTTGCAAAAGTCATATAGAAAGACTTACTACCTGAAATAACACCAAAATTATTTATTCTCGAAATATTATCAATTACAATAGATGCAATCAACAAAATAATTGGAATACCCAAACTTTTCAAATACCCAAAACCTAAATATTTTAATAAAATTATTATTGGAAAAACTAAGTAAATCAATTGAAGCCGAAGAGAAATCAAAACAAAAAATAAAAATAGAAGCAAAAAAACTTTTCCAGTTGATTTTGTTCTTAATACATTTAACATTAGTGCTAAATAAAAAATAAACAAAGGATAAGTTAACTGTTCAGAAAGTATTGCAAACTGATAATTTGCCATATCCATTTTAATTGGAATTAAAAGAGAAACGGAAGCAAAAAAAGATAAAAGAGATTGTTTTGCAAGAAGTTTAAACTGTAAATAAAAAAATAAAATCGCTACTAAATTAAGCAGTATTGAAATACTAAAAGATACATTCAAATAATTTGAGCCAAAAAGTTCAAGAAAATTAAGATAAATAGGATATAAAAAGGGTCTCTGGGGACTCCAATCAATATATGAAAGTGAATCTCCATAAACCCAATAACCTTTTAAATATATTTTAGTAAAAACAAATGTTAAAATTATAACAAGAAAAAATAAGCCTAAATCTTTCCCTAAATAATTCAATAACTTTGTTTTCATCTATTCTGAATTAACCACTCCTGAAAAAAAACAATCAACCATTGTTGGGCTGTATTAGAACCTTTTGAAATTTTTTCTAACTCTTTAATTTCAAAAAACTCATCCAAACCATTTCCAGAAGAAAGTAATCGCTCTTTTACTTCATTTCTGAACTTTCCAGTCTCACCTAGCCATTTATTAATAGGAACTGCGAAACCCATTTTTTTTCGGAAGGCAAATTCAGTTCCTAAATCTTTTGCCACAAGTTTCTTAAGTGATTTTTTCCCCACCCATTCACCTGACGATCTATCAATATTGAATTTTTGTGGAATTTGCGCTGCCAATTCAACTACCTTTACATCCAATAATGGAGTCCTTATTTCCAGACTATTCATCATACTGGCGACATCTACCTTTGCTAAAATATCATACGGAAGATAGGTTCGAAAATCAAGATACTGAGCTCTTTGAAAGTGACTAAAAGCCTGAGAATCTTTCCAAATAGCTTGGTGAATTTGATCAGTTTGCCTTAAGTGGTCAGCAAATACGGGTTTCCAAAGTTGTGATCGCTCTCTTTTTCCATAGTACTGTATGTAGCGTTGCCAATCCGAAAGAGAGGCAGTTCGCAACGGATATTTGTCAGTAAAAACAGAGTTCAAGATTGAATAGAACCCTTTTTTATATATCGACAAGTGCTCAGGAATTGGGGTTATGTGTCGAGACCAGCGAGTAGAGTAACTTTCATATCCAGCAAAAAGCTCATCCCCCCCATCACCCGAAAGCACCATCGTCACATGCTTTCTCGCCAATTGGGAAACATAATAAGTGGCAAGAGCCGATGAGTCACCAAAGGGTTCTCCATAATGCTTCACTAAATCAGGAAGGATGGAGAGTCCATCCGGGTTTAAAACTGACTCATAATGATCCGTACTCCAATAATTTGCCACCTTCCTAGCATATTCCAATTCTGAATATCCTTCCTCCTCAAAACCTATACTAAAAGTCTTAACAGGTTTGTTCATCAATTGAGCCATATATCCTACCACAAGGGAAGAATCTATCCCTCCTGATAAAAAGGCTCCAAAGGGAACATCAGCCACCAAATGTGCATTGACAGATTCTTTGATAGTCTCCTCTAAAACTTCTAACCAATAATTTTCAGATTTAGAATGATCAGGTTGGAATTCAAAATTCCAATAAGAATTAATTTCTTTTAATTCTCCAGAAAAATCAACTCTCATATAATGAGCAGCGGGAAGTTTTTTTACTTCTTTGTAAATGGTATTAGGTGCAGGAATAAACTGATAGGCCAAATACTGATCTAAAGCGACTAGATCAAGATCCCAATTAATTTCAAGAATTGGTTTTAATGCCTGAATCTCAGAGGCAAATGCAAATACTTCGGCATTAGAAGCGTAGACAAGAGGTTTAATCCCAAAATGGTCACGGGCTAAAAACAATTCTTTTTTTAGGGTATCAACAAGGCAAAAAGAAAACATTCCTCGAAAGTACTTCACACATTCTTTTCCCCAATGAGCATATGCTTGAATTATTACCTCTGTATCAGAGTTTGTTAAAAACTCATATCCTTTTAATTTAAGGTTTCTTTTTATCTCTAAATAATTATAAAGCTCTCCGTTATAGGTAATCCAGTATTTACCAAAACAATCACACATTGGTTGAGAACCACTTTCCATATCAATAATTGACAGTCGTGCATGACCTATTACTCCATAATCAAAATCAAAAATTCCATTTTCATCTGGACCTCTATGATCAAGTTTTTTGAGCATTTTTTGAGCTATTACTTTTCTAAAAGAAGAATCTGATATTAACCCAACAATCCCGCACATTACTTTAATTTCTAGTAATCTCCTCGATTAATAAAGAAGCATTCAACAATCCAAAATCTCTCTTATTTGTTTCAAAATCCCAAATCTCAAGAATTTCGAACGAAGTGATAGATTCTTGCCACATCCAATTATCTTCCGCATCGTGAATTCCCATCGCTATCTGATATCTCCCTGGTCTAAAAGTATGAGATCTCAAAACAAAAGTGGATGTACCTGTCCCCCTACTATTCAAATAATCTTTTTGATCATGTAGAGTAAATATTTTTATTCCATTTTGAAAAATTGAGAAAACAATCTTAAATCCGTTAGACAAATCACTAAACCATGTTATTTTAAAAATTAATTTTTCACTAGGACTAAAAGTCAAATTCCTTTCAAACGGATTTTTATTATTGATGAATAAGTCTAAAAACTTAAAACAAGAATTTACTGTCCCTGGAATGTCTAAATCTTTTAAACTATTACCCTCTTTATTTGAATCAGAAAAGTACTTTGAAATACCTATATCAACATTACCGTCGTACTTTACCTCCCCTTGCTTTAAGATCAACAAGCGATTGCAAAGTGAACTTATTGCTCCCATATTATGACTTACAAACAATACCGTCCTACCCTGATTCCTGCTCACATCTTCCATTTTCCCCAAGCACTTTCTTTGAAACTCAAAATCTCCAACAGCCAGTACTTCATCAATAATCAAAATCTCCGGATCTAAATGAGCTGCCACAGAAAAGCCTAAGCGGACCTTCATACCTGAAGAATAAAACTTCACTGGTGTATCGATAAACTTTTCTACCCCTGAAAAATCGATAATTTCATCCAACTTGGTATCTATCTCCCTGCGAGTCATTCCCAAGATGGTTCCATTCATATAGATATTTTCCCGTCCGGAGAGTTCTGGATGAAATCCTGTTCCTACCTCAAGCAAGGAAGCTACTCTTCCATGGATTTCTATTTTACCAGTAGTAGGTTCGGTGATTTGAGAAAGAATTTTTAGTAAAGTGGATTTTCCAGCCCCATTCTTCCCGATAATTCCAAAAACCTCTCCCTCTTTTACTTCAAAAGAAACATCCTCCAATGCCCAAAAGACTGATTCATCTTCCCTCCCAAACTTGTTTAACTCCCTAAGCCGTTTTAAATTTTCCAAAGGGGATTTGATGGCGTAAGCGATTTGACCAACCAAGGTATTGGCTTGCTTTTCCTTTAGCCCCAGTCTGTACCGCTTGGAGAGATTTTGAACTTGGATCACTTTTTTACCCATTGACCACCTTTCTGACTATTTGTAAATATCCAAGACCAAATCTAGTCTCAGGCTCTAAAATGTTTCCTTCCGCCCACTCATTCCAGGATTTGATAAAAACGATTTGCTTTTCGGAATCAATATTCTTCAGAGCTTGGACTAGACAGGCAAGTAAATGTTTCTTAAATGCTCCCGGTGAAGTTCCAATATATACCGTACCTTCCTGCTTTACTCTCGGGGTATTATCCCAATTAGGGATGGCCAAAGAATAAAAATCAAACTTATATTCTGATTTAAAGTCTTCCAAGCAATAGCGCACAACTCTGTAGGGAATTCGCTTGGGCCATTTAGCCAACTTTCTGATAAGCGGATTACTGAATAGATATCTGTAAATCAATCCATTGAGACTTTTGGTATGATAGCGATTAATGTTCTTTAAATTGTTATTTACCATACCTTGAATTCCGAAAGAAATAGGATTAAAAGAATCGGAATTTTTTACACTTATCCAATAAATCCCTTTAATTCCGTTGGCTATAGCTAATCGATTGAACGTGGTAATGTACACTTCTAGGTCAGGGATAGATTCAGGTACATAGATCTGATAAACAGGCATATCACCTATTCTCAAATATCGAGGATCAAGAAAAAAACGTAGAAGAAACTCAAAATGCTTTTCATAGTCCTCGGACCCTAAATACTTTTGTTCTTGAAGCATTTTATTCTTAGCGGCCCCATGCCATGTCCCTTTCCAGGATTCATTTGCCCAACAAATACAAAATTGGATATCTATAGTAGGATCATTTAAAAATTTAAGAATTGGTTTTTCCAAAAGTGTTTTGCCTCTTCCAAACCAATAATGATAAAATACAAAGCCATCAACGCCATGAGATTTCGCTATTTCGGCTTGCTTTATCATCGTTTCGGAATTGTCTAACAAATAATAACCCAAATTTCCGGGAATCAGAGGCTGTATATACCCTCTAAACAATGGCTTTGCTTTTCTCACATTGGTCCATTCTGTAAATCCCTCACCCCACCAAGCGTCATTCTCTGGAATCTGATGAAATTGAGGAAGATAATAGGCAAAAATTTTACTCATTTAACTCTTTTTAAAAAACCAACTGGGTTAAATGTGGTCTGTTCTCCGAAAAAATCTTCCCATTTTTTCTCTATTCTGAAATCAAGGTTAGCATCTAAAAATTCCTTTATAGCTTTAAGGGGTCCTCCACCAAAACTTTTCCCCCACCCCAAAATATTTAATATTCCATCTTCCACTATTAAATAAGATCCCTTAGAAACCAAGGGAGAAAATCTCTGAATGGCTTGTAGGGTATTTTCGTATTCATGAGAACTATCTTCGATGACTAAAATAGTTTCGAAGTTTTTTGCATGGTCCAAATCATATTTTTGCCAGCCCTCCGTGAACAGCTTAATTCTTGGGTGCTTTTTGACCAAATCAAACGCCTCATCATTAATGTCAATGGAATGAATCTGACCTTTCCCCATAAGTTCCATTAAATCTGCCAAATAAAGAGCGCTTCCTCCCTTATTTGTCCCAATCTCAATAATCAGATCCGGCTTCACTTCATCCAAGATCATTTGATAGGTAACATAGTCAAAAGGGCATTTAATACAGGGGACTCCCCGATAGGTGATTTGATGATGTCCTCCATAAATTCCTTTCAGAGAATAGTGGGTTTCTTTAAGGAAAAGCCTTTTTATCTTTTTAAATATCATTAATTATCTGATTAGGTCACTTTTCAAAAACCTTAACTGAAACCAAAGCCATAGAAACCAAACTTGAAAAGAGTTCATCTTTGAACTCAATTTCTTTGCGTTTATAAGAGATTGATTCATTTGGAAGGCCCAATTTGGAGCAAACTTCCTTAGGTGATTTAAAAACAAATGATAACTCTTGATTTCTATTTTCGGATCGAAATCGAATTGGCTAAGAATTGCTTCTTTCACAAGATATGAATCTAGCGTATTCAGTAGCCAAGTAGAATTAGGTTTACCATGGGAAAAATGCTCGATTAAAATATCCGGAACAAAATAATTTTGAAATTGAATGGCACTTCGAAGACATATAGCCGTGTCATATCCATGAAATCCTTCAAGGCTTTCATCAAATTTGATTTTATCGAACGCTTCCTTTTTCATTGCCAAAAACATTCCATCCAATAAAAATACTGGCATTGGATTCTCATGTCCTGAATTCCTTTGCTTTCCTTCACCTACTTTACCCAATTCATTATTGTCCATATAATTGCAAAATCTTCTAGTTTGGTCAGGAATCCACCAATAGGAAGGAGAAATTGGCAAATAATTGGATCCGGCTATTCCAAGAACACCGGGATTCCCAAGGACATTAAAATAATCCACTAATTTTTGGCCCCAATATTCAGAATGGAAAACTACGTCTTCATGAACAAAAACCAAATGATCGAAAGAGGACAGAATTGCTCCTTTATTATAAGCTTTAGCTATGGAAAGTTTTTCCTTTTGATTATCAATTTTAATAATTTCGTATTCAATACCTATAGTTTTCGAAATAGATTCTTTAAATCGATTGAAATAATCTTCATTAACTGAGCAAACTATTATAGAAATCAAAGCGATTTATTAAGAAATAATTACTTTTCCAGATAATCAATTATTCTACCCTCTTTAGTGCCAATCTTCCACTATTTTCTATTTCGGCAGCAAAATGGAATGTTATTACAGAAGTTTTACGGGGGAACCAATTAAGTCTGTCAGATAAGTTGCTAAAACCATAAAAGTAGTATTGATTATAGGCCCTAGGAGAAAGAATAGACACGTGACAGAGATCTATATAAAATAATTTAAAGAGGTGATTATATTTCAGTGCCTTACACTAATCTCTCCAACATCAAAATACTTCTGAAAATATTGGTTACAAGAATAATTCGGATCATCGTTCATATCCCAAAATCTACTTACCCAATTTTCTTTCGGAATATTTATTGAACTAAAAATTAAGGCAACTTTACTGCCTCTATTCTTTTCAAGAACAATAAATCTTTTATCAATTTCTTCTTTCACTTTACTTCCAGTCTTTAATTGAACAGAAATTTGAAAAAAGAAATACATTAAAAACAAAAAAGGAATTAATCTAATAGCAAATCTATAAACTGAATTAAATAAAAAAGGCTTAAAATAAATAACAAAACTAACAATACTTACCAGCATAAAAACTTGAAAGAAAACTGCCGTGTGCTTACTAGCTGCACTTGATAGAGGTAAAAACGGAAGTATCGAACTCAAAGCAGATATTAAAAAAACAACTCCAACTTTCATCTGTTTACTATTTTTCTCAAAATCTAAAATTAGACCAAGAAAAACTCCCCCAATTACCACCCACAAAGACATTCCCGAATATTCCTTCAAAATATAAAAAATGCCATGAATCATTGAGGGAAAATTCCAAACGAAAGAATCGCCTCCCCTTGAAAAATTACCCGGGGCTAAAACAATTAAAGCCAAACAAACTATTCCAATCGCACCATTTATGAACTGATATTTTCTAGACATTGAAATCAGTCCTAAAAAATTAGCAAAAATTAAAAAAGTTAGAATCATTATTCCATTATTCGGACCGGCCGTACAGGCCATACCTAGTAATAAAAAATTCCATCGGCTTTTGGGAAAGCTTACCATAGTATAAACCGCCAGCATAGTAAAAAATAAAGAAATAATATAATAAGTCCCTGTCCCCCAATATAAACTTCTACTGAGATGGGGACGAAAAACCATTACTAATACCTGCGAAAACAAAATGGTTAGGGTGATTTTCTGGAATGTTGACCAATTCTCCCAAGATCTAGCACTAATCAACCTTAGCATGAAATAACCTGTCCCAGTTAAAAATCCCATCCCAATTAAGGTGACCACCCAAGCCTGCGGATAATCAAACAAATACAATAACAAATTTCTAAGGCTATAAATCGGTGAAATAGCTCTTCCATCCCAGTTTAGATAGATTTCTCTTTGAAATGAAAAGAAACCTTTCTGGATAAGCTCATATCTTTTCCAAAAGTCATCCATCCAATAGAATGAATTGAAAGAAGTAGCTAAAAATAACAGAAATGCAATAACTGATAATCCAAAGATTAAAAATTCAAAGTTTATCTTTTTCGCTTCCATTTTTATATAATCAATTATTCTGCACCCGCAGCAACAGCCTCGCAATCAGCCTTTGCTCCTCTTTGGACAGGGTATGGTAGAGGGGCAGGCAGAGTACCGTGGGTGAGAGCTCGGCAGTCACGGGACAGTGGCCGGAGGTGTAGTCCAGGGTGTGGAGTGCGGGATAGAAATAGCGCCGACAGCCTATCCCATGATTTTCGAGGATTTCCATGCTTTTGAGCAGCTGTCCCTCTTCGGAAAAGATGATGGGAAAGTAGCTGTAGTTGTAGGATTCGACTGCGGTGATGCCGGGATAGCTGACCCGAAGGTCATGAAGAAGGTCCTTGTACAGCTGTGCCTGTGCTGCTCTATTGCGGAGGATTTCCCCCATGTAGGGAAGGACTGACAGCCCCATCGCGGCGTGGAACTCAGAGTTTTTGCCATTGATGCCGACTCCCCGAAAACGGTCGGGGCCATCATGACCGAAGTTGCGCAGGTACGCCATCCGCTTGAGCAGTTCCGGATTGGTAGTGACCACTGCCCCACCCTCGATGGTGTGGAACAACTTGGTGGCGTGAAAGCTGCAAGTAGAGATGTCCCCGTATTCGAAGATCGACTTCCCGTTGACCTTGACGCCAAAGGAATGCGCCCCGTCGTAGATGATCTTAAGTCCATGCCGGTCGGCAATCTCCTGAATGGCCTCCACCTCACAGGGAATCCCATAGACGTGGGTGGCGAGGATAGCGGAGGTATGTGGCGTGATGGCCGCTTCGATCTTGGACGGATCGAGGGTAAGTCGGTCGGGCAGAATGTCCACAAAGACCGGAGAGCACCCTTCCCACACGATGCTCGAGGTTGTGGCCACATACGAAAAAGGCGTGGTGATGATTTCACCTTTCAGGTCTAGGGCTTTGATGGCGAGTTGCAGGGCGATGGTGCCATTGCTGACGAAAAGCAAGTGATCCAGGCCGAGGTATTCTTTGAGCGAGAGCTCCAGTTCGTTGACCAAGGGGCCGTTGTTCGTCAGCCAATTGCGGTCCCAGATGCCATCGAGGTAGCGTTGGTACTCAGCTTGGGGAGGAAGGAAAGGCTTGGTAACAGGGATCATTTTGAGTGGGAAATCGCAGTGAGGAGTAAGGAGTGAACTTTAGCGAGGAAGGGTTGTCAGGTTGTCCGGTTGTCGAGGTTGTCCGGTTGCCTGTACTGAGCACTCGTATTGAGCTTGTCGAAATATGTCGAAGTATCGGGTTGTCCGGTTGCCTGTACTGAGCACTCGTATTGAGCTTGTCGAAATATGTCGAAGTATCGGGTTGTCCGATTGCCTGTACTGAGCTTGTCGAAGTATCGGGTTGTCCGGTTGCCTGTACTGAGCACTCGTATTGAGCTTGTCGAAATATGTCGAAGTATCTGGTTGCCTGTACTGAGCTTGTCGAAGTATCGGGTTGTCCGGTTGCCTGTACTGAGCACTCGTATTGAGCTTGTCGAAATATGTCGAAGTATCTGGTTGCCTGTACTGAGCACTCGTATTGAGCTTGTCGAAATATGTCGAAGTATCTGGTTGCCTGTACTGAGCTTGTCGAAGTATCTGGTTGCCTGTACTGAGCTTGTCGAAGTATCTGGTTGCCTGTACTGAGCTTGTCGAAGTATCGGGTTGTCGGGTTGTCGAGGTTGTCCGGTTGCCTGTACTGAGCTTGTCGAAGTATCTGGTTGCCTGTACTGAGCTTGTCGAAGTATCCAGTTGCCTGTACTGAGCTTGTCGAAGTATCGGGTTGCCTGTACTGAGCTTGTCGAAGTATCGGGTTGTCCGGTTGCCTGTACTGAGCACTCGTATTGAGCTTGTCGAAATATGTCGAAGTATCTGGTTGCCTGTACTGAGCTTGTCGAAGTATCGGGTTGTCCAGTTGTCCGGTTGTCTGGTTGTCGGGGTTGTAGCTTGGTGATTGGTTATTGGTGATTGGTTATTGGTTATTGATCATTGGTTATTGATCATTGGTTATTGGTAATTGATCATTGGTTATTGATCTTTGGTTATTGATCATAGGTTATTGATCATAGGTTATTGGTTATTAGTAATTGCTCATTGGTTATTGATCATTGGTTATTGATCATTGGTTATTGGTAATTGCTCATTGGTTATTGCTCATTGGTTATTGGTAATTGATCATTGATCATTGATCATTGATCATTGGTTATTGATCATTTTTGGAGGTTTACAGAGTTTGAGAGGTTCTGATTTTTGGAATCTCCCGTCTCCCGTCTCCCGTCTTCGGTCTCCGGTCTTCCGTCTCCGGTCTTCCGTCTCCTGTGGTGAGCGGAGTCGAACCATCTGTCTTACTCCCGGCTTGATGTATCTTGTGCCTACCTACATATTTACCAATAACTTATCTACTTGAGATTTAAGCAATGGAATATCTTTATTTACTATTCCCCAGATAACCATGTAGTCAACAGAATCATAGGCATGAATTACCCAATTGCGAAGGTTTACAATTCGCCTTGCTTCCGAAATTGAGATATCCGGGTTGAGCTTAAGCAGTTTATTTGTTGCTTCGCCAATAATTTCAAGTTCTCGCTCGACTGCTCTTCTAAGCATTTTTCTTTTCTGAAAAGCATTAAAATCACGTGATTCACCCAAGTACTCGTTGATAGAATTGACTGCTACTTGAATATCAAGCAATAGCTTTTTTTCCTCAAGAAGCATAAAGCAGTTTTCTTGTTTGAAATACCTTTTCTTTGAAGAATTTATTTTCCAAAGAGTTGGCAGTAATCAAGTCTACTTTTCTTTGAAAAATCTTCTCCAACTCCTCGTGTAATAAAAAATAGTTATCCGTATACTGATCAATTGGTATTTCTTTAAAATTCACCAAAAAATCAAAATCACTTTCTGCTGAAAAATTTTGATTTAACGAGGAACCAAAAACAAATAATTCCTCTACCTGATACTGGTCACAGAGCGCAACTATTTGATTTTTATTTTTCACTATCAATTCGATACCTGTTGGAATTCGATAGATCTTTTCCCCTGAATCAGCAACTTGATCGAATAAGGTTTTATTTTCCATGGCAAAAATAAGCTGAGTTTAGTGAACGTCATCGCGAGAAGCAGCATCGGCCTTTGAGCGTTACGGTTGTGGGCTGCGCCGAAGCGATCTTATGGGTTGTAGAGGTTGTCCAGTTGCCTGTACTGAGCTTGTCGAAGTATCGGGTTGCCTGTACTGAGCTTGTCGAAGTATCTGGTTGCCTGTACTGAGCTTGTCGAAGTATCTGGTTGCCTGTACTGAGCACTCGTATTGAGCTTGTCGAAATATGTCGAAGTATCGGGTTGTCCGGTTGCCTGTACTGAGCACTCGTATTGAGCTTGTCGAAATATGTCGAAGTATCGGG
>Ga0209278_1000571_pt1 | contig 27359 bp, 19 predicted proteins | sample JI81BgreenDNA_FD_187504 | JGI IMG/M metagenome (GOLD analysis project Ga0209278, IMG submission 187504) | Wastewater effluent complex algal communities from Wisconsin, to seasonally profile nutrient transformation and Carbon sequestration -... | ecosystem: Engineered > WWTP > Effluent > Algae...
TCTTAGAAATCTCAATTTTAGCTGGAAGCACTGTGTTTTTCAAACCAATTTTTTTAATAATTCGTGAATTCAAATTTTCGGAAAAACTTTTTTTGGTAATATCTTCAATAATGTAACCAAGCAAATTATAGTTGGAGTTACTGTATTTGTGTTGTGAATTGGGTTCAAATGCCGAAGTGTAATTTTCAATTCGCTTTACGACATCTTCTTTTTTATTTTCAACATAAATAAATTCTCCAACCGCTGGATCGTCATTCAAAAAATCTGGAATTCCAGTTCGGTGATGCAATAAATTATGGATTGAGATTTTATCTGCATTTGGAATTTTTGGATAAAATTTTGAAAGTTTAGTATCCAAAGTCAGTTTCTTTTCGTCAACCAATTGCATAATCATAGTTGCTGTGAAAGTTTTAGTAATTGAACCAATTTTCAATTTGGTGTTTTCGTCTAGTTTTTTTCCACTTTCTACATCGGCAAAACCATACACTTTGCTGAAAACCATCTTGCCTTTTTCGATGATGGATAATTCGCCCATGAATTTGTTATTGGCATTCAAAAAAGTCAACAAACTATCGATTTTTTGGAATTTTGTTTGTTGCGAAAATGCAAATGATGTAGTTAGTATTAAAAGGTAAAGGAGTTTTTTCATGGTTTAATTAAAATATTTTTTTACTAAGAAAACAATTAACCAAACAATAATCGAAATGAATATAAAAAAGTTTATAATCATATCATATCGATATTTTGGTAATTTATGTTCAGGATAATCAATTTTCCATTTTTTATTATTGGCAAATTCAGCTAACATTTTTGGTGTTATTGGAATTTCTTTAACTCGTTGGTGAGGATTTTTAGAAAACATACTACCAAAGTTAAAAGTTAAACTTGCTTCTTTTTGATAATGAAAATACCACAGAAAATCGTTCATGTCAACAGCATATTTTTCACCATATTTAATCAAAAACTCATCACAATTATCACCGTCAATTCCTACAACTGTAAAAATATCCGAATTAGAATTTAGATTTGATTTCCAAAATTCTTTTTCAATGAAATCGATTATTTCTTGTTCAACTACTTTATTCATAAAAAATAAATTTATGAGATTTCTACGAAATGACAACTTTGCGTGAATTTCTTTCTCGAAACTCGCAACCCGAAACCCGAAACTCGCAACTTTCTAATGCGCTTCCAACCAATTTTTTCCAACGCCAATTTCAACCTCTAACGGAACATCCATTTTGAAAGCGTTTTCCATTTCGTGTTTTATCATGGGTTTTATTTTTTCTAGTTCAGAGTTGTGAACGTCAAAAACCAATTCGTCATGAACTTGCAATAACATTTTAGATTTCCAATTCTCGGAAGTTAGTTTCTTATGAATATTTATCATTGCAATTTTTATAATATCGGCTGCCGAACCTTGAATGGGTGCATTTACTGCATTTCGTTCAGCACCACTTTTTACCATCATATTGGCAGAATTGATGTCTTTTAAATAACGTCTTCTTCCCAAAATAGTTTGTACGTAACCGTTTTCTCTTGCAAAATCAACTTGATTACTCATGTACGATTTCAGTTTTGGATACGTTGCATAATAGGCATCAATCAATTCAGCACTTTCTTTACGCGAAAGCGATGTTTGATTCGATAATCCGAAGGCAGAAACACCATAGATAATTCCAAAATTTACGGTTTTGGCATTACTACGTTGTTCTTTTGTTACTTCTTCAAGCGGAACATTAAACACTTTGGCAGCGGTACTTCTGTGAATATCTTCATTGTTTTGAAACGCTTTTATCATGTTTTCTTCGCCAGATAAAGCAGCGATAATTCGAAGTTCTATTTGAGAATAATCGGCAGAAACTAAGGTGTAATTTTCATCACGAGCGATAAATGCTTTTCTAATCAATCGTCCTCTTTCGGTACGAATTGGAATATTTTGTAAATTTGGATTGTTAGAACTCAAACGACCAGTTGCCGCAACGGTTTGCATGTAATCGGTGTGAACGCGACCTGTTTTTTTATCAACTTGATTGGGTAAGGCATCAATGTAAGTGCTTTGCAATTTCACCATTTGTCGCCATTCGAGAATGTCTCTTACAATTTGGTGTTCGTTGGCCAAATAACTCAACACTTCTTCGCCTGTTGCATATTGACCGGTTTTGGTTTTCTTTTGTTTCGCTCCGCCAATTTTCATTTTGTCAAATAAAACGTCGCCCAATTGTTTTGGTGAAGCCAAATTGAATTTCTCGCCAGCAGTTTCATATATTTTTTGTTCCAATTCGGAGCTTTCTTTTGCCATTTCAACCGACATTTCTTTCAAGAAAGGAACGTCAAGATTGATACCTTCCAATTCCATTGCGGCTAAAACAGGAATTAACGGAATTTCAATTTCATCAAATAACTTTTTGGTTTCGGCTTTGTCCAAAATCGGACTAAAAACTTCTTTCAATTGTAGTGTAACATCAGCATCTTCGGCAGCGTATTCTTTGATGTCTTCCAAAACAACATCGCGCATCGATTTTTGATTTTTCCCTTTTTTACCAATTAAATCTTCTATTGATTTTGGAGAATATTTCAAATAAGTTTCGCTCAAAACATCCATATTGTGACGCATATCAGGATTGATCAAATAATGCGCAATCATCGTGTCGAATAATTTTCCTTTGATGGTAATTCCGTATTTGGTCAGCACTTTTAAATCGTATTTCACGTTTTGACCAATTTTTTCGATGTTTTCATTTTCAAAAAACGGCTTGAATTTATCAACTAAAATCTGAGCTTCTTCTCGATTTTCTGGAAACGGAACATAAAAAGCTTTTCCTTTTTCCCAAGAAAACGACATTCCAACTAATTCGGCATTCAAGGCATCAATTCCGGTAGTCTCGGTATCAAAACAAACCGAAGTTTGATTGTTTAAATTTTGTAAAAACAATTTTATTCCCAAATCACCTTGAATAATTTGGTAATTATGATTGGTAGTTTCTAAAGTAGCGTAAAACGAATTTGGTTTTGGTTCATCGCTATCATCAGAAAATCCGAATAAATCAAATTGGTCTTCGTTGGTTTTTTTAACCGCAGCTTTTTTTGTTGGTTGTGGCGTTTCTGTAGAACTTCCATTTCCATTAGTGTCAATTTCATCATATTCTTTTCCGGTTCCAAAATACTTGTCAAATTGCGCTTTCATTTGACGGAATTCCAATTCGTTGAACAACGCATCGGTTTTTTCAACATCAGGTTTTGAAAGTTCAAAATCTTCGGCATTAAATTCCACAGGACAATCGAGTAGGATTGTGGCTAATTTTTTAGACAATAATCCCAATTCAGCATTGGCTTCAATTTTATCTTTAATCGCACCTTTTAGTTCGTCTGTGTTTGCCAAAAGATTTTCCATCGAACCATATTCTTTCAAAAATTTCTTTGCCGTTTTTTCACCAACTCCAGGCAATCCTGGAATATTATCGGCTGCATCGCCCATCATTCCTAAGAAATCGATAACTTGTTCTGGTCGTTCGATTTCAAATTTTTCTAACACTTCAGGAATTCCCCAAATTTCAATATCGTTACCCATTCGAGCAGGTTTGTACATAAAAATATTTTCGGAAACCAATTGCGCAAAATCCTTATCGGGTGTAACCATATATACTTTGAAACCTTCTTTTTCGGCTTGTTTTGCCAACGTTCCAATTAAATCGTCGGCTTCAAAACCTGCTTTTTCCATAATCGGAATGTGCATGGCTTTCAATAATTCTTGAATATACGGAACGGCAATTTTAATAGCTTCAGGTGTTTCATCACGATGTGCTTTGTATTCTTGGTACATTTCGTAACGATAATCGCTTCCGCCTTTATCAAAAGCTACGGCTAAATGGTCGGGTTTTTCACGTTTGATAACATCCATCAAGGCATTCATAAATCCCATAATGGCCGAAGTATCCATTCCTTTAGAATTGATTCTTGGGTTTTTTATAAAGGCAAAATAACCGCGAAAGATTAGTGCGTAGGCATCAAGAAGGTAAAGGCGTTTTTGTGACATAAAAATAAAATTTGAATTTGTAAAAATACTTAATATCAATGAAATTCTAATCAAAAAACACTTGTATAAAATTTAAAAAATAATTAACAAACTCAAACTGATAAAGTTCGTTACTTTGCTGAAAATATTTATATGCTGCGCTGGCTTTTCCTTTTCATAATCATTGCTGTAATAGAAGTTTACTCTTTTCAAGCCATTAGAACAATTTCTAAATCGAAAGTTGTTAATATTGTTTACTTGGTCGTTTCTATTTTGGCAATTGCTTTTATTTTTTATCAATTTTCAAAATTTGACCGAAGCGTTGGACAAACCCAAATGTCTTTGTTCACGCTTGGACTTTTGCTTTTACTTCTCATTCCAAAAATTATTTTAACCGTTTTCATGCTTTTGGAAGATGTTTTTAGAATTTTTAGCGGCACAATTACCCATTTTGTTGGCGATAACGATAGCGGCAGTTTTTTGCCTGATAGACGAAAATTCATCAGTCAAATGGCGTTAGTTATTGCTGCAATTCCGTTTACATCTTTGCTTTATGGAATGACGAAAGGGAAATATGATTTTAGAGTGATTAGACAACCGTTATATTTTGCTGATTTACCCGATGATTTTGATGGTTTTACTATCACTCAAATCTCGGATGTTCATAGTGGAAGTTTTGACAATCCTGAAAAAATCCAATATGCTATCGATTTAATCAATGAGCAAAAAACCGATTTGATGCTGTTTACTGGCGATATTGTTAATACTCATGCTACAGAAATGCATCCGTGGATTGATATTTTCAATAAAATTGACAATCATCAGTATGGAAAATTTGCCGTTTTGGGCAATCACGATTATGGCGAATATGTCACTTGGCCATCGCAAGCGGCAAAAGACGAGAATTTTGAAGCCATTAAAAAAGTATATGGCGATATTGGTTTTGATTTGCTTTTGAACCAAAATAAAAAAATCAAAAAAGGTTCGAGCGAAATTGCTATCGTTGGTGTTGAAAATTGGGGTAAAAATTTCAAACAAGCTGGCGATTTAAACAAAGCTTCGGAAGGATTGACAGCCGAAGATTTTAAAATCTTGATGAGTCACGATCCAAGTCATTGGGAATATGAAGTTAAAAATCATGCGAAAAATTTCCAGTTAACGCTTTCTGGTCATACACATGGATTGCAATTTGGAATTGAAATTCCGGGAATTATCCGTTGGAGTCCAGTGCAATATGTGTACAAACAATGGGCAGGTTTGTATGAAAATTTAGGACGATACATTTATGTAAATCGCGGTTTTGGGTTTCATGCTTATCCTGGTCGCGTTGGAATTTGGCCAGAAATCACCGTTTTCGAACTAAAAAAAGCAGAAAAAGTAGCATAATTAGTTAAAAATGCTACATTTGTAGTATTATAATTCATTTCTTTTACAAAAAGAAGCTTAAATATTTTGGTTTTATGTCAAAATTTGGAGAATTAATTAACGCTCAAGTTCCTGTGTTAATCGACTTTTACACAGAGTGGAACGACTCGTCTGTATCGATGCATCCTGTCATTAGAGATGTTGCGGCTGCGCTTGGCGATAAAGCTAAAGTGATTAAAATTGACGTTGATAAAAATCAAGAACTTGCCGAAGCACTTCGTATCAAAGGTTTACCAACATTGATGATTTATAAAGATGGTCAAATGGTTTGGAGACAATCAGGCGAATTAGACGCAAACACTTTAATTAGCATCGTTAACGAGCAGATTTAGTCCTTCGTTATCCCGAAGTTTCGGGACAGGATGACAATTTGAAATTAATTTATTTTTTCGCAAGTAAATCCTTTTTCGTATAAAAACTTTAAGGTTTTTGGTAAAACATACTCAAGATTTTGCCATGCTTTTTTGCTGTCGTGAAAAACGATAATGCTTCCGCTTTCTACATTTTGAAGTACATTTTCTAAACATTTTTCTCTAGAAATAGTTTGGTCAAAATCAAAAGAAATAACATCCCACATGATTATTTTGTAACCCATTTTTCTCAATTGTTTAGATTGCGAAAGTTTTATTTTTCCATATGGTGGACGAAAGAGTTTTCGAGTTTCAAGTTGCGAGTTGCGAGTTTCAAGTTTATAGATTTCTAAATCACAAAGTTTTGTGTTTTCAATATAATCTTCGGTTGAAGTTTTCCAACCTTTTAAATGATTGAACGTGTGATTTCCTATGGAATGGTTTTCGGAAATAACTTTCTGGAATATTTCAGGATATTTTTTGATGTTATCGCCAATGCAAAAAAAAGTAGCTTTGGCGTTGTAATTTCGTAGTTCTGCCAAAACCCATTCGGTAATTTCGGGCGTTGGTCCATCGTCAAAAGTGAGGAAAACTTTTTTTTCGTCGTTAGGAATTGACCAAACATATTTTGGAAAAATCCTTTTTACCAGCCAATTTGTTTTAATCCATAAACTCATGTTGTAAATGTAATAATAAAAAAAATGTGCCAAAATGAATTTTCATGATGACACATTTTTAAAAATTAACAGCAATTACTCCATTTCTCTACCAAATCGTTGAAAACGTTTGTTTAATGAATTGAAAAGCTCTTTGTTTTTATTGTAGAATTCTGAGTCATTATTGTCTTTCATAACATATAAAAGACTTCTAAATCTTTCGATATCCGTAATAATATCCGAAGCTATACCATTTTGAATTGATGGTTGAATTCCGGCAAAATAGGTTAAGCTTTGCTTGTATTTGTTTACTAATTTGGTTAACAATTCGCGCGCTTTTTCTTTTTTGCCAATTTGATAATAACCACTTGCAAAAGGTTCAACCATGGTATAATAGCCATAATAATCCATTGGCATTTTGGTTAAAGCAAGGTCAATTATTTTTTCAGCTTCTTGATTTTTTTCTTCATAGATTAATTGTTGCATTAATCTAGCCATATTGGTTCTATAAGAAATGCTGTTTTTTCTAGTTTCTGGATCGTGATAAATATCGGTTCTTTCGCCGTTACCCCATTCCCATTTATTGATAATGTTGTACATTTTTTCACTATCAATTTGTCCCATATCCAATGGACTTTCCGGATTGTTTTTGGTTTTTACTGGAACTAATTTGTAAACCAAACCGTCCAATTGTAGATAATCTTTCATCCAAAGATAATCGTCATCGCCAAAACTTCCTCCAGTGAAATAAACTGGTCGTTTCCAATTGTTGTTTGCAATTACATCAAGCATCATCAATCGGTTTTTATACATTGCTCTACCTTTGATGTCTAAATCAATATAAGGAACAATTGAGTCGTTGTATTTTGCATTTACTACTTTGTTTTTAATGATAGTATTTTTGTCAACAGGAATTCTGATTTTGTTGGTTGGATAGAAATGAATGGTTTGTCCATTTTCTAAATCAATTGTTGATCTTGAATCTTTTATAAAGTCAATGAATGCTTTTATATCCCAACGTGCATCGGTTTTTGGAACATGGGCAACATAGTCTAATTTGTCGCCTACATATTCATCGTGTTTAAACGAAATAGGTAATCCATCAGCTTTATAGGTTTTGTTTTTTTGCTGATCGATATACCAATCGGTCATAAACAAGCTGGTGTTTACAATTTTTACATCGGTTCTAATGCCTTCAATTTCTTGAGCATACCAAAGCGGGAACGTATCGTTGTCACCAATGGTAAATAGAATTGCATTTGGTTCACAAGAATTCAAATAATTTTTTGCCATTGCAATAGCGGTATATTTATTTGAACGGTCGTGATCATCCCAGTTTTGGGTTGCCATTAATATTGGTGAAGCAAGTAAACACGCTGCAATTACAATTGGTCCAGCCAATTTTGATTTGACATAGCCAGTTACAATTTCATAAATAGCATAGACTCCAAAGCCAACCCAAATGGCAAAAACATAGAATGAACCTACCAAAGCATAATCGCGTTCTCTTGGTTCAAATGGTCTTTCGTTTAAGAAGATTTTCAAGGCAATACTTGTAAATAGGAATAAAACTAAAAGAACGTAAAAACTTTTTAAATCACGCTGTGCATGATACATTAAACCGATAAGTCCGATGATGAAAGGTAAAAAGAAATATACATTTCGACCTTTATTGTTTTTGGCATCATCTGTAAGATTGGTTTGCGTTCCTTTTCCTAAGTGAAGTTCGTCCACAAAATCAATTCCGCTAATCCAGTTTCCGTCTAGGTTGTCGTATTTTCCTTGAATGTCGTTTTGCCTTCCTACGAAATTCCAAAGCAAATAGCGTCCATACATATAACCAAATTGGTATTCAAACATGAAACTTAAATTATCTAAAGTCGATGGTTTTTCGATGATTAAATAATCGCTGTATTTTTTTAAGAAAGCCACATAATCTTCGTTGTCTACTTGTTTTTGGGCATAAGCTGTTTTGAATTCGTTGATGCTAGAAGTCAATTCGTTTTTTAATTGAGCAACGGCTTCATTGATTTGTTCTTCGCTTAATTCTTCCAAATTAACTCCATATTGTGCTAAATCTTCTTCATAAGGATAATTATGATTGAGTTGGAATTTTGGAACGCCAGTAAAGGAAATATAATTTTCAATATGTTCTGTACTCCAAAGTCTTGGTAAAACCGCTTTGTGATTATCATCCGTGTTTTGTTCGGCGTTTTTATAATTGTTTACAATTACATACTTTCCAGTTTTGTAATCTCTTTCATAGTTGGGTTTTTTGTCCAAATACGGTTGATCTGCATCCAATCCAGCAAAAGTATCGGTATATTGCGGACCATAAAATAACGGATTTACACCATATTGTTCACGGTTGTAGTATGCTAAAACTTCGGCAGCATCGGATGGTTTGTTTTCGTTAATTACCACATTGGCATTGGCTCTAATCGGCAACATCATCCAAGTGGAAAATCCAATTAATAAAAACAATATACAAAGGATAACGGTATTGTAAAACGGATGTCCTTTTTCGCGAGTGTATTTTAAACCAAAATAGAAAAAGGCAACAATTAATAGTAATGCAAAAATAGTTCCGGAGTTAAACGGTAATCCAATGCTGTTTACCATGAAAATCTCCATTTTTCCGAAGAAAGCTAGAGTATAAGGCAATAATAATTTGAAGATAAACAACAAAACGGCTACAATAATAATGTTAGCAATGATGAAGTTTTTTACGGTGATTTTTTTGTAATTTTTAAAGAAATATAAAAACCCAATGGCAGGAATTGTCAATAAAGCCATGAAGTGAACTCCAAACGAAAGTCCAATTACAAGCGAAATTAATAACAACCATCTATTTCCTCTTGGCGTATTCATTTCTTCTTCCCAGCGTAAACCTAACCAAAGTAGTATAGCAATAAATAATGATGCCATGGCATAAACTTCGGCTTCAATAGCACTGTTCCAAAAACTATCTGAAAAAGTGAAAGTTAGCGCACCAACAAATGAACTTCCTAAAACTACAATTAGTTTAGAATTATCCAGTTCTGTGTAGTTGCTTATTATTTTTTTAAGCAAAATGGTGCTTGACCAAAACATAAATAATATGGTAAATGCACTCGAAAATACCGAAAGCATATTAACCATCAAGGCAACTAACTCGTTATTGCCAAAGGCAAACATGGAGAAAAACGCACCAAGAATTTGATAAAACGGCGCTCCAGGTGGATGTCCAACTTCTAGTTTGGCTGCGGTAGAAATGTATTCACCACAATCCCAAAAACTCATCGTAGGTTCAACAGTAAGTGAATAGGTTATTAGTGCAATTGCGAAAGAAGACCAACCTAAAATGGTATTCCATTTATTAAAATTGAAGTTTTGCATAATTCAATACTAAAGTGTTTTTACTTTTTGTGGTACAAAGAAACTATTTTTTACTGCAAATTAAGTTGCTTTAACTAAATTTTCTTAGTTCAAGAGCGTTAATCGTAGGTTAATTAACTAATTTTGAGAAAGGAAAAGTTTTTCGAATGATTTTTTGAAAAAATTATTTGTATAGATAAAAAAAAGATGTAAATTTGCACTCGCAATAAGCAAAATGCTAGTTCGCTAACAATAATGCTTATTCAAATCCTGGTCTATGGTGTAATGGTAACACTACGGTTTTTGGTGCCGTCTTTCTAGGTTCGAGTCCTAGTAGACCAACAAAAAATCCCGCAACTAGCGGGATTTTTTGATTCTATAGCTTTTTAAAATTAGATTTTAAAGGTAACAACTGGTCTAACCGAGTGATTTACTAAGTCTTCGCTAATACTTCCGTTGAAGAAATGAGCCAATCCTTTTCTGCCGTGAGTACTCATTCCAATCAAATCGGCGTTTACATGGTTTGCAAAGTTTAAAACACCGCTTTCTACATTAACATCGTTATAAATATGAGTAGAAAATTTATTGATGGTAAATTTAGAAACAAAATGATCCATAATTTCTTGAGCAACGTGAGTTGGTTTAAAGCTACTTGGCGTATTAATCATAACCAAATGTAGTTCAGCATCAAATTTATTAGCAAATTCAACTACTTTTTCAAAAGGTTTTTTTACTTCATCCGAAAAATCAGCAGCAAAAACAAAGCGTTCTACATTGAATGTGCTTTGCTCTTTTTTGATAATCAAAACAGGAATGTTTGAGTTTCTAACTACTTTTTCAGCATTGGAACCAATAAACATTTCTTTGAAACCACTTGCACCATGCGAACCCATTACAATTAAATCAACATCATTTTTTTCGCTGATTTTCATAATTCCATCAAAAGCCAATTCAAATTGAACAATTTCTGAAACTTTCAATCCTTCAAGACATTCGTCGTCCATTAAATCTTCCAGCTTATTGATGGCAGCATTTTTAAAAAGCATTATTTCGGGTAATTCATGCCCAACTCCAATAGCATCGCCAGCTTGACCAGGTAATTCTAGCATGTGTAACAAGAAGATTTCTCCATTGTTTTTTTTAGCAATTTCGGCAGCAACTTTTAATGCGTAATAGGCGTGATCAGAAAAGTCGGTTGGGACTAATATTTTTTTCATAATAAAAGGAATAAATAGGTTGTAAATTAGATACAATAAAGGTATTAAATTTTTTTGATACCACAATGATTTTTTGATTTATAAAAAAATCACTATATTTGTGCCGTTATTTACCATTTTCTAAATAATGAGGGAAGCAATGCTTCCCTCTTTTTATACAAAATATGACATTTAAAGAAAAAGTAGAACGCTTATTAAATCAAGGGTTAGAAGAAAATCCATCGTTGTTTTTGGTAGATTTTAATATATCAGATAGTTACAAAATTACAGTAGCTTTAGATGGCGATAATGGTGTTACACTTCAAGATTGTATCGACATCAGCAGAGTAATAGAACAAAATTTAGATCGAGAAGAGCAAGATTTTTCTTTAGAAGTAGCTTCGGCAGGAGTTTCATCGCCATTAAAAAACATTCGTCAGTATAAAAAAAATATAGGAAGAACTTTAAAGGTTAAGACACAATCTGGAGAAACTATCGAAGCAGAATTAGCAGAAGCTAATGATGATTTTATAGTTTTAAAATGGAAATCAAGAGAACCAAAAAAAATAGGAAAAGGAAAAGAAACCGTTGAAAATCAACGTGAAATTCCTTATTCAGAAATAAAAGAAGCAATTGTTACAATAATATTTAATTAAAATTTGGCATGGAAAATATTGCATTAATCGAATCATTTTCAGAGTTTAAAGACGATAAACTTATTGATCGAGTAACGCTTATGGCGATTTTGGAGGATGTTTTTAGAAACGCATTAAAAAAGAAATACGGTTCTGATGATAATTTTGACATCATTATCAATCCTGATAAAGGTGATATGGAGATTTGGCAAAGACGAATTGTAGTTGCTGATGATGATTTAGATTTAGAACATTTAGAAATTACGTTGACTGACGCTAGAAAAATTGAGCCCGATTTTGAAATTGGCGAAGAAGTTTCAGAAGAAGTAAAACTTATCGATTTAGGAAGAAGAGCAATTTTAGCTTTGCGCCAAAACTTAATTTCAAAAATTCACGAACACGATAGCACCAATCTTTACAAACAATTTAAAGATTTAATTGGCGAAATTTATACTGCCGAAGTACACCACGTTCGTCCAAGAGTTGTAATTCTTGTTGATGATGAAGGAAACGAAATTGTTTTACCAAAAGAAAAACAAATTCCATCTGACTTTTTTCGTAAAGGAGATAACGTTCGCGGTGTAATTGAAAGTGTTGAATTAAAAGGAAATAAACCACAAATTATCATGTCGAGAACGGCAGATAAATTCTTGGAAAAATTATTCGAACAAGAAATTCCAGAAGTATTTGACGGTTTAATTATGATTAAAAAAGTAGTGAGAATTCCAGGCGAAAAAGCAAAAGTAGCTGTAGATTCTTATGACGATAGAATTGATCCAGTTGGAGCATGTGTTGGAATGAAAGGTTCACGTATTCACGGAATTGTTCGTGAGTTGGGTAACGAAAATATTGACGTTATCAACTACACAACCAATTCATCTTTGTTGATTACAAGAGCTTTAAGTCCAGCAAAAGTATCGTCAGTAAAAATAAACGAAGAAACAAAACATGCTGAGGTTTTCTTGAAACTAGAAGAAGTTTCAAAAGCAATCGGTCGTGGTGGACACAACATCAAATTAGCAGGACTTTTAACCGGTTACGAACTTGATGTAATTAGAGAAGGAAGCGCAATTGAAGAAGATGATGTTGAATTAACAGAATTCTCAGATGAAATCGATGGATGGATTATTGATGAATTTGCAAAAATCGGTTTGGATACAGCAAAAAGTATTTTAAGCCAAAATGTTGATGATTTAGTTAGAAGAACCGATTTAGAAGAAGAAACAATTCTAGAAGTAATCAAAATATTGAAAGAAGAGTTCGAAGACTAATTTTTTACACAAATCAACAACACAACAACAATAGATAAATATTAAAAAGATTTTATGTCTGAAGGAAATATTAGAATTAATAAGGTTTTAAGGGAATTAAATATTTCTTTGGAAAGAGCTGTGGATTATCTTAAAGATAAAGGAATTGCTATTGAGGCAAGTCCAAACACAAAAATTTCTGATGATGTATACAATATTCTTTGCGGTCAATTTGCTGGTGATAAAGGCAACAAAGAAGCTTCAAAAGGCATCAGCGAAGAGATTAGAAAAGAGAAGGAAGCACTTCGAATTGAAAGAGAAAAAGAGATTGAAGACAAACGTAAACAAGAAGAAGAACGTCAACGTTTAGAATTAATCAAAGCAAAGGCTGTAGTTACAGCTCCAAAACAAGTAGGTAAAATTGATTTAGATCCAAAACCTGCTGTTGCTGAAACACCAAAAATTTCTCCTGCAAAAAAAGAAGAAAAACCTGTTGAAGTTGCGGTTGAAAAACCAGTGGTAGAAACGCCAAAAAGCGAAAGCAAACCAGAGGCAAAACCAATTGAAAAAGCAACCGAAAAACCAGCTGAGAAACCTTCGGAGCAAGTTGTTGAACAACCAGTAGAAGAAAAGTTCACAACACAATATCAAAAATTATCTGGAGCAACTTTGACCGGACAAGTTATTGATTTGTCTCAGTTCAACAAGCCAAAGAAGAAAAAAGAAGAGTTCAAAAAAGACACAAATAAACCTGGAACACCAGCCAATAATGCAGCAGGTGCCAATAATGCGAATGCAAATAAGAACAAAAGAAAACGTATTCCTCAAAAACCAGGCGAAGCAAGACCAAACGCAACAGGAGGTGGAAATGCTTTTGGACCAAATAAAACAGGTAACAAACCAGGTTTCCAAAAAGGAAATCGTCCTGCAATAGTTCAAAAAGTTGAGCCAACAGAGGAAGAAGTAAAAAACCAAATCAAAGAAACTTTAGAACGTCTTCAAGGAAAAGGAAACAAATCTAAAGCGGCAAAATATAGAAGAGACAAACGTGATTCGCACCGTCAACGATCTGAAGACGAAATGCAAGCACTAGAAGAAGGAAGCAAAACACTTAAAGTTACCGAGTTTGTAACCGTAGGTGAAATTGCAACCATGATGGATGTGCCAATTACTAAAGTTATTGGAACATGTATGTCACTTGGAATTATGGTAACGATGAATCAACGTCTTGATGCAGAAACGTTATCAATTGTTGCTGATGAATTTGGATACGAAGTAGAATTTATTACTACTGATATCGAAGAAAACCTTGAAGTTGTTGAAGATAGGCCAGAAGATTTAGTTACACGTGCGCCAATTGTAACCGTAATGGGACATGTTGACCACGGTAAAACATCCTTGCTGGATTATATTCGTAAAGAAAATGTTATCGCAGGTGAATCAGGTGGAATTACACAGCATATTGGTGCTTATGGAGTAACTCTTGAAGGTGGACAAAAAATAACATTCCTTGATACACCAGGTCACGAAGCGTTTACCGCAATGCGTGCTCGTGGTGCTCAAGTTACTGATATCGCTATTATTGTAGTAGCAGCTGATGATGACATCATGCCACAAACCAAAGAAGCAATTAGCCACGCTCAAGCTGCTGGAGTTCCAATGATTTTTGCCATCAATAAAATTGATAAGCAAGGTGCAAATCCTGAAAAAATTAAGGAAAAATTAGCCGCAATGAATTTGTTAGTAGAAGATTGGGGTGGAAAATACCAATCACACGATATTTCTGCTAAAAAAGGAACTGGCGTTAAAGAATTATTAGAAAAAGTTTTGCTTGAAGCTGAAATTTTAGACTTAAAAGCAAATCCAAATAAACCTGCAGTAGGAACTGTTGTAGAAGCACAATTGGACAAAGGAAGAGGTTATGTATCAACAATCTTGGTACAATCTGGAACTTTAAGAGTAGGTGATTATGTTTTGGCTGGAAAAAATCACGGTAAGGTAAAAGCCATGCACGATGAAAGAGGTCATAATGTGAAAGAAGCTGGACCATCAACACCAATTTCAATATTAGGTTTAGACGGTGCATCAACTGCTGGAGATAAATTCAACGTTTTTGAAGACGAAAGAGAAGCAAAACAAATTGCGTCAAAACGTTTACAATTAATGCGTGAACAATCCGTTAGAACACAACGTCATATTACATTGGCAGAAATTGGTCGTCGTATTGCATTAGGTCAATTTAAAGAATTGAATATTATCCTTAAAGGAGATGTGGATGGTTCTGTTGAAGCACTTTCTAGTGAATTCTCAAAATTATCTACCGAAGAAATTCAAATCAATATTATCCATAAAGGTGTTGGAGCCATTACAGAAACCGATGTAATGTTGGCTTCTGCTTCAGATGCAATTATTATCGGATTTAACGTTCGTCCTGCCGGAAACGCACGTCAATTGGCACAAAAAGAAGAAATCGACATCAGAAGTTACTCGATTATCTATGATGCTATCAACGACTTGAAAGATGCAATGGAAGGAATGCTTTCTCCAGAAATGAAGGAAGAAATTACTGGAACAGCTGAAATCCGTGAGATATTCAAAGTGTCTAAAGTAGGTTCAATTGCTGGATGTATGGTTACCGATGGTAAAATATTCAGAAATTCTAAAATCAGACTTATCCGTGAAGGAGTTGTAATTTACACCGGTGAATTGGCAACATTAAAACGTTTCAAAGACGATGTGAAAGAAGTTTCAAAAGGATATGATTGTGGTATGCAAATTAAAAACTACAACGATATTGAACAATATGATATAATTGAAGCTTTCCAAGAAGTGGAAGTGAAGAAAAAATTGAAATAATAATTACACAAAGAAAACCCATCAACTTGATGGGTTTTTTTTACACTAATTTTTAAAAACGTTTAATAGGAATCTCCTTTACGTGGTTTTCAATTATTTTCGGTAGTAGTTTTTTGTTAGATTTGTTTTATTATAAAAAGGAACTAATTAGAAAAAAATGTCAAATCTTAAGCTTTTGTTGTCTTATAACTTGTTACCATTAGGAGGTTTGTTTATTCTTTTTATTTCGGTTATGGGTGCTTGGGGTAATATAATAGATTATGATATTCATAAAAATGGATTTTCTATAACAGCAAAAGTAGTAGAAGCTCCAATTGATTGTGAAAACATTTCATCAAGAGGTGGATTTTGTAAACTTGAATATAATGGAAAAATATACGTTAAAAAAGCAGGAAGAAAATTTTGTCATTTAGTGTCTGGACAAGAATCGGTAAAAATGATTACAAATAAAGATGCCGAGAAGTTGTTGTTTCCTGATGAGTTTTCAGATTTTGAGTTTGTATCGCCTTTTATTTTGCTAGTTTTTGCTTTATTTGTTATGTTTAAATATTATGTTCCATTATCAAAAATTAATGGTGATTAATTAATGTTATAAATATTTTAAAAACAACTTTTTAATTAACTCAAAAAAGATTCCTACGGAATGACAAGTTTGCGGTTATTTTGTCATTCCGTAGGAATCTCATTTAGATTAGAATTTCTAAGTGTAAAAGATATCAAGAACTCAACTAGTTTATCAATTAGCCCTGATGGAAGTGAAAATCCTCGCAGAGATTGAAACGAACAGCGGGAAAACGGAGAGCAAGAAATCCCAAACCATTCGCTCCAAATAAATTTACTTATTCGGTTTAATCAAAAAAGCATTCGGGTATTTTTTCTTTAGTGTTTGAAGGTTTTTTTCGGCTTCAATTCGGGTTTTGAAGTTGCCAACCCATACTTTATACATTGGTGTACTAAAAACGATGGTTCCATCCATGTTTTTGTTCTCTTTTTTAAAACTTATCAAGGTTTTTTTGGAGTTTTCGCTGTCGCCATTGAAAATCTGAATTTTATAACGGTCGTTTACCGTAATTGAACTGTTGATTTTTCTTTTTTCATTCAGCAATTGCTCAAATTTTGGATCTTGACTTACATTGATTTTTCCGTCTTGAGCAAAGCTTATTGAAGTTATTTGTAGCGATATTAAAAGAAAATATAGTGATTTTGTGACTGTTAAAATTTTCATAATGGTTTGATTTTTATACAAATGTAAAACTTATAAAATTAATCAAAAGACAATTTGTTATTTAGAATTAATATAAATTGGCAGTTAAGGTCTATCTAAGGTTTTGAGAATAGTTCATAAGTCGTATTTTTGTGCAAGTTTTTAATAAAGCGATGTATTTTTTGTGAATAATTCATCATAAAAAATCATGCCAATTTAGTCGATAATCATTAACAAATATGAAAAAAGTGGGTAACCATAATTCGATTTCAAGGAAAATACTCTTCAGTTTAGCTTTTACGCTAGTTTTCTCCTTAACTTTATTTGCTCAGGAAACAGCAGCTCCAGCTCCGGCAGCTGATGCGGCAGCAACTTCTGCTCCAGTAGCAGCAGGCGATGCAGTAGCAGGAAAAGCGTTGTTTAATGCAAACTGTGCTGCGTGTCACAAATTAGATGCAAAAGCAACTGGTCCAGCATTAAGAGGTGTTGCTAATAAGTATGACAAAGCTTGGTTGTACAAATGGATCAACAACAGTTCTGCTATGGTAAAATCGGGTGATGCTAAAGCAGTAAAGATTTTTGAAGAGTACAACAAGTCAGTAATGACTTCTTTTCCTCAATTATCAACAGCAGATATTGATAATATTTTAGCGTACACTTCTGAGCCAAAAGCTGAACCAACAACTCCTGTTGCGACAGCAACTGCAAGTGGTCAAACAGCTGATAGCGGAATTTCTAACAATGTAATTCTTGGTGCATTAGCATTGGTGCTTTTGATGTTGGTAGTAATGTTGTTCTTTGTAAACAATGTACTTACTAAAATTGCAAAAGCTAACGGTGTAGAGGTAGCTCAAAAAGAAGCTTCGTTGCCACTTTGGAAAGCATTTGCTAAAAATCAATTCCTAGTTTTAGTTTCTTCAATTTTCCTATTGTTGGCAAGTGGATATTTTGCTTATGGATGGTTTATGCAAGTTGGTGTGGATCAAGATTACGCTCCAGTGCAACCAATTCATTTCTCTCACAGAATTCACGCGGGAAGCAATGGAGTAGATTGTAAATATTGTCACTCGGCAGCTAGAGTTAGTAAAAATGCAGGTATTCCTTCGTTGAATGTTTGTATGAACTGTCACAAAAACATTTCAGAAGTGGCTGATACAACTGCAACGGCAGAATATTCAAAAGCATTCTATGATGGTGAAATCCAAAAATTATACGATGCTGTTGGGTGGGATAAATCAACACAAAAATATACCGGAAAATCAAATCCTGTAAAATGGGTTAGAATTCATAATCTTCCAGATTTTGCTTATTTTAATCACTCACAACACGTTACTGTTGGTGGAATTGAATGTCAAAAATGTCACGGTGAAGTTCAAACCTATGAAATTCAAAAACAATTTGCTCCTTTAACAATGGGATGGTGTGTTAACTGTCACAGAGAAACTAATGTTAAAGTAGAAGGAAATGCTTATTACGACAAAATTCACCAAGAACTTTCCAAAAAATACGGTAAAGAAAAACTTACTGTAAGCGATATGGGCGGTTTAGAATGTGGAAAATGTCATTACTAATAAAATAATTAAGAAGCTAATATTTATATACGATGTCATCTAACAAAAAATACTGGAAAAGTGTTGAGGAACTAAACGAAAATAGTTCTATTGTTGAGACGCTTAGAAATAATGAATTTATCGAAGAAATTCCAACTAACGAATTTCTTTCGGATAAAGACTCATTATCATCTTCATCAACTACTCGTCGTGATTTCTTAAAATATGTAGGGTTTAGTACTGCTGCAGCTACATTAGCAGCATGCGAAGGACCAGTTCATAAATCAATTCCTTATGTGTTACAACCAGAACAAATCATTCCTGGTGTTGCAGATTATTATGCAACTACTATGTTTGATGGTTTTGATTTTGCTAACCTATTGATTAAAACACGTGAAGGTCGTCCTATCAAAGTTGAAAACAATAAAATTGAAGGAGCAAAATTTTCTGCTAATGCAAGAGTTCATGCTTCTGTATTGTCTTTATATGATAATCTAAGATTAAAGCAAACTAAAGTTGCAGGAAAAGATGCTACTTGGCAAGAAGCTGATTTAAAAATCAAATCAAGTTTAGCCGATGCAAAAGCAAAAGGCGGACAAATTGTTTTGTTAACCAATACTTTGGCAAGTCCTTCAACTGAAAAATTAATCGCAGAGTTTATTGCAAAAAATCCAACTGCAAAGCATGTTGTTTATGATTCAGTTTCTGAATCGGCAGCACTTGATGCTTTTGAAGCGGTTACAGGAGAAAGAGCTTTAGTAGATTATGATTTTTCAAAAGCAAATGTTATCGTTTCTGTTGGTGCTGATTTCTTAGGCGATTGGCAAGGTGGCGGATTTGATGCTGCTTATGCTAAAGGAAGAGTTCCACAAGCAGGAAAAATGTCAAAACATTTTCAGTTTGAAGCAAACATGACTTTGTCTGGTGCTGCAGCTGATAAAAGAGTACCAATGACTGTTGCTGAGCAAAAATTAGCATTGGTTAAAATATACAGTGTTATTACAGGTTCTGCTGTTGCTACAGGAAAAATTGCCAATGAAGAGGCTGTTTTAAAAGCGGCACAACAATTAAAAGCAGCTGGTTCAAAAGGAGTTTTAGTTTCAGGAATTCAAGATAAAAATGCTCAATTATTAGTTTTAGCTATTAATCAAGCTTTAACAAGTGAAGCATTTTCAACAGTTGGAACACGTCAAGTTAGAAAAGGTTCTAACGAAAAAGTGGCACAACTTATCGCTGATATGAATGCTGGAACAGTTCACACGCTAATTATGAGTGGAGTTAATCCAGTTTATACTTTAGCAAACGGTGATGCTTTCGTTTCAGGATTGAAAAAAGTAAAACTTTCGGTTTCTTTCGCTTTGAAAGAAGATGAAACAGCTTTGGTTTCTTCAATTGCAGTTCCAGCGCCTCATTATTTAGAATCTTGGAATGATTTAATGTTAACTAAAGGAACGTATTCTTTGGTTCAACCAACTATCAAACCATTATTCAGTTCAAAACAATTTCAAGAAGCGTTGTTAGATTGGAATGGTAACACTCAATCTTTCTACGATTATATAAAAGCAAATGCAGCTAACTATATTTCAGGAACTACTTGGAATAAAGCATTACACGATGGTTTATTTGTTGGTGCTGCAAGTGCAACTTCTATCGGTTCTGCTGATTTTGGAGCTGCTGCTAATGCATTAGCACAAACCAAAGCTGTTCAAGGATTTGAATTAGTATTGTATACTAAAACTGGTCTTGGTGATGGACAACAAGCAAACAATCCTTGGTTACAAGAGTTTCCGGATCCAATTACAAGAGTTTCATGGGATAACTATTTAACTATTTCTAGAGCTGATGCAGAAGAGTTAGGTGTAGAAAATAGAATTGTTGCAGATGGAGGTTTGAACGGAAGTTATGTTACAGTAAAAGCTGGGAATAAAGAAATTACAGCTCCAGTTATTGTACAACCTGGTCAAGCAAAAGGAACGGTTGGTTTAGCACTTGGATATGGTAGAAAAGCTGCTCTAAAAGAAGAGATGCAAGTAGGTGTTAACGCTTATGCTTTATATGCAAACTTTAATAATGTACAAGCAGTAACTATCACAAAAGCTGGTGATGAACACGAATTTGCTTCTGTTCAATCACAAAAAACGTTGATGGGTAGAGGTGATATTGTTAAAGAAACAACATTACAAGTATTTAATACTAAAGATGCAAAGGTTTGGAATCCACAACCAGTTGTTTCTTTAGATCACAAAGAAGTTGAAGCTACTTCGGTAGATTTATGGGAATCATTTGATCGTTCAATTGGACATCATTTTAACCTTTCAATCGATTTGAATTCATGTACAGGATGTGGCGCATGTGTTATCGCTTGTCATGCTGAAAACAACGTTCCAGTAGTAGGAAAAGAAGAAGTTAGAAGAAGTCGTGATATGCACTGGTTGCGTATTGATAGATATTATTCTTCTGAAGAAACTTTTGCTAAAGATGTTGAGAAAAAAGAAGGTTTCGACGGATTATTTGGAGATAAAGGTTCATTAGGTGGATTTGGACAAATGGAAAGTCCAGCTGATAATCCACAAGTAGTATTCCAGCCAGTAATGTGTCAACACTGTAATCACGCACCATGTGAAACAGTTTGTCCAGTAGCTGCAACATCTCACGGTCGTCAAGGTCAAAACCAAATGGCTTATAACAGATGTGTTGGAACAAGATATTGTGCAAACAACTGTCCATACAAAGTGCGTCGTTTTAACTGGTTCTTGTATAACAACAATGACGAATTTGATTTTTATATGAATGATGATTTAGGTCGTATGGTTATCAATCCAGATGTAAACGTTCGTTCTCGTGGAGTTATGGAAAAATGTTCAATGTGTATCCAAATGACACAAAAAACTATTTTAACCGCAAAACGCGAAGGAAGAGAAGTTTCAGTTGATGAATTTGAAACGGCTTGTTCAGCTGCTTGTTCTACAGGTTCGATGGTTTTTGGTGACGTGAATAACAAAGAAAATAAAGTTGCAAAACTTGTTGAAGATAAAAGAATGTATCACTTACTTGAGCATGTTGGTACAAAACCGAATGTATTCTACCACGTAAAAGTTAGAAATACTTAATAGTAAATTTATTAATAAGAAACAATATAAAGGATTATGTCGTCTCATTACGAAGCACCCATTAGAAAACCTTTAGTTATAGGTGATAAAACTTATCACGATGTAACAGTTGATGTAGCTGCTCCAGTTGAAGGTAGAGCAAATAAACAATGGTGGACTGTATTTTCCATAGCATTGGTAGCTTTCCTTTGGGGAATTGGTTGTATAATTTACACTATATCTACAGGTATCGGAACTTGGGGATTAAATAAAACCGTTGGTTGGGCTTGGGATATTACTAACTTCGTTTGGTGGGTTGGTATTGGTCACGCTGGAACTCTAATTTCTGCAGTACTTTTGTTATTCCGTCAAAAATGGAGAATGGCAATTAACCGTTCAGCAGAAGCAATGACAATCTTCTCGGTTGTTCAAGCTGGTCTGTTCCCAATTATTCACATGGGAAGACCTTGGTTAGCGTACTGGGTTGTACCAATTCCAAATCAATTTGGTTCACTTTGGGTAAACTTTAATTCGCCACTTCTTTGGGACGTATTTGCAATCTCTACCTATCTTTCTGTATCATTAGTATTCTGGTGGACAGGTTTATTACCAGATTTTGCAATGCTTAGAGATAGAGCAGTTACTCCTTTCAATAAGAAAATCTATTCCATTTTAAGTTTCGGTTGGAGCGGAAGAGCAAAAGACTGGCAACGTTTTGAAGAAGTTTCATTAGTTCTTGCTGGTTTAGCAACACCACTTGTACTTTCAGTACATACTATTGTATCGTTTGACTTTGCTACTTCGGTAATTCCAGGTTGGCATACAACCATTTTCCCACCTTATTTCGTTGCTGGTGCGGTATTCTCAGGATTTGCGATGGTAAATACACTTCTTATCATCATGAGAAAAGTATCTAATTTAGAAGCATATATCACAATACAACATATCGAATTAATGAACATTGTAATTATGATTACAGGTTCTATCGTTGGTGTAGCTTATATTACAGAGTTATTCGTAGCTTGGTATTCAGGTGTAGAATATGAGCAGTATGCTTTCTTGAACAGAGCAACTGGACCATACGCTTGGGCTTATTGGGCAATGATGACATGTAACGTGTTCTCTCCACAGTTTATGTGGTTCAAAAAATTAAGAACAAGTATCATGTTCTCATTCGTAATCTCGATTGTAGTAAATATTGGTATGTGGTTTGAGCGTTTCGTAATTATCGTTACTTCACTTCACAGAGATTATTTACCATCATCATGGACAATGTTCTCACCAACATTTGTAGATATTGGAATTTATATTGGAACTATTGGTTTCTTCTTTGTCTTATTCCTTTTATATGCTAGAACTTTCCCAGTTATTGCTCAAGCAGAGGTAAAAACAATCTTGAAATCATCAGGAGAAAATTATAAAAGAGAAAGAGAAAAAGAAGGTCATAATCATTCAGATAAACACTAATTGTTGTTATGAGTAGTACTAAAGTTATACACGCATTATATAATGATGATGATATTTTGATGGATGCTGTAAAGCAAACTAGAAAAGCACATTATCATATTGAAGAAGTCTTTACTCCATTTCCTGTTCACGGTTTGGACAAAGCAATGGGATTAGCACCAACTCGGCTTGCTATTTGTGCCTTTATTTTTGGTTGTATCGGTTTGTCATTTGCCACTTGGATGATGTGGAATATTATGATTAACCCAACTGGAGGTTGGCCACAAGATATTGGAGGTAAACCAAGTTTTAGTTATTTACAAAACATGCCGGCTTTCGTTCCTGTAATGTTTGAGATGACCGTTTTCCATGCAGCTCACTTAATGGTTATTACTTTCTATTTAAGAAGTAAATTATGGCCATTCAAAGAAGCAGAAAACCCTGACGTTAGAACAACTGATGATCATTTCTTAATGGAAGTGTCTGTTAATAATAATGAAGACGAATTAGTTTCTTTTTTCCAAAAAACAGGTGCAGTTGAAGTTAAAGTTGTAGAAAAGCATTAAAAAGAGAATATGAAAAAGTTACTTAAAGTAGTATTTATATTTGGATCATTAGTTTCATTGTCTTCTTGTAAAGATGACAAGAAACCTAATTACCAATACATGCCAAACATGTATGAATCGGTTGCTTATGAAACCTATTCGGAATCTGATGCTTTCAATTCGCCTACAGGTTTGAAAGGAAAAGAAGGTCAATTGCCTGTTGATGGAACTATAAAAAGAGGTTTTCAACCTTATGAATATCCAAATACAACTGCAGGTTATGAAGCAGCAAAAGCTAGTTTGAAATCACCACTTGATCCAGCTACAGTTGATATGAAAAAAGCACAAGAGTTATTCGATATCTACTGTGCTATTTGTCACGGAACTGCTGGTGATGGAAAAGGTAAACTAGTAACCAATGAAAAATTTCTTGGAGTTCCAAGTTATAAAGATAGAGTTATTACTGAAGGAAGTATTTTTCACGTAATTACTTATGGGTTAAATTCAATGGGTTCACATGCTAATCAGTTAAACCAAGAAGAAAGATGGTTAGTGACGGCTTATGTTCAAAAACTGAAAAGCGAATTATAATTGTAGAATAAACTGATTGTTATAGATATGTATACTTTTTCTAGTAAATTAAAAACATTTTCATTCATCTTGATGCTTTTAGGAGTGTTAGGAATTGGTTATGGTTTCTTTTCAGCGCCAAAAACAATTCAAGATGTAGAAACTATACTTGCTGCGGATAGTCATGGTCATCATGATGCAAAACATGATGCACATGCCACTGAAAAGCACGATGCTAAAGCAGAAGCTGAACATCAAGAACACCTTGAGCACGTTTTGCACCAATTGCAAAACAAACCTTGGGCAGCCGTTTATGTAGCTGGTTTGTTCTTCATGTTAATTTCTCTTGGAGCTTTAGCTTTTTATGCTATTCAACAAGTAGCACAAGCAGGTTGGTCACCAGTATTATTCAGAGTAATGCAAGGTATAACGGCTTATTTATTACCAGGTTCAATCATTGTTTTCATTATATTATTACTTTCAGGTTTCCATGTAAATCATTTATTCGTATGGATGAATGAAGGTGTAACCGAAGTTGGTCATGAAAACTACGACAAACTTATCGCAGGAAAATCAGGTTATTTGAATTTTCCATTCTGGATTATCAGAGCTGCAATATTTATCGCTGGGTGGAATTTGTACCGTTATTTATCTAGAAAAAACTGTTTAGCTCAAGACGAAGTTAATGATAATACATTCTACAAAAAGAACTTCAAGATGTCTGCGGCATTTTTGGTATTCTTCATTGTTTCTGAGTCTATCATGTCTTGGGATTGGATTATGTCAGTTGATCCACACTGGTTCAGTACATTATTTGGATGGTATGTTTTTGCAAGTTTCTTTGTAAGTGGTATTACTGTAATTTCTATGGTAACATTATACTTAAAATCAAAAGGATACTTAGAACACGTAAATACAAGTCACATCCACGATTTATCAAAATTCATGTTTGGTATTAGTATCTTTTGGACGTATTTGTGGTTTTCACAATTTATGTTGATATGGTATTCTAACATTCCAGAAGAGGTTACTTACTTCATCACAAGAATTGAACACTATAACATTACCTTCTTTGGTGCTGTTGCCATGAACTTTATTTTCCCATTCTTGGTTTTAATCAATACTGATTTCAAACGTATCACTTGGATTATCGTTATGGCTGGAACTGTAATTTTAGCAGGTCACTATATTGATTTCTTCAACATGATTATGCCAGCAACAGTTGGTGACCAATGGTTTATTGGTATAACAGAAATCGCAGCAATTTTATTCTTCTTAGGATTATTCATTTTTGTAGTATTCACTGCTTTAACAAAAGCTCCGTTAGTACCAAAACGCAATCCATTGATTGAAGAAAGTAAACATTTTCATTATTAATATTTTAAAGTAAAAAACAAATGACAACTTTTTTGATACTTATAGTTGTAGCTTTATTAGCAATTGCTTTGTGGCAGTTAACCAAAATTTTTGACCTAACTCAAGTAGGTTCAAGAGTTAACGATACTCAGGTTGCAGATGATAATGACAATAAAGTTAATGGATACTTGATGTTTGCTTTCCTTGTTTTCATATACATCACTACAATTTATTGTGTATGGAATTATGGACATTTTCCTTTGTTGAGTGATTCAGCATCAGAACACGGACCATTAGTAGACAATTTGATGATAATTTCATTAGTATTGATTTTTATCGTTCAAACGATTACTCAAGCATTATTACACTATTTCGCTTATAAATACAGAGGTAGAGAAGGACAAAAAGCACTTTACTTTGCTGATAACAACAAACTAGAAGTTATCTGGAGTTCAATTCCAGCTGTAGTTTTGGCAGGTTTAATTCTTTATGGATTATATGCTTGGAACAACATTATGTTTGTTGACAAAGAGCAAGAACAAGATGCTATCATAATCGAATTATATGCAAAACAATTTGGTTGGGAAGCACGATATGCTGGAACTGATAATGTTTTAGGAAAAGCAAACGTTCGTTATATAGAAGGTGTAAATAATCTTGGAGTTGATTTATCTGATCCAAATGCTCAAGACGATTTTGCTTCTACAGAATTGCACTTACCAAAAGGTAAAAGAGTAATTTTCAAAATGCGTTCACAAGACGTTTTGCACTCAGCTTATATGCCACATTTTAGAGCACAAATGAACTGTGTTCCAGGTATGGTTACTACTTTTTCTTTCATACCAACGCTAACAACATCTGAAATGAGAGAAAGACCTGCAATTGCTGAAAAAGTAGCCAATATCAATGCAATTAGAGCTAAGAAAAGCGAAAAATTAGTTGCAAATGGTGAAACAGCTTTAGAGCCATACACTTTTGATTATTTATTACTTTGTAACAAAATTTGTGGTGCTTCTCACTATAATATGCAAATGAAAATCGTTGTTGATACTCCAGAAGATTTCAACAAATGGATGAAAGAAAAACAATCAAAAACTATTGCTGCTGCGGCTAAACTTGCTGCTGCCGAAGCTGCTGCTACAGAAGCTGAAGCTGCAAAACCTGATACTACTGCAGTAACAACAACTAAAGACACAACTTTAGTAGCTCATTCAACAGAAGTTAAATAATTATTTAAAATATAAAGCTTAATAATATGTCATCAGAAGCTCACAATCACGCACACGAAAACGATCACGGTCACGACCACGAGCATCACCATAAAGATACTTTTATCACTAAATATATTTTCAGTATTGACCATAAAATGATCTCTAAACAGTATTTAATTACTGGTATCATTATGGGTATTATTGGTGTTGGAATGTCAATGCTTTTTAGAATGCAAATTGCATGGCCAGAAGAATCATTCAAGATTTTCAATATATTATTAGGTGATAAATTTGCTCCAAATGGAGTAATGACCAATGAAGTATATTTGGCATTAATTACCATTCACGGAACCATCATGGTGTTTTTTGTACTTACCGCTGGTTTGAGTGGAACTTTTAGTAACCTCTTAATTCCATTACAGATTGGTGCACGAGATATGGCTTCAGGTTTCTTGAACATGGTTTCTTACTGGTTGTTCTTCCTTTCAAGTGTTATCATGGTTATTTCGCTATTCGTTGAATCTGGTCCAGCTTCTGCAGGATGGACAATTTATCCACCATTGAGTGCTTTACCTCAATCTATTTCTGGTTCAGGAACAGGTATGACACTTTGGTTAGTTTCTATGGCAATTTTCATCGCATCTTCAT
>Ga0209278_1000572_pt1 | contig 27355 bp, 26 predicted proteins | sample JI81BgreenDNA_FD_187504 | JGI IMG/M metagenome (GOLD analysis project Ga0209278, IMG submission 187504) | Wastewater effluent complex algal communities from Wisconsin, to seasonally profile nutrient transformation and Carbon sequestration -... | ecosystem: Engineered > WWTP > Effluent > Algae...
GGCCAGCCGATGGCGAACAGGGGCAACTGGTTCATGCGGGTGTGGGCACCGCCGTCCGGGCGGGGGCGGGGCTAAAATCGTCGGCACAGTTTATACGGCTGCGCCGCGCCCGCCGGGCCCCGGCACCGCGGCCCGCCCCGCGCCCTCCCGCGGGCGCCTCTTTCCCCCTCACCGCGAGCCCACCCATGGCCTCAGCCCTGTCCGAACGCCTCTCCCGCATCGTCAAGGAAATGCGCGGTCAGGCGCGCATCACCGAGAGCAACGTCACCGACATGCTGCGCGAGGTGCGCATGGCCCTGCTGGAGGCTGACGTGGCGCTGCCGGTGGTGCGGGATTTCATCGCGCGGGTCAAAGAAAAAGCGCTGGGCGCCGAGGTGGTGGGGTCGCTCACGCCCGGGCAGGCGCTGGTGGGCATCGTCAACCGCGAGCTGGCGGCGACCATGGGGGCGGACGATGCGGCCGGCCCGCGGCCGGTGGCCGAACTCAACCTCGCGGCCCAGCCGCCGGCGGTCATTCTCATGGCCGGTTTGCAGGGCGCCGGCAAGACCACCACCACCGCCAAGCTCGCGCGCCACCTGATCCAGAAGCGCAAGAAGAAGGTGCTCACCGTTTCTGGCGACGTGTACCGCCCCGCCGCCATCGAGCAGCTCAAGACCGTCACCGCGCAGGCCGGGGCCGAGTGGTTCCCCAGCACGCCCGACCAGCAGCCGCTGGACATCGCCCGCGCCGCGCTCGACCATGCGCGCCGTCACTATTTCGACGTGCTCCTGGTCGACACCGCCGGCCGGCTGGCGATCGACGAGGCGCTGATGCGCGAGATCCAGGGCCTGCACGCTGCGCTCAGCCCGGTGGAGACGCTGTTCGTCGTGGACGCCATGCAGGGTCAGGACGCGATCAACACCGCGCGCGCCTTCAAGGAGGCCTTGCCCCTGACCGGCATCGTGCTGACCAAGCTCGACGGCGACTCGCGCGGTGGCGCGGCGCTGTCGGTGCGGTCGGTGACCGGTGTGCCGATCAAGTTCGCCGGTGTGAGCGAGAAGATCGACGGCCTGGAGGTGTTTGACGCCGAGCGTCACGCGCAGCGCGTGCTGGGCATGGGCGACATCGTTGCGCTGGTCGAGCAGGTGACCGCCGGCGTCGACATGGCGCAGGCGCAAAAGCTCGCGGCCAAGGTCAAGGGTGGCGGCGAGTTCGACCTCAACGATTTTCTCGACCAGATCCGCCAGATGAAGCAGATGGGCGGCCTGTCCAGCCTGATGGACAAGCTGCCCGGCAACCTGGCGGCCAAGGCGAGCGAGGCCGACCTCAACCGGGCCGAGCGCGACATCCGGCGCAAGGAGGGCATCATCTGCAGCATGACGCCGCAGGAGCGCCGCAAGCCTGAGCTGATCAAGGCCACCCGCAAGCGCCGCATCGCCGCCGGCGCGGGTGTGGCGGTGCAGGATGTGAACCGCCTGCTCAAGGAGTTTGAGCAGATGCAGGACATGATGAAGAAGATGAAGGGCGGCGGCCTCATGAAGATGATGAAGCGCATGGGCGGCATGAAAGGCATGCCCAAGCTGCCCGGCATGGGTTGACGCCGGTCAAGCCCGCTGCGGGCCCGCGCGCCGATACTGCGGCGGCGAGGAGGGCGCGATGGCGGACGGCTGGATTCTCTGGATCGAACTCGGGCTGAGCGCGGCCGCGCTGGCCCTGGCCTTGTGGCTGCGGCCGTGGCGCATGCTCGGCGGTGCGCTGCTGTCGCCGGCGCTGGCCGTGGTGGTGCTGCTGCCCCTGCTGTGGAGCCTGCCGGAGGCGCTGCCGGCCGGGTTGCCGCTGCGCGTGTCGGGGGCCTCGGCGGTGGTGCTGATGCTGGGCTGGCCGCTCGCGGTGCCGGTGCTGTGGCTGGCGGCGCTGGTGACCTGGCTGGTGGGCGATGCGCAGGTCGGCGCGCTGGCCGCCCAGCTGTGGTGGCTGGGCATCCTGCCGGCCACGCTGGCCGTGGCCCTGGGCGCTGCGCTGCGGCGCTGGCTGCCGCCCAACCCGTTTGTCTACACGCTGGGGCGCGGCTTTCTCGGGACCGCGGCGGTGGTGTTTGTGAGCGGGGCCGGCCTGCTGGCGGCCCACCCGCTGCAGGCCGATCAGGCGGTGGTGGCGATGTGGCTGCTGGCCTGGGGCGACGCCTTTCTCACCGGCCTGCTGTGCGCCACGTTCGTCGCCTTTGCGCCGCAGTGGCTCGCCACGTGGTCGGACGCGCGCTACCTGCGTCCGCCGCCGCGCCCGTGACCGGGTGGCCGGCTCAGGCGGCGCGCAGCGCCAGGCGGCTGGCGTGGCGCCAGGCGCGGCGCAACACCGCCGGCGACCACGACTCCTCCGGAATCAGCAGGAAACCGCGCCCCCGCATCCAGCCGCCGAGATCGACGTGGCTGGTGGCCACGGCCATCGGCACGGCCAGCAACACCGGCACCGCCACCGGCGCGATCCACCAGAGCGCGGCCGGGTTGACCAGCGCCAGGGCGCTGACGACGGCGGCCATGCCCAGGCTCATCGGCCCGAGCTGCGCGGCGGCGTCGCGCCAGGCCACGCCGGCCGCTTCCCGCGGCGGCGATTTCCACTCCAGCTTCCAGCCGGTGAGCGCCACCACCACGAACAGCGAATGCGCCAGCATGCGCACCGGCGCCAGCAGCATGGCCTGCACCGACTCCAGCGCCGCGCTGGCCAGGAGCGTGGGCGCGCCGCCGAAGTTGCGCACCTCGCCGCGCAGGAACACGCCCACCACGCCCAGCACCCGCGGCAGGAACAGCAGGCACAGCGTGAACGCCCACAGGCTGCGCAGCTCAGCCGGCACGGCCTGCCACGCCGGCGCACTGCCGGTGTCGGTGAGCCACAGCGCCACGCCGCAGGCCAGGAAAGCCAGCCACAGCGGCGCCGAGAGGTAGGACATGGCGCCGATGGCGAACATGCCGCGGTGCACCCGGTGGATGCCGGGCTCGGCCATCAGGCGCGCGTTTTGCAGGTTGCCCTGGCACCAGCGGCGGTCGCGCTGCAACTCGCTGATCAGGTCCGGCGGCTGCTGCTCGTAGCTGCCCTGCAGGTCGGCCACCAGCCACACGCGGTAGCCAGCGCGGCGCATCAGCGCGGCCTCCACGAAGTCGTGCGACAGGATGCTGCCGCTGAGCCCGCCGCGCCCGGCGATCGGCGCCAGCGCGCAGTGCTTCATGAAGGGCTCGACGCGCAGGATCGCGTTGTGGCCCCAGTAGTGCGACTCGCCGAGTTGCCAGTACTGCATGCCCAGCGTGAAGAGGCGACCCGTGACGCGCGAGGCGAACTGCTGCGCGCGGGCGTGCAGCGTGTCGTGGCCCACGGCCTGGGTGGCGGTCTGGATGATGCCGGCGTCCGGATGGGCCTCCATCAGCTTGACCATGTCCACCAGGCAGCGCCCGCTCATCACGCTGTCGGCGTCGAGCACAACCATGTAGCGGTAGTCGCGGCCCCAGCGGCGGCAGAAGTCGGCCACGTTGCCGGCCTTGCGGTGGGTGCGGCGCGTGCGGCGGCGGTAGTAGACCTCCACCAGCGGCCGGCCGTCGGCGCCGTTGAGCGCGGCGCGCAGCTCTTCCCAGGCGGCGCGTTCGGCGCGCACGGTCGCCGGGTCGGCGCTGTCGGAGAGCACGAACAGGTCGAAATGCCGCGCCTCGCCGGTGGCTGCCAGCGACTCGGCCGTGGCGCGCAGGCCGGCGAACACGGTGGACACGTCCTCGTGGCAGATCGGCATGATCACCGCGGTGCGGGCGTCGGGGTTCATCGCGTGGTGCCGCACGCTGGCCGCGCGCAGGGTGTGGCGGTCGCCGCGCAGCATCACCCAGAAGCCCATGAGCGCGGTGACAAAACCGGTGACGACCCAGGCCGACAGCACGCTGAACAGCACCAGCTGCGCGGTGGCCAGCGGGCCGCCGATGGCGTCGGGTTGGGCGTCGGCGTAGAGCCAGGCGGCCAGCCCGGTGCTGCCGAGCGTGAGCGCCACAAAGGCGGCGCGACGGCGCGCGGCGGCGCGGTCGGCGGGCGTGGCCGGCGCGGCGGCGGGCCGCGGTTCGCGCGGCGGCAGCGCCCGCGCCAGCAGGCCCAGCGCGGCGGTGCCCACGCTGTTCCAGAAGCCGCGCCAGGGCCGCGGCGTCATCGAGCCGCGGTGGATGGGCGGGGCCGTCACCGCGTTGGGGTGGCGGTGCGCGCGCAGCGCGCTGCGCGGGCCGGGGGTGGCGGTCGCGCTCATTCGGGCAGCAGCAGGTGCGTCCATGTTTCGCTCACGGTGTCGTTCTGGTGTTGAAGAAAGGCGCGCAGCTCCACCGGGCGGGTGGGATCGACGCGCGCCACGCGCAGGGTCACGCGCCAGGTGCGCGTGGCCGGGTTGGGGTAGGCGAGGGTTTCGACCACGCGGCCGTTGGCGTCGGCGCTCACGACCGCCCGCACCGGCGCGCCCGCGGGCAAGGCGTCGAGCGCGGGCCCGGCGAAGTCGAGGGTGAACTGCGGCGTGGCCGCCTGCTCGGCCGGACTCAGGCGCGTGTAGCCGTAGCCGCGCCGGGTCTGCGTCACCCAGCTCGACGGCGGGCGCTGCGCCTCGTCGCCCTGCCACGACAGCTCGTAGTGGAATTCGAGCGGTTGGCCCGGCTCGGGCAGCCGCGCCGGCACCCAGTAAGCGACGATGTTGTCGTGGGTTTCGTCCGGCGTGGGCAGCTGGACCAGTTCCACGCGCCCCGGGCCCCAGTCGCCCAGGGGGCGAACCCACGCGCTGGGGCGCCGCTCGTAGCGGGCCTCCGGGTCTTCGTAGCTGGCGAAGCGCCGGTCGCGTTGCATCAGGCCGAAGCCGCGCGGGTTGGTGGTGGCGAACGAATTGACTTCGATCGCGCGCGGACGCTGCAGGGGCCGCCACAACCATTCGCCTTCGCCGGTGGCGATCATCAGACCGTCGGAGTCGTGCACCTCGGGCCGGAAGTCGCCGGGCAGGGGCTGGTTTTCGCCGCTGAGGAACATGCTGGTCAGCGGCGCCAGGCCGAGCGTGGCCACCGGACCGGCGCCCTCGCGCAGGTAGACGCGCGCGCTCACGGACATGACGGTGGAGAAGCCCGGGCGGATGACGAAGCGGTAAGCGCCGGTGGCGCGCGGCGACTCCAGCAGCGCCAGCACGGTGATCTCGCGGGCGTCGGGCGCAGGCCGGCGGATCCAGAACTCGGTGAAGCGGGGGAATTCTTCGCCCGCACCGCCCACCGTGTCGATCGCCAGCCCCCGGGCCGACAGGCCGTACTGTTGCTGGGCGCCCAGCGCGCGGAAGTAGCTCGCGCCGAGGAACACGACGAGCTCGTCCTTGTAGGCCAGGCTGTTGAGCGGGTAGTGCAGGCGAAAGCCGGCGTGGCCGAGGTCGCCCCAGCCGGTGGTGTCGAAGCGGTTGGCGCCCCAGTCGAAGTCGTCCGGCCGGTAGGCCAGGTGGTGGACCTGGCCGTCGGGGGCGACTTCGTGGATGCGCACCGGCTCGGTGTGGTACAGACCGAGGTGGAAGAACTGCGCTTCGAAGGGCAGCTGGCGGTCGCGCCAGGTGGCGCGCGCCGGGCGGAAGCGGATGTCGCGCAGCTGGTCGTAGGTGATGTCGGCCAGCGCGGGCGGCAGCGGCGTGGTCGCGGGCTGCCAGGGCGTGGCGGCGCGGGTCTGGGCCAGGCGGGAGACGTTGTCCCAGTCCAGCCCTTGCGCCGCCGCGCCGCCGGCCAGACCGAGGCCGCAGGCAACCGCCACCAGCGCGTGGCGCAGGGATCGGGTCAGCGCGAAGGCCGAAAACGGGCGGGTCATGCCCGCTTAGTGCAAACCCTGTGCCAGCCCCAAAAAGATCAATGAAATCAGTGGTTTAAGCCATCTGTTTCAAGTTGTTTGCCGCCGACGCCTCACGAACCAAGGGTTAACCCGGCATTTTTGTCGCCGATCGGCGACAGGCATCCCGTCGCCTGGAGAAAAACCTTGATAAATCAAGCACTTGGAGCTGTCACGATTCGGCGACAGGGTCCGCGCCGTCGGCCTTGAAGAGGCCGGGGGTGAGGTCGTGTTTTTGCAGCAGCCGGTAGAACTCGGTGCGGTTGCGCTGGGCCAGCCGGGCCGCGTCGGCCACGTTCCCGTCGGTCATCTTCAGCAGATCGACCAGGTAGGCGCGCTCGAAGCGCTGCTTGGCGTCGGCGAAGCTCAGCACCTCCACCGAGGGCGTGCGCAGGGCGCGCTGCACCAGCGCCAGCGGCACCAGCGGCGTGGTCGACAGGGCACACACCTGCTCCACCACGTTGACCAGCTGGCGCACGTTGCCGGGCCACGCGGCCATCGTGAGCGCCTTCAGGGCCTCGGGCGCGAAGCCGGCACTGCGCCGGCCGTACTTGGCCGACAGCCGGGCGAGGAAATGGTTGGCCAGCAGCGGGATGTCTTCGCGGCGCTCGGCCAGCGTGGGCAGGGTGAGCGTGACGACGTTGAGGCGGTAGTAGAGGTCTTCGCGGAACTGGCCGGCGGCCATCGCGGCTTCCAGGTCGCGGTGCGTGGCCGAGATGATGCGCACGTCCACCGGGATCGACTGGCTGGAGCCCAGCGGGCGCACGGCGCGCTCCTGCAGCACGCGCAGCAGCTTGACCTGCAGCGCCGGCGGCATGTCGCCGATTTCGTCGAGGAGCAGGGTGCCGCCGTGGGCCGCCTGGAACAGGCCCTTGTGGTTGGCCACCGCGTCGGTGAAGGCGCCCTTGACGTGGCCGAACAGTTCCGACTCCAGCAACGCCTCGGGGATGGCGCCGCAGTTGACCGCGACGAAGGGCTTGTCGGCGCGGGCGCTGGCGCGGTGGATGGCCTGCGCCAGCACCTCCTTGCCGGTGCCGGAGTCCCCGCGCAGCAGCACGCTGGCGTCGCTGCGCGCCACCAGCCGGGCCTCGGCCAGCAGGTCGGCCATGCGGCTGGAGCGGCTGACGATGTCGCGTCGCCAGGCTTCGTCGGCCGGCGCGGCGGGCGCATCGGGCGCGGCCAGCGCCAGGGCCTGGGTCACGCGTTCGAGCAGTTCGCGCGCGTCGTAGGGCTTGGTCAGGTAGGTGAACACGCCGCGTCGGGTGGCCTCCACCGCGTCGGGGATGGTGCCGTGCGCGGTGAGCAGGATCACGGGCAGCGAGGGGTGGCGCTGGCGCACCTCGTCGAAAAGGGCCAGGCCGTCGCGGCCGGGCAGGCGCACGTCCGAAATCACCAGCTGGGGACGCTCGATGTCGAGCTGGGCCAGCGCCGCTTCGGCCGAGCCGACGGCGGTGACCGCGTAGCCGGCGGCGCCCAGCCGCATCGACAGCAGCCGCAGCATGTCGGCGTCGTCGTCGACGACGAGCAGGCGGGCGCGGCCGACGGTCGGGGTGGCGGCGGTCATGGCGTGGTGGCGCGGGGCGCGCTGCGGTTGTTCAGGCTGCGCTCGATGGCGCGCACCGCGTCGAGCCGCTCGGTCAGCTGCTCGATGCGGCGCTGGCTGTCGCGCAGTTGCTGCGCCTGGCGCTCGGCGGTGTCTTCCAGCCGGCGCTGTTCGGCCAGGCGGTGCGCCAGCAGCCGCGCCAGCGGTTGCAGGGGCGCCGCGTCGGGCGCCGGGCTGGCCGCCACGCGCTGCAGCAGCCCCACCGCACGCGCGGTGTCGACCGCGGCGTGTGTTTGCGACAAGGCGATGGCGAGCTGCATCTGCCGCGGCGCCGACGCGCCCGGATCGCCCAGCGCGGCGATTTCGGTGGCGAGTTCGGCCGGGGTGAGCGCGCGCACGCGGTCGGCGTAGGCCAACAGGGGGCGCAGGCCGTCCCGGTCGTCGGCCGCCGGCGGGGCCAGTGGTGGCAGCGGCACCACGGCCGCCACCGCCGGGGTCGCACCCGCCACCGGGGCCGGGGTGCTCGCGAGCGGGGCGGCGGGCGAGGGTTTGGCGGTCGGCGCCGGGGCGCTGGACGAGGCCACGGGCGGTGGCATCGCAGCGGGCGAGCCGTGGCGCACGGAGGCCGGCGTCTGGCAGCCGGCGAGCACCGCGGCGAGTCCCAGGACGAGCGCGGCGGACCGCCGCGGGGGAAGCAGCTCAGGCAGCATGGGGAAGTTCCAGGCGAAAGTGGGCGCCGCTGCCCCCGCGCGGGGGCAGCAGGTCGATGCGGCCGCCGTGGGCCGTGAGGTATTCGTGCACGATGGACAGACCAATGCCGCTGCCGCGCGGCGCGTCGGCGGGTTGGTGCTGACCGCGGTAGAAGGGTTCAAACACGCGCTCGCGGTCGGCCTCGGCCACGCCGGGGCCCTGATCCACGATGTCGATCGCCACGCGGCCCGGCAGCGCGAGCAGCGTGAAGCGGATCTGCCCGCCGGGCGGCGAAAAGCGGATCGCGTTGAGCAGCAGGTTGCCCAGGGCCGAGGCCATCTTCGCGCGGTCCACCGGCAGCACGACCGGCTCGCCCTCGACCCGCACCTGCAACTGCCGCGCCTGCCAGTGCAGGCGCTGCGATTCCACCTGATCCTCGATGAGGGCGCGCAGGTCGGTGCGCTCGCGGCGCAGTTGGCGGGCCTCGAAGGCGGCGGCGTTGAAGCGCAGCAGGGCCTCGATCTGCTGCTGCAGCTGCTGCGTGTTGTGCTGCAGGATGCGCACCACCTCGGTCTGGTCGGGGTTCATCGGCCCGGCCACACCGTCGCCCAGCACCGCCACGCCCTCGTGCAGCGAGGCCAGCGGCGTCTTCAATTCGTGGGAGATGTGGCGCAGGAAGCGGGCCTTGTCGGCGTCGAGTTCGGTCAGGCGCAGGCGCAGCCATTCGAGCTGCTGGCTCAGCCGCCGCACGTCCTTGGGGCCCGGAATGTCGATCGGCTGGTCGAGCCGGTTCTCGCCCAGCCCGACGATGGCGCTCTCCAGCCGCACGAACGGCCGCGACAGCCACACGCCAAAGGCCAGCGCCAGCACCGCCGCCACGCCGATCGAACCCAGCACCTGCTGGGTGAGCTGCTGGCGGCTGCGCTCGAACCCGGCCTGCAGCGCGTCGTTGCGGCCCCGGATCAGCGCCTGCACCGCCTGGGCGATGTCGGCGTTGAGCGCGTCGAGTTCCCGGAAGCCCCGCGCCACCTCGCGCTCGCGGTCCAGCGCGGTGTCGGGCGGACCGTCGAGCAGGGCCTGGATGCTTTCGAGCTCATCGCGCCAGCGCGCCGCCAGACCGGGCGGCAGGTCGTTGTCGGTCAGGCGGCGCAGCGTGTCGCCCGCCTGGGCCGCCGCCTCGTTGAAGCGCTGGCGCAGCGGCCGGTCGCCCAGCACCAGCGACTGCCGCGCGGCCCGCTCCATGGCCAGGCTGCGCTCGGACAGCGACTGCGCCGCGGTCGACAGGGCGATCGCCTGCGCGGCCGCGTCGCGGCTTTGGGCCAGCAGCGACTCCAGCGAAAAGAGGGCCCGCAGCGCCGCCGCGCCCAGCAGCGCGCCGATGACCACGAAGGCCACCACCAGCAACTGCCGGAAGGACAGGGACGTCGGCCGCACGCGGCGCCCGCTTCAGTCCAAAAACACCGCGGAACTGGCTTCGCCAGGCCGCTGGTGTTGCCCCCTGGAGGGGGAAGCGCGAAGCGCCGCGGGGGTGGTTTCGACCTGACCGCGCAGCGAGTGCGGCAACGCCTGGGTGATGCGCACGTCGATCATCTGGCCGACCAGGCGCGCGCCGTTCGGGCCGCCGTCGAAGTTGACGATGCGGTTGCACTCGGTGCGCCCCATCAGTTCGGCGGCGCCGCCGGGACCGAGCCGGCGCGACGGGCCTTCGACCAGGATGCGCTGCACCGTGCCCTCGCGGCTGGCGCTGATGCGCCGCACGTTGGCCTCGATGGTGGCCTGCAGGTGCTGCAGCCGCTGCAGCTTGACGTCGTGGGGCGTGTCATCGGGCAGGTTGGCCGCGGGCGTGCCGGGCCGCGGGCTGAAGATGAAGGAGAAGCTGCTGTCGAAGCCCACGTCCTCGATCAGCTTCATCATCTTCTGGAAGTCATCGTCCGTCTCGCCGGGGAAGCCGACGATGAAGTCGCTGCTCATGGAGATATCCGGCCGGATGGCGCGCAGCTTGCGGATCGTGCTCTTGTATTCCATGGCGGTGTAGCCGCGCTTCATGGCCATCAGGATGCGGTCGCTGCCGTGCTGCACCGGCAGGTGCAGGTGGTTCACCAGTTTGGGCAGCCGGGCGTAGGCCTCGATCAGGCGCGGCGTGAATTCGTTGGGGTGGCTGGTGGTGTATCGGATGCGCTCGATGCCGGGGATGTCGGCCACGTATTCCAGCAGGAGGGCGAAGTCGGCGATCTCGCTGGTATCGCCCATCGCGCCGCGGTAGGCGTTCACGTTCTGGCCCAGCAGCGTCACTTCCTTCACGCCCTGGTCGGCCAGACCGGCCACCTCCACCAGCACGTCGTCAAACGGCCGGCTCACCTCTTCGCCGCGCGTGTAGGGCACCACGCAGTAGCTGCAGTACTTCGAGCAGCCCTCCATGATGGACACGAAGGCCGAGGCGCCCTCCACCTTGGCCGGCGGCAGGTGGTCGAACTTTTCGATCTCCGGAAAGCTGATGTCCACCTGCGGGCGGGCCTGCTTGGCGCGCTGCGCCAGCAGCTCGGGCAGGCGGTGCAGCGTCTGCGGGCCGAACACCACGTCGACGAACGGCGCGCGCTGGATGATGGCTTCGCCCTCCTGGCTGGCCACGCAACCGCCCACCCCGATCAGCACGCCCTTCTTCTTCAGGTGTTTCACCCGCCCCAGGTCGGAGAACACCTTTTCCTGCGCCTTCTCGCGCACGGAGCAGGTGTTGAAGAGGATCAGGTCGGCCTGCTCCGGGTCGTCGGTCGGCTGGTAGCCCTCGGCCGCGCCCAGCACGTCGGCCATCTTGTCCGAGTCGTACTCGTTCATCTGGCAGCCAAAGGTTTTGATGAAGACTTTCTTGGTCATGGGAACTCCGGGCGCGCCACAGGCGCAGGGGCCCGCGCGCGGCGGGCAGACATCGCGGGAAAGACGAAGGGCGCGCGTTCAGCGCACCGGGCCGGCCGGCGCCGCGCCGGGCGCGGCGGCCTCTTCCTGGGACGCGAAGCGGTAGTTGCGCTCCACGCCCATCGTGCGGCGCTTCTCGCGCGCCTCGGCCTCGGTCAGCAGCCAGACCTGCGTGATCTGGCCCTGCGGGTTGAGCAGGTAATTCACCGTGTGCGTGCGGCCCACCAGGCTGGCCGACAGCACGACGCGGTTGCTCGTGTCGAGGATGCGGGCGCCGGGCGAGAGCATCACCGGCCGGTCGTCCATGGAGACCAGCGGCGGCTGAGCGATCTGGAGTTGACCGCGCCAGGCTTCGGGGGGGAACGGGCGAGAAGCGGATTGCGCCAGCACCGGCGCGGCCAGCGCCAGCGCGGCGAGGGCCAGGAGCGCGCGGCGGGTGGCGCGCAGGGGGGAGGCGTACAGGGGTGAGAGGGCACAGCGGGTCATGGTGTAGATCCAGAGGCTGAAGGGCGCCGGATTGTCTCACGCACGCTTGTCCCCGCGCCCCGCTCGGGTGGCGGCCGGCGCCCACAATCCGACGCATGAAACACCCGCCTGCATCCCCTGCCCGCCGCCGCGTCGCCCTCGGCCTGCTTGCCTTGTCGGCGCTGCCGCTGGCCGGCTGCTTCACCGGCATCCCGCCCGGCGCCACACCGGTGTCGCCTTTTGATGTGCAGCGCTACGCCGGCACCTGGTACGAGGTGGCGCGGCTGGACCACCGTTTCGAGCGTGGGCTGGTGGACGTGAGCGCCACCTACACCCTGCGGCCGGACGGCAGCGTGGGCGTGCTCAACCGCGGGTTCGACGCCGCCGGCGGACGCTGGAAGGAGGCCGAAGGCGTGGCCCGCTTCATCGGCGCGTCCCACACCGGCTCGCTGAAGGTGTCGTTCTTCGGGCCGTTTTACGGCGCTTACCACGTGATCGCGCTCGACCCCGAATACCGCTGGTCGATGGTGATCGGCCCCGACACCGGCTACCTGTGGATCCTGGCGCGAGAGCCGCGGCTAGAGCCGGCGGTGCGGGATCGGCTGGTCGCGCAGGCGCGGGCGCTGGGCGTGCAGACCGACGGCCTGATCTGGGTCGCCCACGGGCAGGCGCCGCGGTGAGCAATGCGCGCGCCACCGCCGGGCCCTGGGGCCGGCGCCTGATTTACTGGTTCCGGCAGGACCTGCGCCTGGGCGACCAGCCCGCGCTGGCCGCCGCGGCCGCGCAGGCCGAGGTGTTGTGGCCGGTGTATGTCCACGACCCCGCGCAGCGCGCGCCCGGTCCCTGGGGCGTGGCCCCCCTCGGCCACCACCGCGCCCGCTTCCTCGCCGACACGCTGAACGACCTCGCCGCCGGGCTGGCCGCGCGCGGCAGTGGCCTCACCGAAGCCGACGGCGATCCGGCGGTCGTGTTGCCAGCCCTCGCCCGCGCCTGGGGGGCCGACGCGGTGGTCACCGAGGACATCCTGGCCCCGGAGGAGCAGGCGGCGGTCGCGGCGCTGCGTGCGGCGGGCCTGCGCGTGCACACGGTGTGGCAGTCCGGCCTGTTCGAGCCCACCGACCTGCCGTTCGAGCCGGCGCGGGTGCCGACGGTGTTCACCGATTTCCGCCGCGCCGTCGAGTCGGCCGCCACGCCCGTGCGCCCGCCGCGGCCGGTGCCCGGCCGACTGCCGCCCGCGCCCGACCGCCCGGCGCCGCAGCGCCCGCCCCTGGCCGACAGTCCCGGCGGCATCGACCCGCGCTCGTCGTTCCCGTACGGCCAGCCGGCCTGGCGCGGCGGCGAAACCGCGGCACTGGCCCACGTGCGGCGGTATTTCGAGAGCGACGCGCCGCGCCAGTACAAAGCCACCCGCAACGGCCTGAGCGGCACGGGCTACTCCACCAAGTTCTCGCCCTGGCTGGCCAACGGCTCGGTCTCCGCCCGGCAGATCCACGCCGCGCTGCTCGCCCACGAGCGCCGCCGCGGCGCCAGCGACGGCAGCCGCTGGATCGTGTTTGAGCTGCTCTGGCGCGAGCATTTCCGCTGGCTCCACGCCCGCTTCGGCCGCCGGCTGTACCACGCGCGGGGACTGGCGCCGCAGGCCGGCCCGCCCGCCCACGATGCCGCCGCCTTCGCCCGCTGGTGCGCCGGCCGCACCGGCGAGCCGCTGGTGGACGCCGGCCTGCGGGAACTGGCCGCCACCGGCTACCTGAGCAACCGCCTGCGCCAGGTCGTGGCCAGCGCGCTGATCCACGACGCGCCGGGTGACTGGCGCGCCGGCGCCGCCTGGTTCGAGCACCAGCTGGTCGATTACGACGTGCACAGCAACCACGGCAACTGGCTCTACATCGCCGGCCGCGGCACCGACCCGCGCGGCGGTCGCCGCTTCAACCCGGAGAAACAGGCGCGCGAGCACGACCCGGATGGCGCCTTCCAGCGCCTCTGGCTCGGCTAGCCCACGCCGTCGGCCCCGTCACTGCCAGCGTTCGGGCTCGATCGTGATGCTGCCGCGCTCGCTGCCCAGAGTGAGCGCGCCGTCTTGCACCGTGGCGTGCAGCTGCATGCTGCGCTCGGCCAGCGCCGCCAGCGCCGCCGCCGCGGGAGCCGGCAGGCGCCACACCCGCAGGCGCTCCAGCCGGGCGAGCTTGCCGGCGATGCCGCGCCACCACACCTCGGCCGCGCTGCCGTAGGCATAGACGACCACCGCGTCGGCCTGGCTGCAGGCTTTGGACAGCGGCTTGTCGTCGGGTTGGCCGACCTCCACCCACAGTCGCTTGCGGCCGGTGAAATCGGTCAGGTGCAGGTCGGGGTCGTCCGGGTCGGACAGGCCGGCGCCGAAGGCCAGGGTGCCGTCGCCGCCGCAGGTGTCCTGCAGCTCATGGGCCTGCAGCGCCAGCGCCACCAGCCGCACCATCATGCGTTCGTCGGTCTCGCTGGGGTGGCGCGCCAGGGTCATCGCGTGGTCGGCGTAGTAGCCGTGGTCGATGTCGGCGATCTGCAGGTGCGCCTTGAAGACGGTGGATTTCAGGGCCATGGCGGCGGGCGAGGGGAAAACCGGCCGCGACGGCCGAAAAAAAGGCGGGTTCCGTGTGGGAACCCGCCTTCGGCATCTGGTGGCGATAGGTGGGCTCGAACCACCGACATCAGCATTATGAATGCTGCGCTCTAACCGACTGAGCTATATCGCCGAAAGACGCGCATTATAGCGTGAGATCGCGGGCGTTGTCAGCCCGCGGGCCGTGTCAGCGGTGGGCCCAGCTCGGCGGGCGCTTGTTCACGAAGGCATCCATGCCTTCTTTCTGATCGTCGGTGGCGAACAGGCTGTGGAACAGCCGGCGCTCAAACATCACGCCGTCGGCCAGCGTGCCTTCAAACGAGCGGTTCACCGCCTCCTTGGCCGCCATCACGCTCGGCAGCGAGTAGCCGCTGATCACCAGCGCGGCGCCCAGCGCCTCGTCCATCAGCTTGTCCAGCGGCACCACGCGGCTGACCAGCCCGGCGCGCTCGGCCTCGGCGGCGTCCATCATGCGGCCGGTGAGCACCAGGTCCATGGTCTTGGATTTGCCCACCGCGCGCGGCAGGCGCTGCGTGCCCCCGGCGCCAGGGATCACCCCCAGCTTGATCTCGGGCTGGCCGAACTTGGCGTTGTCGGCGGCGATGATGAAGTCGCACATCATCGCCAGCTCGCAGCCGCCGCCCAGCGCGAAACCGGCCACGGCCGCGATCACCGGCTTGCGGATGCCGCGGATGGTTTCCCAGTTGCGGGTGATGTAGTCGCCTTTGTAGACGTCCGCGAAGCTGTATTTCGCCATGGCGCCAATGTCGGCCCCCGCGGCGAAGGCCTTCTCGCTGCCGGTGATGACCATGCAGCCGATGCCATCGTCGGCGTCAAAGGCCTGCAGCGCAGCGCCGAGCTCGTTCATGAGCTGGTCATTCAGCGCGTTGAGCTGTTTGGGGCGGTTGAGCGTGATCACGCCCACGCGGCCTTCGGTGCGCACGGTGATCAGTTCGGGGGTGGCGGTCATGGAATCTCCTCAGGGATGTTGGGTGCCAGCCGGGCACTATAGCGGCGCCGCCCGCGGGTATTCATTAACCGACCGACTGGTTGGTTAATGGTAAATTGCGAGCAAGAATACCCACCGAGGAGACACGATGCCCGAAACCACCGTGCTGTATGAGGACAGAGGGGCCGTGGCCTTGCTGACGCTCAACCGGCCCGATGCCCTGAACAGCTTCACGCGAGCCATGCACGGCGACCTGTGGGCGGCGCTCGACCGGGCCGAGGCCAACCCGGCGATCCGGGCGCTCGTGATCACCGGCGCCGGTCGCGGCTTCTGCGCCGGCGCCGATCTGGCCGAGTTCGATTTCGAGCCCGGGCCGGATCTGGTGCAACGCGCCGACCCCGGACCGGTGATCGAGCAGGCATTCAACCCCACCGCCCGGCGTCTCATGGGCCTGCGCATGCCCACCATCGCCGCCGTCAACGGCGTGGCCGCGGGCGCAGGCGCCTCGCTGGTGATGTGCTGCGACATCGCCATCGCAGCGCCGAACGCGAGCTTCATCCAGGCCTTCAGCAAGATCGGCCTCATCCCAGACGCCGGGGGCAGCTGGCTGCTGGTGGAGCGCCTGGGCCTGGCGCGCGCCATGGCGCTGGCCATGACGGGCGACAAGCTGCCGGCCGCGCAGGCCAAAGAGTGGGGAATGGTGTGGGACGTGGCCGACGACAGCGTGGCCGCGGCCCTGGCGATGGCCGACAAGCTGGCCGCCATGCCCACCCAGGCGCTGGTGGCCACGCGGCACCTGCTGCGCGACGCCGCCACACGCAGCTTCAGCGCGCAGCTCGACGTCGAGCGCGACACGCAGTCTGCGCTGGGCCGCACGCACGACTACATCGAAGGCGTGATGGCGTTTCGCGAAAAGCGCCCGGCGCGCTTCAAGGGCGAATGACGATGACGGCCGAAGAACGCAACCGATCCGCCGCGGGGAGCGTGGGGGCGTCTGGATCCGCCGCCGGGCCGTCCCCAGGCGGATCAGCCCCCTCGGGGGGCAGCGAACCACGCGCCGCGGGGAGCGTGGGGGCCCATGAACGCGCCCGCCGCGTGGGCGAAACCATGTTCGCCAACGACGTGGCCAGCCGCGACACCATGGGCATGGAACTGCTGGTCTGCGAACCCGGGCGTGCGCTCATGCGCATGACGGTCACGCCGCGCCACCTCAACGGCCACCGCATCTGCCACGGCGGCTTCATCTTCACGCTGGCCGATTCCACCTTCGCCTTCGCCTGCAACAGCCACAACCGCAACGCGGTCGCGGCGGGCTGCAGCATCGAGTTCCTGCGGCCCGCGCACGAAGGCGACGTGCTCACGTGCGAGGGCGTCGAGCGCGTGCTCAGCGGCCGCCACGGCATCTACGACATGAGCGTGACCAACCAGCGCGGCGAAGCGGTCGCGCTGTTCCGCGGCAAAAGCGCCCAGATTCCTGGCACCGTGTTTCCCGACGAGACCACCCCATGACCGCCCGACCCGCCTTCACCCTCGAACCCATCGAGACCGCCAGCGTCGACGAGCTGCGCGCGCTGCAGCTCAAGCGCCTGCGCGCCACCCTGGACCACGCCTACCGCAACTCGCCGGTCTACCGGGCCAAGTTCGACGCCGCCGGCGTCCACCCCGACGACTGCCGCAGCCTGGCCGACCTGGCGAAGTTTCCCTTCACCACCAAGGCCGACCTGCGCGACAACTACCCCTTCGGCATGTTCGCGGTGCCGCGCGAACGCTGCGCGCGCATCCACGCCAGCAGCGGCACCACCGGCAAGCCCACGGTGGTGGGCTACACGCTCAAGGACATCGACACCTGGGCCACCGTGGTGGCGCGCAGCATCCGCGCCAGCGGTGCCCGCCCGGGCGACCTGGTTCACGTGAGCTACGGCTATGGCCTGTTCACCGGCGGCCTGGGCGCGCACTACGGCGCGGAAAAACTCGGGCTGACCGTGGTGCCGTTTGGGGGCGGTCAGACCGAGCGCCAGGTGCAGCTGATCCAGGACTTCCGGCCCGACATCATCATGGTCACGCCCAGCTACATGCTGGCCATCGCCGACGAGTTCGAGCGACAGGGCATCGACCCGCGGCAAAGCAGCCTGCGCATTGGCATCTTCGGCGCCGAGCCGTGGACCAACGACATGCGGCTGGCGATCGAGCAGCGCATGGGCATCGACGCGGTGGACATCTACGGCCTGTCCGAAGTGATGGGTCCGGGCGTGGCCAACGAGTGCGTGGAGACCAAGGACGGCCCGACGATCTGGGAGGACCACTTCTACCCCGAGATCGTTGATCCCGAGACCGGCGAACCGGTGCCGGACGGTGAGATGGGTGAGCTGGTGTTCACCAGCCTGACCAAGGAAGCCTTGCCCATCATTCGCTACCGCACGCGCGACCTCACCCGCCTGCTGCCCGGCACGGCGCGCACGATGCGCCGCATGGAGAAGATCACCGGCCGCAGCGACGACATGATGATCGTGCGCGGCGTCAACGTGTTTCCGACCCAGATCGAAGAGCTGATCCTCAAGCAGCCCGCGCTCTCGGCGCATTACCAATGCGTGCTGACGCGCGAGGGTCCGCTGGACAACCTGACCGTGGTGGTGGAAACGGCGCCGGGCGTGGCGCCCGACGCCGAAGCCGCCCGCGCGGCGGCGGCCGGGCTGCAGCACGACATCAAGGTGTTTGTGGGCAGCAGCGTGCAGATCGAACTGCGCGCAGAGGGTGGCGTCGAGCGCAGCCAGGGCAAGGCCAAGCGGGTGGTCGACAAGCGACCCCGCTGAGCCGCCGGGCGGCGAGTGCTTTGGGACTAACCCCCTTGGCGGATACCGGGGGGAGTGCCTACAGTCGAGGCCCCAAGGGAGACCCCGCACCGCATGACGCCCCACCTGGTTTTCACCAAGACCGCCGCCGGCCGCGACGCGCTGACCAGCCGTCCGCCGGAGCTCGGGCCGCGCCTGCGCTCGTTGCTGATCATGATCGACGGCAAGCGCGACGTCGCGGAGTTCGACAAGCTGCTCGGCGGCAGCGGCTCGGCCGAGCCCCTGCTGGCGCAGTTGCAGTCGCATGGCTGGATTGCCGCCGAGGGACCGGCGCCGGCGCCCGCTCCGGTGGCGCCCGCCGCGGGCCCCGCCGCTGCCGCCGCCGCCGGCGCGTCGGTGGCGGCCGCGGTCCTGCCGTTTGCCGATGCCCGGCGGCTGGCGGTGCGTTTCGTCAACGACCAGCTGGGCCCCATGGGCGAGACGATCGCGATGAAGATCGAGGCCTGCAAATCGCCCGCCGAGCTGCAGGCCGCGCTGCCGCGCATCCGCGACGGCTTGCGCAATTTCAAGAACAACGCCTGCGTGCAGCAGTTCGACGCCGAGGTCGCGTCGCGCCTGCCGACCGCCTGACGGCGTCGACCGGACCCCGCGGGCGCCGCGCGCGCCTCAGTGACCCGCCAGCCAGGGCGTGGTGCGGGCCGCGTCGCCCACGCTCAGGCGCACCGCCTGAACCGGCTCGGGCCAGTCCAGCGGCGCGCGCAGCAGGCGGCGGTCGCGCGACACCAGGGCCATGAGGCGGGGGCGTCCGCCGAGCAGCCACTCCACCTCGTCGAGCCGCGTCACGCGCCAGGCCTCGGACACGGCGCCGCGGCGCGCCGGCGGCAGCTCGATGCCCAGCCATTCGTCGCCGGCGGCCAGGCCGGCCCGCTCGGCCGCGCCGCCGCGCATCACGGTCTTGATGGCGATGCCGCCGGCGCCTTCGCTCACGCGCAGCCCCAGCCGCTGCGCCAGCGGCGCCGGGTCGTGTTGCACCTTCACGCCCGCACCGGCCAGCAGCGTCTCGGCCGGCAGGTCGGCCGTGCTGTGGACCCAGGCGTCGAGTTCGCCGTCAAAGCGCCGCCCGCCCACGCGCCGCAGCACCTCGCGCAGATCGCGTTCGTGCATCGGGCCGCCGGCGCAGCGCTGCCACAGGCCGCGCATCACGTCGTCCAGCGTGCCGCGGCCACCGGCCCGCAGCGCGAGGTCCAGGCACAGCGCCACCAGCGCGCCCTTGGTGTAGTAGCTCACCGTCGCGTTGGGCGTGTTTTCACCCACGCGGTAGTACTTCACCCAGGCATCAAAGCTGGCCTGCGCCACGGTCTGCAGGTGGCGGCCAGGCGTCTGCTGCACCTGGTTGAGGTTCTTGGCGACGAGCTGCAGGTAGGTGGCGTCGTCGATCAGGCCGGCGCGTCGCAGGAACAGGTCGTCGTAATAGCTCGTAAAGCCCTCGAAGAACCACAGCTGGTCGGTGTAGTTTTCGCGGTCGTAGTCGAGCTGGGCAAAGGCCGCCGGCCGCAGGCGCTTGACGTTCCAGGTGTGGAAGTACTCGTGGCTGATCAGGCCGAGCAGCGTGGTGTAGCCATCGGTCGCCTTCAGCGCGGCGGGTTTGTCGCCGCGCGCGCGGCGCCGGGGCAGGTCGCTGCGCTGGCAGATCAGCGCGGTGCTGTGGCGGTGTTCGAGGCCGCCGTAGCCATCGCCGCTGGCGTGCAGCATGAACACGTACCGGTCGAAGGGCGCCGGTCCGTCGCCGTGCCAGAAAGCGATCTGCGCCTCGCAGATGCGGCGTGTGTCCTCGAGCAGCCGCTCGCCGTCGAGCCAGTGGCCCGCGCCGCTCACCACGAAGCGGTGTGGCACGCCGTGGGCCTCGAATTCGCCGCTCCAGAAGCGGCCCAACTCCACCGGCGCGTCGACCAGCTCGTCGTAGTCGGCCGCGCGGTATTCACCCAGACCCCGCGCGTCCACACGGTGTGGTCGCAGTGCGGTGGCGGCCTCCCAGCCGGCCGGCATGCCGGTCTCGTCGATCACTAGCGCGTGGGGCAGGTGTTCTTGCCCGAGCACGCGCAGGCAGGTGCTGGTGCCGTTGAAAAAGCCGCGGGTGCCGTCGAGAAACGCGGTGCGCACGGACGCGTCAAAGGCATAGACGCTGTACTGCAGCTCCAGCGGTTCGCCCGCGGTGCAGTCGATGGTCCAGCGGTGTTTGTCCAGCTGGGTCACGCCCACCGGCTGACCCGCCTGCCACGCCCGCAGGCCCTGCAGGTGCTGCGAGAACTCACGCACCAGGTAGCTGCCCGGAATCCACACCGGCAGTGCCACGCGCTGGCGCCGCGCGGGCCGCTCGACCTGAACGGTCACGCCAAACAGATGCGACCGCGCGTCCTGCACCGCCACGCTCACCCGCACCGCGGGTTCCACCGCCCCACCGAGGGACACCCGGCGCCGGGTCACACGGCCCCCGCGCCAACGAAGCAGCTCAGCGCCGCGACCGCGGTGAGCCGGAACCGCAGCCGTAGCCACGGCTTCAGCCCGGCCGCCGGATAGAGCTTGCGATCCACCGCGTAGCAGGCCACCAGCAGCGCGCCCAGCCACACCAGCCCGGCGTAGGCCGGCATCAGCAGCCCGGGCCAGGCCAGCAGGCTGGGCGTCACGCCCCATCCCAGGTGCACGCGAGGCAGCTCACGGCCCAGGCTGGCCTGTGCCCAGGCATGACCCCAGTGGATGCCGCCCAGGAACGACGCGATCAGCGCGGCGTAGGCGGTCAGCCCGATCGCCACAAAGGCCTGCAGGCCCGGCTCCACCAGCCAGAGCAGCGCGGCCAGCCCCACGAAAGGGATCAGCCCGCCGTACCCAAGCGCACGGATCCAGGGGTGTTCGTCGGGGGCGACGGTGTTCGGGGCGTTTCCGGGCAGGCTGGCGCTGGCGTTCATGGTGTTTTGGTTTCGGCGAGCAGGGCCTCGATGCGCTCGGCCGGGATGTAACCCGGCACGCGCTGGCCATTGGCGAAGACCAGCGCCGGGGTGCCGCGGATGGCCAGTTGCCGGCCCAGGGCGATGTTGCGGTCGATCGCCGCGGTGTCGCAGCTGGCCTTGGGGATGGGCGCGTTGTTGAGCATCCAGTCGAGGTAGACGCGGGTGCGGTCCTTGGCGCACCAGGCGTTGCGCGACTTCTCCAGCGAATCGGGCCCCAGCACCGGCAGCAGGAAGATGTGGATGCTCACGTTGTCGAGCTTGGCGAACTCGCGGTGCAAGCGCTTGCAGAAGCCGCAGTTGGGGTCCTCGAACACCGCGAGCTGCCGGGTGCCTTTGCCTTTGGTGATCACAAAGGCGTCTTTCAGCGGCAGGTCCTTGAAAGCGACGGCGCTGAGCTGGTTGATGCGCTGCTCGGTCAGGTCGGTGCGCGTGCGGGTGTCGATCAGCGAGCCCTGCAGGATGAAGTTGCCTTCCCCATCGGTGTAGAAGATTTCGCTGCCGTTGATGCGCACCTCCCACAGCCCGGGCATCGGCGCCTTGCTGATGTCGTCGATGCGCGGCAGGTTGGGCAGGCGTTCGGTCAGGTTCTTGCGGATGGTGGCTTCCTGGGCGTGGGCCACGCCCAGCAGGCTCAGCGCCATCAGCGCGGTGCAGAGAAAACGTTTCACGGCGGGGTCCTGGGTGAAGGGGAATATCAGGCGGCGCCCATCGCCTGACGGGCAAACCAGCGCTTGAGCGGGCCGGCGCGGTCCACCGCGTTGAGGCCCCAGTTGCGCAGGCCCTGGATGCGGGCGTCGGTGTGGTCGAACAGACCGAACAGGCCGTCGGTGAGCAGGCCCATGGCCTGCGTGTCGGCGGCGCGGGCACGCTCGTAGCGGCGCAGCAGTTTTTCGTCGCCCGGGTCGCGCCAGTACTCGCGCTCGCGCAGCACGCGGGCCAGCGCGGCGGCGTCGGCCAGGCCCAGGTTCAGCCCCTGGCCGGCCAGCGGGTGCACGGCGTGAGCCGCGTCGCCGGCCAGCGCCACGGCCCCGTGGGGACCACGGGCGATCCATCGCTGTGCGGTGGATCGCTCCAGCGGCCAGGCCTGCGCCGGCGCCAGCGGCCGGAGGGCGCCGAGGGCGCGGGCGCTGCGGGTGGTGATGGCGTCGGCGAGCGCGGACTCGTCCTGGGCCAGCCAGTGGTCCGCTTGCGCGGCCGGCAGCGACCAGACCAGCGCGAGGTCGTGGCCATCGGCCCCGCCCAGCGGCAGCAGCGCCACCACCTCGCCCTGCGAGAACCACTGACGCGCCACGCCGCCGTGGGGCATGTCGGCGCGCAAGCGGGCGGCCAGGGCCTTGTGCGGGTAGGGACGCACGTCGAACTCGATGCCGAGAGCGGCCCGCGTGGCGCTGCGACGGCCTTCGCACACCACGGTCAGCGCCGCCGCCGGGGCGGTCTCCACCCGGTCAATGCCGGCGGCGAAGCCCACCGCGTCGCGCAGCCGGCGCTCGAGCGCGGGCACATCCACGATCCATGCCAGCGCGTCCGCGCCGCCGTCGGCAGCGTCAAAGCCCAGCGCGCCCCCATCGTCTCCCCAGACACGCATGGCGCTCACCGGCGTGACCGCGCCGCCGTCTTCGGGCCAGCCGCGCACCGCCGCCAGCGTGTCGCGGGCCGCGCGGTTCAGGGCGTAGGCGCGTACGTCGGGGGCGTCAGCCACGGGAGCGGACGCGCCGACCAGGGCCACCCGCAGCCGCTCGCGGGCGAGCAGCAGGGCGAGCGTCAGGCCCACGATGCCCGTGCCGCGCACGGCCACGTCGTAGCGGCGCGGCGCCGGGGAGGTGGGGGCGGGGGCATCCATGCCTCGGATTCTAGGAGCAGGGCACAATTCCGGGCCCTGCCTGCCCCTGGCTGCCCCTTCTTTTTCTCGACCTTCTTGCCCGCTGCGCCATGACCACCGCCGACCTCCAAGCCACCATCGCTGCCCTGTGGGTCTACCCCATCAAGTCCTGCGCCGGCGTGTCGCTGCCGGAGGTCGAGCTCACCGACACCGGCCTGGCCTACGACCGCGCGTGGATGGTGGTGGATGCGCAGGGCGAGTTCGTGAGCCAGCGCGAGCTGCCGCGCATGGCCCTGATCCAGCCCAGTTTCCGCATGGGGCAGCTCGTGCTGCGCGCGCCGGGCATGCTGGCGCTGCACCTGGCGCTGGATGCGGCCGAATCGCCGATGCGGGTGCGCGTGTGGGACGACGAGGTGGAGGCCTACGACATGGGCGACATCGCGGCGCAGTGGTTCAGCGATTTCCTCGGCCCGCAGGCCCCGGCGTCGCTCAAGCGCCTGCGGCTGGTGCGGTTTGACCCCGAGGTGCGCCGCGTCTGCGACCCCGCCTGGACGGGCGGGCGCGAGGCCCACACGCAGTTCGCCGACGGCTTTGGCCTGTTGGTGACGAGCGAGGCTTCGCTCGATGGCCTGAACCAGCGGCTGCAGGCCGGTGGGCGCCCGGCGGTGGACATGCGGCGCTTCCGACCGAACATCGTGCTCGGCGGCGTGGAGGCCCACGACGAAGACCGCTGCGGCCCGCTGCGCATCGCCACCGCCGAGGGTGAGGCCGTGATCGAGCCGGTCAAGCCCTGCGCGCGTTGCCCCATTCCCGACATCGACCCCGACACCGCCGAGCCCGGGCAGCGCGTGGGCGACACGCTGCGGGCCTACCGGGCCGATCCCCGCGTGGGCGGCGCGCTCACCTTCGGGATGAACGCGATCGTCACGGCCGGCGACGGCCACATCCTGCGCGTCGGGCAGGCGGTGAGCGGCGACTGGCGCTTCGGGGATTGACGGCCCGGCGCCGGCGGGGCGCCCCGTAAAATCGCGGGTTTCCCCGACCGACCCGAAAGCCCCCCCATGAGCCTCCAATGCGGCATCGTGGGCCTGCCCAACGTGGGCAAGTCCACGCTTTTCAACGCCCTCACCAAGGCCGGCATCGCGGCCGAGAACTACCCCTTCTGCACGATCGAGCCCAACACCGGGGTGGTCGAGGTGCCGGACCCGCGGCTGCAGCAGCTCGCGGCCATCGTCAAGCCCGAGCGCGTGGTGCCCGCGATCGTCGAATTCGTGGACATCGCCGGGCTGGTGGCGGGCGCGAGCCAGGGCGAGGGCCTGGGCAACCAGTTCCTGGCCCACATCCGCGAAACCGACGCCACCGTCAACGTGGTGCGCTGCTTCGAAGACCCCAATGTGATCCACGTGGCGGGCCGCGTGGACCCGATTGCCGACATCGAGGTCATCCAGACCGAGCTGTGCCTGGCCGACCTTTCCACGGTGGAAAAGAGCATCCAGCGGGCGCAGAAGACCGCCCGCGCTGGCGACAAGGAAGCCCAGAAGCTGCTGGTGCTGCTGGAGAAATGCCAGGCCGCGCTGAACGAAGGCAAGCCGGTGCGCACCATCGACCTTGGCAAGGAGGAGCGCGCGCTGCTCAAGCCGCTGTTTCTGATCACCGCCAAGCCGGCCATGTTCGTGGCCAACGTCGCCGAAGATGGCTTCGAGAACAACCCGCTGCTGGACCGCCTGAAGGCCTACGCCGAGGCGCAGCACGCGCCGGTGGTGGCCATCTGCGCGAAGCTCGAGGCGGAAATGGCCGAGATGAGCGACGAGGACCGGCAGATGTTCCTGGAGGAACTGGGTCTGCAGGAGCCGGGCCTGAACCGCCTGATCCGCGCGGCCTACGACCTGCTGGGTCTGCAGACCTACTTCACCGCGGGTGAAAAAGAGGTGCGCGCCTGGACGATCCGCAAAGGCGACACGGGCCCGCAGGCCGCCGGCGTGATCCACACCGATTTCGAGAAGGGCTACATCCGCGCCCAGACGATCGGGTTTGACGACTACATCGCCCACGGCGGAGAGCAGGGCGCGAAAGAGGCCGGCAAGATGCGCGCCGAGGGCAAGGACTACGTCGTGCGCGATGGCGACGTGATGAACTTCCTCTTCAGCAGCTGACGCGCCCGCCATGGACGGCGCCGAACGCCTGGCCCGCCGCGTGGCCGCCCTGCGCGGTTGCTCCCGCGCCGAGGCCGAGCGGCTCATCCTCGGGGGGTGGGTGCGGGTGGACGGCGCGGTGCAGGACCAGCCGCCCACGCGGGTCACCGAGGCCCAGGTGGTCACGGTGGACGAGGGCGCGCGGGCCCAGGCCGTCGGCCCGGTGACGCTGTTGTGGCACCAGCCGGCCGGCACACGGCTGCCGGAGGCGCCCTTCCTGCCCGATGCACTGGCCGACGTGTGGCTCGCGCCGGCGGCCTGCGCCAGCGCCGGCCCGGGCGCGGCGGGCTTCGGGCCGACCCCGGTGCGCGCCCACCGCCACCGGCAGCAGATGCCCGTGCGGCTGGCGGCGGCCGAGAGTGGGCTGATGGTTTTCACGCAGGTGCCTGCCGTGGCGCGGCGACTGACCGACGCGCGCGTGCCGCTGGAGGCGGAGTGGTTTATTGATGTCGCGACCGCGCCGTCGGACCGCGCGGCGGTGCTGGCCTCGTTCAACGCCCCGCTGGCGTTCGACGGCCGGCCGTTGCTGCCCGCGCGGGCGAGCTGGGCGAGCGACCGGCGGCTGCGGGTGGTGGTGCGTGGCGCGGTGCCGGGGCAGGTCAGCCACCTCGCGGCGCGCGCCGGCCTCGCGGTGGCGGCGCTGCATCGACACCGCCTGGGCCGCATCGGCCTGGCGTCGCTGGCGCCGGGCCAGTGGCGCTACGTGGCGGCCAGCGAACGCTTCTGACGCGCGCCGGCGAAGGCGCTCAGCGCCATCGCCACCAACAGCACGCCCAGGCCCACCTGGTGCAGCGACAGCATCTGGCCCTGCGCGATCATCACGCCACCCAGCGCCGCCCCCAGTGCCTGCCCGCCGTACATGGCCGAGGTGTTCAGAGCCACCGTGGCCGGCGCCAGCGTCGGCGAGAGCTGCACCAGCCGCGCCTGCTGGGCCGAGTTGGCCGCGAAGCAGCCCAGCGCCCACGGCACCATCACCAGCGCCTGCTGCCACACGCCCAGCCGTCCCAGCGGCCACACCAGCAGGCACAGCGCCATCGCGCCGAGCGTGAGCAGCACCGCGCGCGGCGCGCCCAGCCGGTCGATGTGGCGCGACACCAGCACGTTGCCCAGCAGACCGAACGCCCCGAACCACAGGAACATGAGCGACAGGCTGGCGCCGGCCAGCCCGAGCGTCTGCAGCAGGTAGGGTGCGAAATAGGAGAACAGCGTGAACTGGCCGAACGCCGACAGGAGCGTGACCGCCACCGCCATCATCAGCGCCGGCGACCCCAGTGTCTGCACCCACGCCTGGCGCGACAGCGCGGCCGGGCGGATGCCGTCGGGCAGCGCGCGCCACACCCAGGCGGCGCTGGCCAGCGCCATCACCGCCACCAGCCCGAAGGCCCAGCGCCAGCCCAAGGCGCCGCCGATCCAGGCCGACAGCGGCATGCCCAGCACCGACGCCACCGACCAGCCCAGAAACACGAAGGTGATGGCCCGCCCGCGCTGCTCCGGCCCCACCAGCAGGCCCACGCTGGCCGCCGCCTGCGGCGTGAAGATCGCCGGCGCCACCACCGCCAGCACCCGCAGCGGCAGCAGGCTGGCGTAGTTCGGCGCCAGCGCGCACACGCCGGTCAGCAGCCCGTACCACACCAGCGAAAGCGCGAGCAGCCGCCGCCGGTCCCAGCCGGCCACCAGGCTGGCGAATAGCGGTGCGCCCACACCCATGAGAATGGCCGCCGCGGTGATGAGCTGGCCGGCCTGTGGAATGGACACCCCCAGCGACCGGCTGATGTCGGTCAGCGTGCCCGGCACCACCATCACGCCCGTCCCGATGACGAAGTTGCCCACCATCAGCGCCCACAAAGCGGGCGGCAGGCGGCGGGCGTGGGTGTCGGTGGTGCTCATGCGCCCCAGTGTCCGGGAAATACCCACAACAGGCCTGCCGTCATGGTGACATAGCGGGCGAACTTGCCGATGGCCATGTAGACCACGCAGGGCCAGAACGGATGGCGCAGCCACCCGGCCACGGCGCACAGCGGGTCGCCCACGCCCGGCAGCCAGCTCAAGAGGCAGGCCTTGGGCCCGAATCGGTCGAGCCAGCGCAGCGCACGCAGCTCGGTGGGCGTGCCGCGCGCGCGATCGACCAGGCGGTGTGTGCCGGCGCCCATGGCCCAGCTCACGGCGCCGCCCAGCGTGTTGCCGACGGTGGCCACCAGCACCGCGGGCCAGAAAAGCTCCGGGTTGAGTTTCACCAGCCCGAACACCGCCGGCTCCGATCCCATGGGCAGCAGCGTGGCCGACACGAAGGCCACCACAAACACCGTGCTCAGACCCACCTCGGGCAGCGCGAGCCAGTGCATCAAGTCGGCGAACCAGGGCGGCATGGCGGATGGGGGCGGGATGGCAGGGCGGGACAGCGGCGCGGGCCAGCGGGTCGGAACAGCGGGGCCGCAAGGCCGGGGCCGGTGGCGTCCGTCGGTTTCCCGTCTGCTGAAAAAAGCGGCAGATACAATGCGCATCCTTCGCGCCTGGCCGGGCGGCCGCGGCGGTGATGCCCACAACAACAGCCATTCTCCCACCGCCATGCAG
>Ga0209278_1000574_pt1 | contig 27290 bp, 40 predicted proteins | sample JI81BgreenDNA_FD_187504 | JGI IMG/M metagenome (GOLD analysis project Ga0209278, IMG submission 187504) | Wastewater effluent complex algal communities from Wisconsin, to seasonally profile nutrient transformation and Carbon sequestration -... | ecosystem: Engineered > WWTP > Effluent > Algae...
TCGGCGGGGTCGATGTAGTCGGTCATTTTCTTCTCTCCCACAGTTGGTTTCGATACTTGGACGCGATGGTGGCCGGGGGTCACGGCACACCCCGATTCGCGATGCCTCATGCCCCGGCCCTCCACGCGGCAGCCAGTAGGCCACCGACGCCGATGTCGGTCAGGTCCGGGCGGGGTAGCCGCACCGGCACCGCGCCCCCGCGCGCACCCGTGACGGGGCGCTGTGGGCACGCGACGCGATGGCCGGGAGGGCGGCAAGCGCACGTCATGACGCGGCCCTCATGCCCGCAGTCGTCGCAGCAGCCCCCGTCGCGGCAGCCCAGCTCGGACGCGCCGCACGACGCGCAATGGATGTGCTCACTCATCGCAGCCACCCCGCCCACAGGTCGCGGGTGTCCCGGATGACCGACGCCAGGTGCCGCGGCTCACGGGCACACACCCACACGCCCCACGCCACGACGGGGAGGACGGCCAGGCAGAAGATGTAGTCACCCACGGGAGTCACCGCCGGGGAAGGGGCCGCCGCCGCGGTTGCGGCGGTACTCGTCGCAGATGCGCTCGGTAGGGTCCGGGCGTAGCGCCAGCACAGCCAGCACGACGACCGCGACAACGATCAGGGCGATGGCGATCATGCGGGCACGTCCTCACGCACGCGCGCCAGTTGACCCGGCGACCACCCGTCCGGCGCGCTCTCGATCGGCCACTCGCGGGCGACGTCGTCGGTCTTGCCGGACTTGACCAGCCACGCGCCGAGGGATTCGGCCTGCTCCCGAGCGAGGCCGATCAGTGCGTCGTGAAGCTCGATTGCGGACACCTGAGCGCCCGGTGTGGCGCGGGCGATGGCCCAGGCGACACGGCCGGCGAGCAGCGCGTCATACTCCGCGCCATGCGCTCGGTCGGCGTCAATATGCACGCCCCACACGCGGGCGGTGTCGAGCAGCTTCCGGCTGCCGCACTTGGCGGGATCCCGGCGTCGCGCGGTCGGCTCCTTGGGCCGCCACGGGTCGACCCAGCGGTCGAGCACCATTGTGTCGATGACCGGGCGCAGCGTGCGCACATCCTCGGCGAGCGGGCTGTGGTGCCGGACCAGCTCTGCGTGCAGCATCGTGAGGTCGTAGCGGATGTTATGCCCGATCACCGGCATGCCCGTCCGCGAGAGCGCCAGGAGGTGCTGGGCAATCTCGTAGATCGCCCCGGCCGCCGGCGCCCCGGATGCGCGCGCCTGCTCGGTGGTGATGCCGTGCACGGCGGCGGCGCCGTCGGGGATCTCGATACCGGGGTCGAGCAGCCATGTGGAGGCGCGGTAGGGCTTCTCCTGGCCGGGGGTGACCTCGACGATGGAGGCGGTGACGATCCGGTCGCGGTGCGGGTCCACACCGGTGCTCTCGACGTCAAAGAGGGCCATCGGGCCGAGGTGCCAGCTCATGCCGCACCGTCCGGGCGGATCGGGCCGTGCGTGACGGTGAAGATGGTCACGTCCGGCTGGCCGCTGCGGTACCACTCGATGCGGCCCAAGAGCGGATGGACGACGATGAAGCCGTATCCGGAGAAGTAGGCGCGCAGATAGGTCTCGACCTTTTCCTCCGCCCGATGCCGGCGTTCGCTCGGTCCGTTGTCCGTGCTGATTTCGCTCGCGCGCCAGCAGCCGAGGAGGTGATCCTGCTGAGCGGCCCACGCCGATGCGAGCTCGGTGACGGCTTCCTCGTAGCCGGTCCAGTCGACGGCCGGGGGCGCGTCGTGGACGTGCCCGCAGGTGTGGCAGGGGTGGGTGCTCATGCCGCACCCACCTTGTGGAGGCTCACGTGGACCGCGATGTTGTCGCCGTACCACGCGCCCGTGGGTGTCTTGCGCAGGTCGAGGTGATCGCCGAGTTGCTCGGCTTCGGCGACGGTGGGGCAGTAGAGGTAGACGCGGTCGGCGGTGGCATGTACCTCGCTGATCCGCACGCCCAGGGCGTGGGCTCGGGCGATCCATGCGGGCGCGGCGCCGAGCCGGTCGAGCACGGCGAGCATGAGGTCTGGCGCGGTCATGCCGCGCTCCGCTCGATCTGCCCGGCGCGCAGCTTGGCCAGGAAGTCCTCGAGGGCCCACGCGCTGGCGTCAGCGACGGCCACGCCGGGGTTTTCGACGTCGAAGGCGTCAGCGAGGTCGGACGTGGACCATCCGTGCTCGCCTGCCTCGGCGACGATCTGCGCCCATATGACCGCCGCGTCCGCCGGTTGGCGGGCGTCGCCCTGGTCTGCGGAGAGCGAGAATTCGGGCTCGCCGGGGTCTTCCTCGGCGGCGGCGGTAGCCTCGGTGGGCGTCGTCGCCGCGATCTGCGGCGCCTGCGCCTGCCCGATCCGTCCGGCCACAGCCTGCAGCTCGGCGTCGAGGTCGGGTGTCAGGTGCCCAGCGTCGTGCGCCTGCTGCCAGATCCCGCGGACCTCGTCGACCGTGGTCGCGTCGCCCGCAAGTGCGAGGTAGTCGACAGCCGGCCCGGCCGTGAGTTGCGGGAGACCTTGCGGCGCACCGGATTCGATAGACAGTGACGCGCCGGCGCCGGTCTGTGCCGCGACGATCTCGACGAGCCGCTGCTTCTGGATCGCCAGGTCGAGGACCGGGACCACGTACTGCGAGGTCTTGCCGTCCTTGACGGAGGTCCGCGCGGTCAGCGACAGCACAGCGGGCACGAGGTCGCCGACGTACTGCGCGAGCTCGGCCATGGCGGGGATCTCGGCGGCAGCGTTCCAGCCGTGCGTCTCGAGCCGCCACACACCGAGGGACTCGACGTCGCGGAGCATGACCGACAGCCGCGTCGTCGGCTTCGCGTCGCGGTGCGGGTAGAGCCGGGACTTGCCGGACTGCACCCACTGCTCGGGGTCACACACGCTGTCATCAATGACATTCCGGCCACCGTCGACACCCTCGCAGCGGTGGATGCATCCGCCGCCGGACCACGTCTCCATCCACTGTGACATGCCGCCCTTGACGGCGATGACTGGGATCGAGCGGGCCTCGGTGTAGACCTCCCACTCGTCCTTGCTGCCATTACTCCACTTCTTCGCCTCGCCGCCGTAGAGCGCGGCGATATCGCGGATCAGCCGCTCCTGCGGGGAGGTGAAGCGGAAGCGATCGAGCTTGGCCGGCCGGGATCGGCCATTGCCGATGTCGACCTTGTGGCCAATACGGATGCGCCCCAATTCGGCATGACGACGCTGCAATGCGAGCGGGGAAATGGGCATTAGCTTGCCTTCCTGATTGCGGCCGGGGCAGCCTTCTTGGCACCCCGGCGGGCGGTGGACTTCGGAATAGATGCCCCATTCGGGGCGATGGGTCGCGCGTCAGCGACGGGCTTGCCGTGGCGCCACTTGGCGACGGTGAGGGCTCCGGCCCAGGCCTTCTGCTCGGCGAGGTGGGAGCGGAGCGGGATTAGCGCATACTCGGTGGCGCGGAGATTGAGCACGGCGCAACCCTTGACGGGCACCATGCGGCGCACCGTGTCATCCGGCATCCACATCTCTTTTGCCATGCGGAGAGCCGTGAGCTGTAGCGCGTACTCGTCGTAGACGACGTCGACAGGCTTCGTCGCGCTCGTCTTGAGGTCGACCAGCCAGAGCGACCTTTCGCCGTCCTTGGCGGGCCGGATCGGCTCGCCGGGCAGGTGCGCCTCGATCGGTAGGTGGATCAGCAGGTCGAGCGTCCCGGCGTACCCGGCCCGCGGGTCAGCCACGGACAGCTCGGCCGCGAAGACGTCCCGCTCGATGTCGACGCCGAAGTCGTCGAGGAATCGGAGGTACTGCCCGAGGTAGGTCTCGACCTCTTCGTCGTGCGGCAGAGAGGCGCCGGTGATGTGGGCGTCGGCGTGCGCGTGGATCCGGGTGCCGAGGTCGCTGGCCTTCTCGGCGATCAGCTTGTGTGCGCCCTTGACCTCGCGGGTCAGGCACGGCATGCACCGCCCGCAGGGTGTCCAGTCGTCGCCAACCGCGCGCATCTGCGAGATCTCGCGCGCGGAGGGCTTGCAGTCCTTCGGGCGGCGCAGCGCGGCCACCATGCGGGGCAGCGCATCCCACGCGGCATCATTGCTGGCCTTTGCCGCCCACGGCACGAGAGCCGGCTTAGCCATGGCCTCGGAGAGCACATTGGTGACCGAGATCAGCAGCTCGCCCGTCTCGGGGTGGGTGTAATAGCGGCCGGTGTCGCCGGTGTCGATGGCGCGCTTCGGGCTGGTCATGACAGCCAGTCCCTTCCGCTGGTGTCGACCCACGGGCCGGGCGTCATGTCGCGGCCGTGCTCGTCGACGTTGGACAGGTCGCGCTCGTCGTCGTAGTCGCGCTCGTCGTCGTAGTCGCTCATAGCCCGTACCGGTCCTGATGCTCGGGGCAGAAATCCATGCCCCCCACACCGACGGCGTAGCCGCAACCGGAGATCCGGCACATCTCGATCTCGTAGGCGGCGGCGTCGAGGCGGTCACGCAGCACGCGCGCCGCGTCGAGGTCCAAGGTGATCTGGAATGCCGGGTAGGTCAGCGCGGCGGTCTGCACGGTGTACGTCTGCAGGTATTTGCCGGCGACCCGGTCGCCCCAATCGTCGGAGCGGGCGAGGATCGCGGCGAGGTCGGCGATGATGGCCGGCGCGAGAGGCGCGATGTCGACCATGACCGTGACCTGCTCGCGGTCGACGATGCGCTCGACGGTCGGCGCGCTGGGGGTCGTGGTCACGGTCAGCATGCCGCCGCCACCTCCGCCTCGCGGAGCGCGTGCTGCACTCGGGTGAGTGGGCGCGCGGGCCGGTCATCGTCGGTCAGAGAGTGGACGCGCAAGGTGTAGGGCGTGCCGTCAAAGCACTCGACGGCATACGCGCCCGGCTTGGGCGACGCCGGCCCGAGAGGACACAGCGCCCACGCGAGTTGACGGGCCTCGTCAAGGTAGGTCGTGGCGACGCACACCTCGCCCCAGAGAGAAAAGCTCACGGCCGTGACCTCGATGCCGCGCTCGGCGGCATATCTTGCGGCGGTGTCGGCGACCTCCAGCCGGGCCAAGAAGGCGGCGTTGACGCCCGCCGCGCCGTTGTCGATGTAGCGGTCAGGCCAGCCGGTGGTCAGCACCTCGTGCAGCGTGGGCGGGTCGTAGTCGGGCGATGCGGGGTCATACATGGGCGGGATACCCTTTTCTGTGTCGGTGGGCTCGACCTCGCGCTTGGCTGTGAGGGGTCGGGCCCGCTTTTCTTTGTGTGGCTAGGCGATTCGCCGCTGGGGGCGGCGTCGTCCGGTGGCGAAGATCGCGCGCAGTCGGCGAACCTGCTCGGGGCTCAGGTCGATGCGGGCTGCGGTGGCGCGGGCGCTCTCGACGAAGGCGTCCCCGTATGTCGCGCGGGCCTTCTCGGGGGTCATGCGGCGCTCCTAGAGCGTGGCATGGCGTCCGCGACACGCGACATCGAGGGCTCGAAGAGGAATCCCGGGGGGCACCCGAGTGCCTCCTCGATGGCGCGGGCCGTCGCCAAGCTGCAGGAGTTGCGCCCCGTGGGCCCCTCCCGGAGCAGGTGTCCGACGATCGCCGGCTTGAGCCCGGCCTTGCGCGCCAGGCCGCGGCCGGTCAGTCCATGAAAGGTCACGTACTCACGCAGGGCGCGGCGCGATTTCAGTCGCACGATGAGCCTCCAGGCATCCATTTGTTCGGTCCCCCTCACTGTAGTCATGTCGTGGAGTGTTGTCTACGACACTGCAACAGTGTGCCACCTTTTGGCTACACGCGCAAGGGGCTTTGTAGGCGCGTTACCTGCTGCGCCCGCATCTACCGTTGCAGTTTGTAGGCGGCATGGCTACACGCCGTGTTGCGAGGCGTGCGCGGTGGAAGGACGGTTGTAGTCGTGAGTGCTTTCTCCGAGCGGATCGAGCAGGCCAACGTCGAGGGCTGGAGTGCCCGAGCCGCTCCCCGGTGACATCGAGGCTGATGCGGACGTAGATGGCGGCACGCCGGGTCATCGTCACACCATAGACGTATCGATACTTTCGGGAGCTCGAAAGGCGAAGAACATCGACGGTCGTACCCCAGCCCCACCCACGATCCCCGGCCGCATCCTCACCCCGCCCTGACCCCGCGCCGGAGTGGCTGGTGGCACCCGCGTCACCATGTGCAAAGCGCCCGGCTTGCCGGCCGGGCGCTGAGGCTGCACGAGACAAGTGGTGTCTACGTACGGCATACCAAGTAAACCACCGGTCTCGCGCGAGCGCAAGGCCCGCGTTCCCACGCGAGACAGGGAGGGCTGGAAGCGGCCTCACCCCGCCGTCTCCGGTGGCGCGGTGTCGATGCCCACGGGAAGGTGTCCTCCATGCACGAGTGGCGTGCCTTATCGGTCACCCTGGCCGCTCTGTCACTCTCGGCCGGCGGCGATGGCGTAGACGCGGGCGCGGCTGATCCCGAGCGCCTGGGCCACCTCGGCGGCGCTCATGGTGGCGCGGGCCTCGATTACGGCTCGTTGCCGCTCCCTGCGGGCGCGTGACTGCTTGTGCCGGGCGCGCTCGATGCGCTCCGCGGCGGCGAGGGCGCGGGCTATGGGATCACTCATGACGACAAGTTTAGCGCGCGGGGTTGACAGAGTAGCGGGCGGGCGCTAATCTAGACGCATGACGACGACACACACCACCGCACCAAAGACCATCGAGAAGACCATGATCGTCAAGACCCGTGGACGGGCCTGGTTCACGGGGGTGATCGGGGGCACCAAGGCCCAGTTGGCGATCAACGACGTCAGCACGGACCTGCCGCTGGACAGCATCGTCACCTTTCGCGGCGACGACCTGTCCGTGCGAACCCGGTATGACGTGACGCTGGCGTTCTCCGCTGACGAGATCATCAGCGTCCGAGACTTCTATGGCTGAGAACCAGAACGCCGAGCTCGCCGCGGAGTTCGCGCGCCGCCCGCGCCGCCCTTGCCGCGACGGAGGCGTGAGCCGCATGTCAAGGGCCCGGAGGGTGCGCCCTTCCTGCCTGCCGAGACGGTCTTCGTGTGGCGCCGGTAGCACGACGAAAAGGCCCCGCCCTCCCGAAGGAGAGCGGGGCCACGTCAAGGCGGGGTGCGTCTAGTCCTCAGGCACGTCCCGAGCGTCCGCGAGGCGCGCACCCACGCGCGCGCCAGCGACACCACCGAGCATGGCTACGCCCGCGAAGAGCCCGCGCCAATGCAGGACGGTCCAGTCCCACACCTTGCTCACTTGGGCATCCTGATCCGTAGCACCGTGACGCGCTGACCGACGCCGGGCACAGTGAAGGTCTTGCCGCCCTTGTCCGCGCGCAGCGGCTCGCCGTCCGTGTCGCCCTGGTCGAAGCGCCGCAGCCCGGCAATCTTGCGGGCGAGCGTCACGCGCACATCGGCAGTGCCGGATCTGGTGTGCCAGACCGCGAGCCGGTAGACCCGCCCGGATTTCTGCAGCAGGCGCCAGGTCAGCCCCTCGCCGCCGGTCACGTCGATATCGAGCGGGGTCGGAGTGAAGGTGGTGGCGGCGTCGCCGGTGTCGCGCAACACCTCGGCGAGCCAGGCCAGCGCCGACGCGGCCGGCTTGGGCTCGGCCGTGGCCGTGAAGAAGCCGCGGGATCGCTCACGGGGCCCGCGGGTGTCGTGCGGCTCGTCCAGCAGCTCGTACCACCACAGGCCGGCGAAGGTCGGGGACGACTGCCCGGGCGCGGGTGCGAGGTAGGCGAGTGCGAGCCGCGGGGCGAGCGTGGCTTGACGCTCGGGGTCGGTGTAGCCCTCGCACGTCGGGTCGCTGCTGTAGCCGGTCTCGGTCAGCATCGCAGGGACGCTGCCGCCGAAGGTGGCGCGCACCGTGGCGAGCCGGGTCAGGGTGCGGGAGGTCTCCGGGTCGTCGCCGGCGGTGTAGGAGTGGACGGCCACCCCGGCCGGGTAGTGCCGGTGCAGCGGCTGGCCGTCGGCGTCCTGCGCTATCGCCGGGGCGTCCTGCTCGGTGCGGTAGGCCATCAGCGACGGCCCGAGGAAGGTCACACCCGCCTCGGCGCACACGGCGGCGACACCGGGCATCTCCCGGCGCACCGCGTCCGCCCAGCCCTCGCCGTTGCCGTTGAACTCGTTCGCGAACTCGACCGAGGTCAGTTCGACCCCGGCGCGCGTCATCCCGTCGAGGTATGCCCGCGCGGCGTTGGCCAGGGCGCCCGGTTTGCGCCAGTCCTTGGGGGTCGGCAGCGGCGCGTGCAGGGTGATCCCGGCGGCCAGCAGCTCGCGCGCCTGCTCGATCCCGCGCGGGTTGCCCGGGCGAACGTTGGTACGGACTGAAGTTGCCCCGGCGGCACGGCAGAGCGCCGTCACGTCGTGGTCCTTGTGGTCCACGTCGCCGAGATGGGCGCACATGCCCCACCGGATCGACGCGGCAGGGGCAGGGGTAATCGTGGGCATGAGGGGGTGCCTCCTTTAGGTGGTGATCTTGAAGACGGAGACCTTCGAGCCGACGCTGGCCGTGAAGGACGTGAGCGGCGCCCCGAGGGATACGCCGCTGCCGGGGTCGTCGGTGGGCAGGTCGACGAAGGACCACACCCGGCGCGGCGTCGAGAAGCGGACGGTGACGCTCACCTTGTCCACGGTGATCCGGGTCCGCTTGCCGCGGGACCAGATCGAGTCCGGCCGCCACAGGCACAGCCAGTACGACCCGTCCGCCTTTTGGAAGAGCATCTGGCGGGAGCGCTTGCCCGCGGGCCACACCACGTCCATTGTCAGCGGGGTCAGCGTGAAGGTCCGGGCCGTGGGCGCACCGTCACGCAGCAAGGCCAGGATGCGCCGGATCGAGGTCGCGGACTCCCGCGGCGTGAAGCCGCTCGCCGTCGTGGAGAAGACGCCGTATCGCCCATCCGAATTGTCGTCGAGCTGGAAGAAGTAGGCCCGGCGCGTGCCGATGCGGAACATCTCCAGGGCGGCGCGCGCGAAGTACGTGAGTTGCACGTCGCGGGGTATGCCGTCGATCGACGGGTCGTCGTCGCCGTAGCCGTGCTCGGTGACCACGATCGGGTCCGCCTTGCCCGACACCGGCTTGAAGAGGTAGGACGCCCACCGCAGGCGTCCGAGCGGGTTGTTGGACTTGACCCCGGCCATGGACGGCAGGCTGAAATCTGACTGGCCGTCGACGAGGACGTCGAAGTCCTCGCCCACGTCACCCTCGGGCGGCTCGCCGCGCTGGTAGCTGTGCAGATTGCCGCAGTCGCAGCGGTCCGCGATGCGGGACCCGTCCGGGTAGACCCGCAGTGGCTCGGCGTGCGTATCGAGGTGCATGCCGAGCGGGCACGGGCCGACGATGAACGCCTTGTCGTCGCTCGGCGGCGGCGGGGTGCCGATATCGATGGAATAGGTGCCGTCTGCGGTGGACGCCCCGACTGTGACGCTCAGCGTGCCGGTAACAGTGGCCATCTCACGACCTCAACTGTGCGCGCACGACGTCCCACAGCTCGTCCTGCGCCCATCGAAGCTGATTCATCCACAGCGAGGGTGCGCCCTTGTCGTCCCACTCATTCATGGACTCGACCGAGGTCGTGAGCCCTTTAAGGCCGTTGGCGATGATCCAGGCGGACCGCTTGCGTGCGAATTCCCGAGTCGTCGCCTCGTTGGCTGAGGTGGGGGGCTTGATCGCGGTGAAGTGGAAGCGGATGCCGAGCCGGTCATGCAGCCGCTTGATCGCCGTCACTGAGCCGGGCGAGGTCGCGTTGGTCCGCACGTGACGCACCCCGAGGTAGCGCAGCGCCGCCTCGGTCCAGTCCGGGTGGTCCTTGTGCGGTGCCTTCTCGAAGGCGACGCGGATGCCGACGTTTTCGCCGAAATCCCACGCCCGGAACGGCGTCCACGGCCTCATCGCCACGTCAGCACCCCCCGAGTAGTGCGGCGAGGGCGGGCACGTGGTCGCCGGGGATGGCCACCTTCGCGCCGCCGCATTCGATGGTCACCTCGACCAGCGATGACCCGACCACTTCGGTCAAGTCGTCCGAGAGCGTGACGGCGCGATGCCGCGTCACCTTGACAGGCGACGACGGGCCGCCGGTCAACTGGGAGTCTTCGAACACGGGTGCGAGGGTCACTCGATCCGCTCCGGTCCGACGATGGCGGGGCCGTCGCCAGTGGCCGCGTCCGACCCGATGGACGTCAGGACCGAGATCAGGGCCGCCATGCCCGCCGCGGACAGGCGCGGCAGCCACGCGGAATCCAGAAGCCCGGTGCCGTCAGCGATCAGCAGCGCGGCCAAGGTCTGCGCGAACGTCTTCGCGGACCGCTCTCCGGCGGACTGCCAGAACGCGGCCGTGGCCAGGGTGGGGCGGCTCACTGGTCCACCTCGCCCTCATCGTCGGCGGCCTTCAACCCGGCGATGGCGTCGAGGATGGCCTGGTCGCCGTCGGCGACCTTGACCGCGATCGCCTCCAAAAGCGCGGACTGCGCCTTGAGCCGGTTGTTCATGAACACCTGCCGGTCTCGCTCGATGCCGTCCGTGATCTCGTGCAGGATGGCGCGTACGTCGCCCTGAATGCTCATTGCTGCCTCCTTGGCGGCTTGTGTCTTGGGTCCGTCGATGCCGTCGACGTCGGTCGGGTCGAGCAGGCCAATCGCGGCGAGCTCTTGCTGTAGGGCTTTGATCTGCGGGTCAGGCTTGGGTGAGCCAGCGACCAGCGTCCACGGCGCGGCGATCGCGCCGGGGTCGCCGTGGTCATTGCCGATCCAGCCCGCGTGATAGGCGTGCCCGGACCGGGAAGGGTATGCCCGTTGCACGCCGGGGCCGGGGTAGGCGGGTGGCGGGGAGTCGAAGGCCCACTGGTCGGGGATGTCCCACGAGCGGAAGAAGTCGAGTCCACGTGCTAGGCCGTCGCGGCCGGCGTCGGTCAGGTCGCTGGTCCACGGCTGCCGGGCGTAGCCGACCACCTCCACCTGCTGGTGCACCGACCCGAATCTGTTGGTAGCGATGCCGCCGGGAGCCTCGAGGGTGCGGGCCCCGGTGTCCATCGGCTGACACTGGCCCCACTCGCCGGTCAGCGGGTGGAAGACGAAAGCTTCGGAGCCCTGCTGGATGAGGAAGCGCAATGCCTGCTCGACGGTCCACGAGTAGGGGCACTCCATCGTGTGCCAGGTCAGCAAGCGGAATCCGTTGCCGTTTAGCGTGTTCCGGCGCGTGGACTCGATGCGGATCGCGCCGGGCATCCAGAGGTCGGGCATGGTGGGGCTCCCCTTTCGCGGGGGTCGGGAAGGTTGGTCAGTCGCCGCGCTTGTGCGGGTGGTAGACGGTGCTGGTCGACTGGCCGCGCTGGCGCGGCCGGTGTAGGTCATCGGTCGGTGCCTCGGCGCAGCTCCCGCAGCCGGTAGAAGCCGACGCCGGCGAGCACGAGCCAGGCGATGAGCAGCGCCAGCGACGACACGGCACGCCAGAACGCGCCGGCGACCATCCGGTCTACGCGCACGGCGATAGCGGACAGCCCGAGCAGCACGATCGCGACGTCCTCGGCGATGATGGACCGACCGGCCGCGGATCGCTCCCACCGGAAACCGCCGCCGTAGTAGATCGAGAAGACGATCCACACTGCCGTGGCGAGTACGGTGACCGTCAGGATTGCAGCGTCCCAGCTCATTACGCACGCCGCCTTTCCATGCGTCTGTATGCCGCGTCGAGTCGCGGCGCGAAATGGTTCTCTTGTCGGTGCCACAGCAGACGGTCGGTGAGCCGGTCCGCGTCAACCGTGACCTGCTCGGTGCGGTCGGCGCGCGCTATCGCCTCTTCGAACGCTCGGCGCGCGTCGTCGCGGTCAGCGGCTCGACGGCGCCACATCAGATAGCGGTTGATAGTGCTCACGAGTCTGCCCCCCGGCGCTCGTTGCGGACTGGTGGAAGTGCTAGAAGGATCTTCTCCACGGTGGCGCCGACCCCGGTTTGGAGCGCTTTGAGTGCGTTCTCGGCCTTGTCTGCTCTGGCCCTCTCGACCTCGCTGGCGGCCTTGTGCATGGCGACCACCTCGTCGTGGTGGCGCCTGGGGATGAAGTCGCCGCGGATGATCGCGAGCAGCACCGCCACCCCGACGGCGCCGCCGCTGATCCCTGACCACGGCAGGCTCGACAGAAAGTCCATCGGCTCAGGCCGTGACCGTGCGCATCCCGACGTCGCGGGGCGGGCGGGGCAGCAGTCGGCGCGGCATTAGGTAAGGGGTCATGGCGAGAGGTCCCCGCCGAAGCCGAAAGTGGCGTGCGCCACGGCGTTGATTGCGCCGGCGTTGGTGTTCTTGATGACGAAGTGCAGCTCGGTGCCGAGCGGGAAGTTGGATTCGAGGAAGTAGGGGGATGACCCCTCCTCCATGAACTTGCGCTGAGAAACTGGCGTGCCGCTCTCGGCGGTAGCCCAGACCAACGAACCGCCGCCCGTGCGGATCTCCATTTTCAGGCCAGCGTTCGCGGTCGGGAGAGCGCGCAAAGCCACCTCATGCAACCGGAACCGCGGCGAGTAACAGGCAGCCACGCCGATAGTGATCTCAGAGGCTCCGGGGATCGTGACATAGCCCGACGAGACCGTCTGGAGGCCCAGCACATAGGGGATCGGACCCGCCTTCGGCACCATCTGACCGCCACCCCGAGCCAGCTCGCAGCGCCACATCGAGTACGAGTTGGCGCCCTCCTGGAAGCCCATGTAGAAGGTATCGCCGCCTCCGGTCGGGTTGCTCCCTCCGATGGGGTACGGGGCGAGAAGTGCGCTCGCATCGACCGAGATGGTGCCCACCTCAGTGATGACGTCGCCCTGATCCTGGACGGAGTAGACGTGAGCGGAGGAGTCGAGCCGGAAGGACGGGGACTCCTGCGAGGCAGTCATGATCCAGCGCGTGCCGTCCTCTGAGGCGCGCTGAGCGAACCACATGGTGGAGTTGGCCTTGTAGAGTCGCTCGACGGCTGGGTTGGCCTTCCCGACCTCAGACCGAGCCATCCGCATGATGTAGGGGGACGACATGGTATCCCCGCCCCAGACGATGTAGTCGGGGAACGGGATGTAGCAGATCGACCGCGCCCAACGCTGCGCCGGGTAAACCGGGAACATGTCATTGGTGACCATCGGCTCGACGTCGGTCCCAGCCGCGTTGACGCGGTAGATGCCAGCCTTGGGGTCATCGTCGCCGATCATGAACACGATTCGGCCCATGATCGGGTCCCACTCGACGGCATGGACGTGCCGGATTTTGTTCGGGTTACTGCTGGTGGGGCCGTCAAACTCCTTCCAGACCGACCACGTGGCCCCGTCGTCGGTGGAGCGGAAGATACGGATGGTCGCCGCAACGTTCGCGCCCTGATACTCACCCCAATAGATGTACCCGGTCACCGGGTCCTGACACATCGACGTTGCGTGCATCGGGCGGATGTCGACGGCCATGCGGCTCGGGTCCGAGTAAACCTCAGTCCAAGTCGCACCGTCGTCCACTGAGCGCATAAGGACATTGGAGAGCGGGAAGGCGACCTTGAACGTCAGGAGGGTGCCCGCCGCTGTCTTGACGAAGATCATGGAGCCGCCGAAACCGTTGGCGTGATATCCGCGCTTTACCCACGACAGGCCGCCGTTGGTAGACTTGCGAAGCGTGCTGTCGCGCTCGGTGGCGTAGAGCGTGAGGCCGTCCGCGCTCGCCCACAGGATGCGGTAGGGGGCGTTTGGGTTGGGGAAGGTGCGCCCTACCGCCAGGGTCGGCGTGCGGATGGGGCGCAGGATGGCGCCGCCCTCATCGAACTTCTGGACGGTCGCACTGTCGATGGCAGCGCCGAGCGCGGCCGCAGTCGTGGTCTGGGGGTCGTTGATGAGCGCGGACACGGTGACGTCATCCGCGACGCCCACTGGCGGGTGCGCGGTGAGGTAGTCCTCGACCGCGGGCGGCACCTGCGCCGCGATCCGGCTGGCAAGACCAGACAGCACCGCATCCCACGTGAGCGGGTCGACCTCGACGTCGCCGCCGGGAACATCCTTGATGCCCACGAACGGGACAGTCGTGTCGTCGTCCCAGTCGTCGCACCGCAAATGCCCCACGACGCCGCCGAAAACGACCCGGTACACCACGCCGGGAGCCTTGACCACCTGGACGCGGGCCAGGCCGTCCGGGTCGGTCTGGCATGTCCGCGACAACCCGAGGATGCGGTTCAGCGCCTCGTCGGGGATGACGTGGTCCGCCGGTGTCTGCACCGTCGCCGTCATTGCGACAGCCCGGGCCAGTGGCGCGGCGGAAATGTCCCGCCACGTCCCCTCGATAGTGAGCATGCTGAGCGTCACGCGGTTGCCTCCAGAATCAGTGTCGTTGCCGTGCCGGACTTCTTGACCCACTCCCGCTCAGGGTCGGACCACGCGGGAACCGGGATGGTGCGCACCGTCAACCCCGAGTCGACTGTCGCGCCCGGCGACCTCGTCGCCGACCACGTGGCCGCGAACGTGTCCCCACCGGACGCGGTAACCGTGGCCGTCATTACGTCACCGGGGTCATAAGACGCCTTGTTGAAAGCGATGGCGAGCGCCACTAGATGCCACCTCCGTTCGCGCGCAGCTCGGTGTTCAGCGCGGCAGCCTCTTCCGGGGTCCACGTGGCAGACCCCGGCGTCACCTCAACCGACGCCGCACCCAAGTCGATCGCGGCACGAACCGCCAGCGTCGACGTGGTCCCCGCCGCCGCCAACGCGGCCGCCGTCGCCATCCGCACATGCAGCGGGTGGTCATCCCCAGCCGCCCACGACACCAGCGGCCCCGACGTCGACGGGAGGAACTCCGTCACGCCCCACATTGCGAGGTCATGCGCGCAATCCGCGTGCCACTCGGCCAAGTCCAGCGCCCGAGCGGTCGACGCATCCCGCGCGCCCGTCGCCGCGTCCACCCCGTCATGCGCGGCGAGCATCAGCAGCCCACCCACACCGAGCGGACCCCACACGGCCGCGTGACCCGAGATCACGTCCCGGGCGGCCGTCAGGTCCTGCTCCGTAGTGAAACCGCGCGCCACCGCGTCACCGAGGACATAGGCCGCCGCGAAACCGTGCGACAGCAGCGACCCCGGCAGCGCCACCGCCGACAGGCTCGCCGCGTCACCCACCCCGGCCGCGCCCGCCAGAAGACCGGACAGATCGAGGAACGCGGCGACCCAGTCCGGTGCCCACCAGTCCGGGGTCACCCAGTCGGGGCGCGCCGACACGTTCACGCGCAACAGCACCGGCAGTCCGAGATCGTTCGCCCACGCGAACCCGGCGGCCAGCGTGGACACGTCCCCCAGCACACCCGGCTCGGGGTGCAAGTCAGCCCACCGCGCCGACAGCCCCGTGAAACCGCCCGGGCCGGCACGGAAAACGGGCAGGCCCGCGGCTGTCTGCTCACGACTCAACCCGCCCAACCCGCCGAGCTCGGCGCGCCACGTCCAGGACGGCACCCCCGGCGCGCCCACCGTGGGCTCCCCACCGGCCGGGCCGGTGACCCAATGCCACGACCCGGGGACGGTCTGGTAGGCGAAGCGGTCTCCGCTCACGTCGCGATCAGCGCCCGATCCTGCGAGGCCGCCCACGCCGGCACCGAAACACCCGACGTCGCCGACAGGAAGATCGCCACCCGCGACCCCCACACCGCGGGCCGCGCCGTCAGCACGGCCCCACCGGAGAACGTCTTCCACCCGCCGGCAGTCGCGTCGTAAAGGCACCCGACGATCGCATTGGGGTCAGCGCCGCCACCGCCGCCGCCGGTGGTGTCCACGTCCGTCCAACCGGTGCCGTCCTCTGCCGTGGTCCATTGCAGCTTGCCGGTGGTCGGATGGCTACGGAACCGCGCCGGGCCGGGACCAAGCGCGAGGTATCTCGTGATCGTCAACGTCTCGCCGTCGCCTCCGCCGCCACCGGACCCGGCCTCATGCGACGACACCCACACCCGGCGACGCATCTCCGGCGAGTCGAGATACGCACCGCCCGGCGAATCCGACAGGCCGTAATCCACCAGGACTTCCGGGGCCCACCCGTCGGAGTCGGCGCGACCCGTGCCACCCGGCCACCGCGAATCGTCGCCCGCCAGGTCCGTGACGACCGTGTACGCCGACCCGCCGACCGGCGCGTTGTAGTAGGTGACCGGCGCGTACGGGACAACCTGCACCGCGCCATCAACTACCCGAGACACATAGGCCCCGGAAAGCGTCATTGTGCCCATCAGATCGCCTTCCACGGGATGTTGAGCGTGCCGCCCGTGCTCGCTGTCGACAGGTCGCCGCGCACCGTGAAACTCGTCGCGGTCGGCAAGCCCACTAGCGTCAACGTCAGCGTCTTGTCAGCCGGGGCCGCGAAGTAGATCGACGCCGGCACCACCACTACCGGTGGTTCGACGAAGGGCACCGCAAAGTTGACGGTGACGGTCTTCGATGTCTGCCCCGAGGCGTACGGCAGTGCGAGCACCCCCGCGTCCATCTGGCGTTCCGGGGTCAGTCGCAGCCACAGCCCCGACACCGGCGACCGAAAATGCAGCGCCTCCGGGTCGGATCGGAGCTGCGACACGCCGCCCGCGGCCAGGTCGGTGTCCGCCCACTCCGCCGCGCGGTCCTCGTCGCCGTCGTAGCACGGGATATAGCTACTGACGATATCCGCCAGCAGTTGCACGGCGGCCGGCAGGTCCACCGTGTCAAGGCCGACGACACCCCTCAGCCGGGGATGGACATTCGGGTCAGCCACGGGCGCTCCTCTCTCTTCTATGCGGTGTCGGGAGTGACCGCGTCCACGGCCGTCCCGGAAATCGGTAGACCCGTGATGACGTGCCGTGACATGCCCGCATCCGCGTGCACGCCCACGACGTCGCCTACGTCTGCCCACGGCTGGTCAATGGCCGTGAAAGTGACTCCGCCGGCCCGGGCTTGCAGTTGTCCGAGTCGGTCGCGGGCCGCGTCCCGAGCGATCAGGTCACTCGACGCCGGCAGCGAAAGAAATTCCGGGATGAGCCGGTAGCCGATCAATCCCGTGTCGCCGCGACGCCCGGTCAGTACCTCCATGCCGGCGTCGCCGACGTACGTCGGCGACCCCGGGCGCGTGTCTGCCGCGACGCCTACCGAGTGCGTGTCAGGGTCTTCGACTCGGACACAGTTCGCGGTCTCGTCCTCAGACCACGACTGTTCCCGCGACACCAGTTCCGCGCCCTCGTGGACCGTCCAGTCCGCAGCCCGGTCCGCGGTCGGGATCGGCGCGAGCCGGAATCCGCCGCCCGGCGGGCAGAAAAGCTCAGCCCCGGCGAGCAACGCGTACTCCTCGATCGCGCGCCACCGTGACCCGTCGCCAGGGTCATAGGTGCGGGCCGAGCACAACACGTCCCGCACGCCCGGGGCGACCGACAGGGCCACGTCTGGAAGCACCTCGCGCACAAGCTGCCGGATCGCCGACACCGCCGACATGCGCGGCATGACCTGGGGTCGCAGGAAGCCAGCGCGAGCGAGCACGTACTCCCACGACTTGCCCGTCAACTCCCACGGCCCCTCGCCCGTGACCGCCGTAATCCGCAGCACCCCCAGCGGGGCCGCGAACTCCCGCCCAGACGGGCCGGTGACCACCTTCCGCGCCACGATTGACGCGCCCCGGCGAGTCACCGCAAGCCGCGGGATCGGTGCGTCGTCGGCGCCGATGACGACGACTTGCGCCTCGCGTCGGTGGATGCGGTCCGCCTGGACTGTGCCGCGCAGGTCCACGACCCGGACCGGGATCCGGTGCTGGTCCGGGACCGTCAGCCACGCCTCGACGCGGGACCGGAGCACCTGCCCGGCCGTGAGCAGCGGCTCGATCTCACGCGGAGCGCGCGGCACGAGTCCCCGCCAATAGCAAATCCCAGCGCGTCGGGTGCCGGCCAGCCACTTGCCGGATCGTCGCCGCGTCCCTGGTGACGTCGCGCCACGTCCAGGACGGCACCAGCAGCGGAGCCTCACTCGGCCACGGGCGGCCCACCTGGCGCCACGAGAACTCCACGTCGCGCCACTCCCAACCGGGCGTGCTCCCTGGACGCGACTCCGCTGCGCCGGTCACCGCGAGGTACATCGCGCGCAGCCCGTGAGCCGGATTCGCGTGGAGCAGCACCGTGCCCGGCTCGGCCAGTAGCCGATCCAGCGCGTCCAATGCGTCCCACCCGGACACCCGCACCGTGTACGACCCCTGACGGCCCGCCAAGCCTTGCGACCGGTAATGCGGCAGCACGCCCGCGCCGTCCGGCTCCACGAAGCTACCCCTACCCGCACGAGACGGGCTATCCGGGTGCAGAATCCGCGCCCTCACCGACAGCCCCGGTCGCTCAATGTGCTTCAGCCACGTGGAGCACGCCGCGCCCGTGCACTCCTGCAGCGGCGGCACGTCCACCGTCGCCACCATTGACGCCGTGGTCTGCTCGCCCACCGCCCGGTAAGACACTCGGGTGCCCGGCTCAGCCTCCCAGTCGTACGCGGCGGCCTCGCCGCCGATGACACGCGCCGGGAAACCCGACCGCACCGGCAGCCACTCGCCGCCCGCTACGGCCCGCTCGATCGTCACCGAGTGCCCCTCGCACCCGATAGCGCGCACCAGCACACCCGGCCTGGCCTCGTCGACCACGGCCTCCATCAGCGCGAGAGTCACAGGCGACGCGCCCCCTGCGCCCGCTGTGTCAGCCGACCCACGCGGTAGCCGTCCATGACGACCTCGAGCCCGTCGAGTTCCTGCCGCAGCATCCGACGCTGCCACCCCTGATCCACGGCCACGCCGTGACGGGTCGCGTCGTCGTATGCCGACTGCGACACGTAGCGGCCTTGCAACTCGCCGGCGGCATACTGCCGCGCCGTGGCCGCCGCCAGCAGCCAATCCGGCATCCCCAGCAGCCGACCCGCGTCCTGCCAAATCCTCACGTTCCGGTCCCTCTCAGCCGGCAGGCCGGAGATGTACGCCTCCCAGCCGGTCTTGCGCTCAGCCCACAGCGCATACGTGCCGCCCTTAGCGATCTGCGGCACCCGCGGCACCACCTGGCCCGTCGCGAGCGAGATCCCGCCCCCGGCATACGCGCTGACGCCATCCCGCATCAGCGCGCCCCGCGCGCGCGGGATGTTGTGCGAGATCGAGTTGACGATCACCGACGAGCCGACACGCCGCGGGATCGCGTCCAGCGCCGCCTTGACCCGCCACGCCGCATTAGCCGCCGCATCCGCACCCGACACCGTGATCTGAGACGACCACGACTTCGGGATCGACCGGATGTTGGACTCCACGCCCCACGCCGCCTTAGCCGACTCGGCCGCACCGGGCGTCGAGAAGGGTGTCACCACCTCGTCCGGGACCATCTCATAGAAGTGCTTCGTCGTCGCCGCCTGCTCCTGCGACGCCACCGACCCGGGGGTGTCGAAGATCGTGTCGACTCGCTTCGGTGCGCCGAAGTAGGTGCTGGTCAGGTCTTGCGCTGCCTGCTGCGACTCAGCGACCCCCGTGGTCGTGAAGAGCGTGTCTACCTCATCCGGGATCAGGCCCATGCTGTCCGCCAGCTTGCGCGCCTCGCCAGCACTCATGCCCGCGTCTGCAGCGAAATCGAGGAATGCCTTGCGCCCCTTGGACAGGATGCCCGCCACCTCGGACGCCGACGCGCCCGCCTCAGCAGACTTCGCCGCCCAATTGGCCGTCGATGACGCGATGTTGTCAAGCGCGGCTTGATTGGCCCGGCCCGCGTCCGTGTTTATGTCGAGTGTCTCGCCGTTCTCCTTGAGCGAGGAGGTGGCGTCGTCGATCGCGGCCTGGAAGTCCCGGGCCGACCCGCGCTGGCCCAGAAGCTCGGCGCCCAGGTCTTGCAGCGAGGACACCAGGTCGTCCATCGACTTGGCCGCGTCATCCGCGGTTTGCCCGGCGTTGGTAAGCTCGCCGCCGAAGGCTGAGAGGTCACCGCTCGCGCCGGTCGCGCTGTCGCCGGCGAGGCGGGTTTGATTGGCCGCCGCAGCCATAGCGCCCTCGTACTTGGGCAGCTTGTCCATCAGGTCGTCAAAGGAGACGCCCTGCGCCGCAGCTGCATCGGCGAGCACCTGGAATTGCTGCGCGGCTGCGTCGGGATTCTGCGCGTAGATGCTCGCGAGGGTGGCGTCCATCTGGTCGAGCGCCTGGTTGGCCTGCGAGATCGCGCTCTCGTTGTTGACCATCCCGAGCGTGACAGCGTTGAAGACGCTATTGATGCCGTTGCTGGTCGACTGGTAGCGGGTCGGGTCGAAGGCGGCCGTGAAGACCTCGGAGAGCGAGTTGACGCTCTCGTCCATGGTGCCGATCCGATTAGTCGACTCCGCGATCTGCCGGTCCCACACAGACAGCGCGTCGGTGCTACTGAGCAGGTCTTGCGTCAGCTTGTCGACGCCGCCCCACTCGGAGTGACCGACCAGCAGCCCGCCGACCGTGCCCACGGCCATAGCCACGCCGAGCGCCTTGCCGACACCCACGCCCGCGCGCTGCACGCCCAGCATCGCCTTCTCGGCCCGCGGCCCCCGCTTGGAGATCCAGTCGAAAGCCTCGGACGCACTGCGCCCCGCCTGGGCGACCTTGCCGACCCCGGCCGCAGCCAGAATGCCGGCCGAGCCGATACCAGCGACGGCGAGCGCGCCATTGCGTAGCGGGGCCGGGAGATCGGCCGCGAATTGGGCGACCTTGGAGAGCCCATCGGCGGCGGCGGCGGCCATCGGGGCGAGCGAGTCACCAAGGGTGATTGCCGCGTCCCGCGCATTGTTGCGGGCAATCGCCAACCGGGCCGCGGTCGTGTCGAGCCGCTTGGCGAATTCCGCCTGCATCGCCGAGTTCTGCTCGGCGGCCGACCGCCCGGTCTGCAGCGACTCGGTCAGCAGGTCGCCCGCGCCGGCCATCTTCAGTAAGGCGGAGGTGACGCGCACGTCGGACTGCCCGAGGTCGTCGAGCACCGTGAAGACGTCGCCGCCGGTTTGCTGGATGCGGCCGAGCCCTTTGACGAAGAGGTTCATGGCGTCGGCCGGGGACTCGGAGAATGCCCGCGCGAAGTCGTCCGCGCTGATGCCGGCGACCCGGGCGAAGCGCTCCAGGTCGTCGCTGCCGGTCTTGACGGCCTTGGACATGTCGATCAGGACATTGCTGATCGCGGTGCCGCCGGCCTCAGCCTCGATGCCGACAGAGGAGACCGCGTTGGCGACGCCGAGCAGGTCGGCCTCGGTCATCCCGACGACCTTGGCTGCGCCGGCGATCCGGGAGGACATGCTCAGGATGTCGCGCTCGGTGGACGCCCCGTTGTTGCCTAGCGCCACAAGGGCATTGGCGAATCGGTCGACCCCGGCGGTGCCTTCGCGGTCGAGGGTGCCCATGACATTGCTGATCTGCGCGATCGAGGTGGCGGCCTCGTCCGCGGTGAGGTTGGTGGTCTCGCCGAGCTTGATCATGGTCTCGGTGAAGCCGACGACATCCCCGGTTTTGACGCCGAGCTGACCGGCGGCCTCGGCGACGGCCGCGATGTCGTCGTGCGTCGCGGGCAGGGTCTTGGCGAGCCCGCGAAGCGAGTCCTCCATCTCCTGCCCGGCGCCGGCGACCGACTTGGTGACCCCGGCCCACGCCGACTCCCAGTCGACCGCGGCCTTGCCGGTGGCGACGAGCGCCGCGCCGACGACGAGCGCGCTATGTGTGGCGGCCTGGGCGGTCTCGTCGAACGCCTTGCGGCCCGCGCGCTGTGCGTCGGCCGACTGCTTGGCCGCCTGCTTCGCCGCCGCGGCCTGCTCACGCTGAACGCGGGTCGCCTGCTTGGCCGCGGACTCGGTCTTGCGCCCAACATCAGCGGCGGCCTCAGCGGCGCGCTCCATGTCGGCGATGAAGGACCGGACCTCGGCTTCGAGGACCGCCTTGGTGACGCGATTGACGCCGCCGGACATGAGGCCACCACCCCCCCGTGTCGTCAGCGAGGCGGGGCGGGGCGGGTTTACATCGCCGCTATCCGAGCCTCCATCGCGGCCCGCTCGGCCTGCGCCCGCGCGGGGTCGAAGGCTAGCGGGTCGCGGGCTGCCTCGCCGTCGGGGAGCAGCGCGAAGGCGAGCATGGTCTCGGGGCCGGTGTCCTTGTGCTCGGTGTAGAAGGCCGCTCGGGCGGCGGTGACGTGGCACGTGGTCACGCGCGCCTGCCACCGGCCCTCGGTGTCCTCGTCGCTGCAGACATCCAGCGGCGACCCGCACTGCGGGCACAGCGTCTCGCGGTGCGTCTCGTAGGCCAGGTGGAGGTCCCGGTCGGTGTCGCCCCACTCGGGCCAGGGCAGCCCGAGGAAGCGGCTTACCGGGATGCGGTGGCGGTCAGCTACTTGGAGCGCGCGAAGGAGCGGCGCCGCCCGCGGTTGCCGGAGCGCCGCTGCGAGAAATCCGCGCGGAAGATACCCGACGACTGCGACTCTTTGCCGTTGACGAAAGCCATGGCGGTCATCAGCTTGCGCACCTCGCCCTCGGCGCCGGCGTCGGCCATCTGACGCAGCGCGGCGCCGGTCACCCCGGTCGGGACGACGATCTGCCTGGCGAGCTGCTCGTAAAGCAGCGGCTCGCGCACCTCGTAAGCCAGCTCGGTGATATCCCGAGCCTCATCCTTGGTCAGCGTGACGCCGAGTGCTGCGGCAGCCTTGATGCGCAGGTCGACGATCCAGTCGGTCGAGCGAGCCTGGACCTCCCACCACGTCCCGCCGTCCTCGTACTCGCGGCGCAGCGCCTCGAAGTCGTCGATCAACGGGTCGACGTTGGTGCCCTCGGGTGCGGCCTCGATGCGCCCGGCTAGTGCCCGCATCCGGGGGATGAGGTCACCGCCGCGATAGACCAGCACGGCCTCGCGGTAGGCGCGGACACCGGCCAGGAAGTCGGCAACGTCGAAGTCCTCGACCTTCGCCTCGGGGGTGGTGTCGACGTGCGTCACCGCGGTCGGCTCGTCGTCGTAGAGGGCGCGTCCTGCGTCGGACATGGGGTGTGCTCCTTCGGTGAGTCGGCGAGTTGGTGGTGAGAACCCTGGCCGTCGCGCCTCACCGGTGCGCGACGGCCAGGGGGTCAGCGGTGAGGCGTCAGGCCCCGGCTGCGACAGCGCGGAAGGTCCAGAAGTCCTCGACGGCGGTCGGCACCTCATACGAGATGTATGCCTCGGTGCTCGGGTCGCGCAGGTAGTCGACCGTGAAGCGAGCGCCGATGCGAATCTCCTCGGCGGCGACCCATGCGTCGGTCGCCGGCTTGTCGGTCTTGCGCATGTAGGCCCACAGCGTGGTGCCTCGGGTCATGACCGCCTGGAAGAGCTCGTCGTCGGCGGGGTCGATTCCGCCGGCTTCGAGGTAGTAGCGCCAGAGCGTGAAGGCCAGCTCGGCGTTGGAGTCGGTGAATGCCTCCTCGTTCGACCCGCACAGCGCCTTGGCGCTGGCCGTGCCGGACGCGGTCGGGGAGAAGCGGAAGCCGTCCGAGAGGACCTTCTTGCACGCCTCGATCCCAGCATTGAGCTCGGTGACCGTCGGGGCCGCCTCGTTGGCGGGCTTGGTCGTCAAAATGGTCAGCTTGATCTTCTTGTCGGCGAGGACACGCTTGCCCATCGTCATGCCTCCTTAGTGGCGGGGTCGTCTTGCTCGATGTCGAGGTCGACGGCGTCGACCTCGTGTGCGGTCTCGCCGGTGCTTGCCGCAGCTTGTGACGCCTCGCGGGCGCGCTGCTCGATGGCGGCGCGGAAGCGGGGCGTGAGGGTGAATCCCTTGCCGAGGGTCGGGTGACCCAGCCACCGGCTCGGGATCTCCTGGATGCCGCCCGCGCGGTTGCGCACGGGCACGAATTCGGGCAGGTCGGCCAGTGACAGCTCGGGGCTGTCGTCGGCGGCCCTGTCGGCCTTGCGTCGGGTCATGGGGTGCCTCCTTCGGGGAGCCAGATAAGGCCGGTCCACAGGAGCGGCGAGTAGTGCCGGCTGGGGGTGAGTGCGGTGTCGTGCCGCACGGGGCCGGGGTCGTAGCCGTCCGGCTCGGACAGCGGGCCGGTGCACAGGCCAACGACGCGCGGCTCCGCGTCGGTGAGGGCGGCCCGGACGCGGTCGATAGCCCGCAGCGCGCGGGCAATGTCGCCGCCGGCGGCGGTCACCTGGAAAGTGAGTCGAACCTCCTCGGACGGCCCGGACAGCGACACGCTGCGCCGATTGCCTGGGGAGGGGTAGAGCGCGGCATACGGGCGCGCCGCGCCATCCTCGTCGGTCACGGCCAGGGGCTCGCCGAGAAAGGCGCCACCCTGCCCGATGTGCCCCGCCAGCAGGTCGAGGACGGCGTCGTAGTAGCCGCTGAGCGGGATAGCCAGGCTCACCCGAGCACCCCGCTCATGAGGCGGTCGAGGGCGGTCATCCATGTCCCGACGTGCCGGTCGTATGCCGGGCCGAGGTGCGCGCGGGGCGCCATCGTGGAGGTGCCGTACTCGACATACGCCGCGTAATCGGCGGTCGCGCCGATCGTGGCGCTGATGCGGCTCGCGTCGACGGTGAGGTCGGTGCCGATGCTGGAGCGGAGGTTGCCGGTGTCGACGGGGGCGAACGCCTTGGCGTCGCGCTCGATGGCGCGGGCTGACTTCTCGGTGACCATCGCGGCTGCCTTGAAGGTGCGCGGCCCCACCTGGGCGAGGGTCACGGCGAGACGGTTGAAGTCGCTCACGTCGATCTTCATTCGGCGTCCTTGGCGGCGTCGCTGCAGAGCAGCGAGCGGGTGAACCGCTCGGACCCTAGCGGCGCGACGACAACGTACAGGGCAGCCTCAGCGAGGGCCGCGTCGTTGGGTGCGTCGGTCACCAGCACGCGGACGCCCCGCCCGAACGCGGGCGCGGCGAAGTCCAGCTCAACGAGATAAGGCTGCCCGGTTAGAGTCTGCCCGGCAAGGTCGACCGGCCCCTCGCCTTGGAGTCGCTGCACGCGGGCGCCGCCGGTCCAGTCGCTGGACCAGGTCGCGCTCGTGCTGTCAGTCGCGGCGTCGTATGCCGTCCCCGTCCGCACCCCAACCGAGACCACCGCGTTAAAAGACGTCGGCAGCGCCGCGGCGTGGTGCTGCGACCAGCCGGCCGGGATGATGCGCGTACCGGGCAGGGGCATCCGGTCACATGCCCGTGACGAAGCGTGGCACCAGCTCGGGGTCGCACGGACGCGCCGCCCCTAGGGTGTCGACGAGGTCGAAGCCGTCGAAGGTGTCGGCGAGGTCGGTCGCGGCCTGGGCTGTGGCGCGCAGCCGGTTGGCGAGCGCCCGCAGCTCCGCCGAGACGGCCGGCCCGTCGGTGGCGAGGTCTTGCGTGCGGATCTTCTTGGAGACCAGGACCTCGGAGACGGCGATCGCCTCGAGGGCCTGGGCGGCGGCGAGGTGGACGCTGCCGCCGGCGAGGTCGAAGAGGGTCTCGATCTGCTGGTCGGTGAGTAGGGGGTCGGTGTCGCCCGGGTCGGCGATCAGCAGGCGGACGGCGTCGATCTGCTCGAGCGTCGCGGCCATTGCCTCACCCCCGATCCGTGAGAGACGCGCCACCGGCCCCCGGTGCGTCTACACGGGGGCCGGTGGGCGAGGTTGGGCGCAGGACGCGCTGCTACGCGGGGGTGAAAGGTGAGCGCACGGCAGCTCGGCTATGCCCGCCACGGCCCCCACAAGCGGCCTTCGGTCTCAGGTACTCCGGGAGGAGTGAGCGCATGCGCGGGTTGCCGTGCTCTTAAGACCGTTGACGCCCACCCCCACCCATCCGGCGCCGCCACCGAAGTAGCGGGTCGGGTGGGCGAGAGAAGGCGCCCCGGTCAGCCGCTGACGCGGCGGGAGGCGATAGCAGCCTTGACTGCGCCCTCCTGCTCCTTGGTCGCCTTCTTGGCGCCCTCGGGCAGCAGGTGCGCGTTGTCCTTGTCGAGCCACGACTTCGGCACGTAAGGATTGGCCGGGATCGGCGCGCCGGCCGCGTCGACGACGTAGACGTAGCCCTCCGGCAGGCCGGGGTCGGCGGCCTTGGTCGCGGCGGCGTCGGCCTGCTCGCGCAGGGCGGCGTTCTCCGCTTCCAGCTCGGCGATCCGGGCGGCGGCGTCGGCCGCGGCCTTGGCCTGCTCGTCCTTGTCGGCGGGCGGGGTGGTGGTGGCGGTAGCCATGATCACTCTCCCTGTCAGACCGTGTAGGTCACGTCAGCGACGGTGGGCATGTTGGCCGGCTCGGTGGCGCCGCCGGTGTTGTCGCTCGCATACGTCAGCGACGGGTCACCGGTCGCCGCGCCACAGATGTGGCGGGCGCGGTACTCGATGCTGTCGTTGAGGAAGGAACCCTCATCGGCGCCGAGGTCGCCGCCGCCCATGGCCTTGCCCTGGTTGTTGGCGTACCGGTAATCCGGGGACTCGTACCCGGCCAGGTGCGCGAACCACGTCGGCGCCTTGGCCGCCGTGCCCGGCTTGGGCATCACCATCCACGACGCGCCGACCTGCTTGGCATTGACGACGACATCGAAGCGGCCCGCGATCGGGTTGTCCGTCTCGACCTTGGTGCCGTCGACGCGGGTGATGACCACCCGGCCGGCGCCCATGACGGCATTCGCCAGCCCCTCCAGCGCGGGCCCGACGACGAGCTGCAGCGTCCCGGTGGGGATCAGTCCGCCCGTGTAGGGGTCACGCTTGGTGGACAGGTAGCGCAGGACCCGCAGCAGCGATTCCCGGCCGAGCTTCATCTGACCGAGGTTGGCGTTCCCGACGTTGAAGAAGCTGGTCGCCGGGGCGCCCGTGCCGAGGTTGATGAGCAGCCCGAGGGACTTCTCGTCCTCGGTGTTGGCCGCCATCGCGGGGAAGGCGCGCACGACCTCCATGAGCTGGTCGAGGTCGTCATTGAGACGCGACTCGAAGGACCAGCCGTAGCGGGCACCGGTCTTGCCGACCTGGATGAAGTACTCGCTCAGCCCGCCGCCCTTGAGGAAGGGGTAGGGGGTCAGCTCGGGGATGTCGTAGAAGCTCTGCGCCCCGAGGTGCAGCTCAGCGATCGACTTGGGCCGGAAGTTCCGGACGGTGGTGTGCGTGAAGAACTTCGGCCACTGCTTCTCGATCTCGGCGTAGCCGCGCTCGATCTGGCGGTCGATCAGGACACCCGTCGCAAAGGCCACCAGGTCGTTACTCGACAGCGCCTCATAGAAGGTAGCGCGGGCAGACATGGAGCCGTCGGCGGCGTCGAGCATACGCGCGACACCTTCGACGGTACGCATGATCCGCACGTCCTTGGCCCACCGCTTGCGCGCGGCGGCCGGGCTCAGCCCGTCACTCTGGTCCCCGATCGACTCAGCGATGTCGAGGAAGGTCGTAGTCAGCATGTCAGTGGCCTCCTCAGCCGATCGTGACGTTGATGGTGCCGGCGCCCG
>Ga0209278_1000576_pt1 | contig 27248 bp, 12 predicted proteins | sample JI81BgreenDNA_FD_187504 | JGI IMG/M metagenome (GOLD analysis project Ga0209278, IMG submission 187504) | Wastewater effluent complex algal communities from Wisconsin, to seasonally profile nutrient transformation and Carbon sequestration -... | ecosystem: Engineered > WWTP > Effluent > Algae...
GTGCTGAAGCTCAGCACCCGCGCGTCGCCCAGCGTGTCGATGCGCCAGGTGCCCAGGCCCAGCAGCGTGCAGTTGCGCGGGCTGTTCAGCGCCACGCGCACCAGGCAGCGGTGGAAGCGCGCGCGGCCGCCGGGCGTGAACGACACGCGCAGCGAGGCCGTGGTGTTGTAGAAGGCGCCCGTGCCCGGCGGCAGGCTGTTGAAGCCCGCCAGGTTGCCCAGGCCGGCCGTGCTCTGGCCCCACCACTCGTCGGGGTCGAGGCTGACGTCGGGCGCCGTGCCGTTGGCCGCAAACACGCAGGGCCGGCCGGTGTTGCGGGCGATCAGCTCCTCGAGCGAGGTGGCGGGCACCTGGGCCTCGGGCGCCGTCAGCGTGGGGTTGTTGCAGTCGATGCCCGGCGCGCTGCGCGTGTCGCCCCCGGCGGCCACCCCGGCCGGGAACACCTGCACGCGGTTGATGTCGCGCGGGTCGTAGGCCGGCGCCGTGGCCGTGGGCGTCTGCTGCTGGTAGAACAGGTACGAGCCCTCCGGGAACACCTGGCCCACCAGCGGCGTCAGGTTGCTGGGCCCGAACTGCGAGAAGCTCACGCCCGAGGTGCCGCCGGGGAAGGTGCGGATCTTGTCGGTCAGCACGAAGGCCATGTCCTGGCCGCTGATGTCCTCGGCGCGGCGCACCGAGCTGCCGGTTTCCCAGCCGTCGCAGAAGTCGTAGCTGCCGCGGCCGGCGGCGTCGCGCGGCCCCGTGGTGTAGCGCGCCGTGAGCCCGCCGCAGGTGACCCAGGCCGTGCCGTTGAAGTGCAGCGTCTCGCGCGCCGCATAGCTGGCGTTGCCGTTCCAGCGCTGCACCACGCCCCTGGGGATGCCGGTGGCGGGGCTGGCCTTCTGCGCGTACACGTCGACGTAGCGTGCGTTGCCCGAGCCATCGGGCTGGGTGTCGTCGGCGCTGGACTGCAGCACACGCAGGAACCAGTTGTCGCCGTCGGTGTAGCGGAAGGCCGTGACGGTGGCGCTGGGCGTGGGCACGGCCGGCGTGGGCGGCTCGGCCAGCGCGAACACACGCCGCGCGGCGGCCACCTGCGCGGCATCGGGCCCCAGGCGCTGGGCGATGGCGCGCAGGGTGTCGTCGGCCACGCCGTCGCGCAGCGCGGCGGCGATGTCGGCCAGCGCCGCGGCCTGCACGTGGGCGATCTCCTGCGCCACGTCGGCGGCGGGCAGGCCGCTGCCGGCCAGGGCCTCGGCCTGCCACTGGCCCAGGCGGCGCAGCAGGGCGGCCAGGCGCGCAGCCTCGCCCTCGGCCAGCGGCTGCAGCAGCGGCGTGGCGAGCGCGGCGCGCTGGCGCAGCCGCTCGGCGGCCTCGTCGGCGGTGCCGCCGGCACGCTGCATCTCGGCCAGTACCAGGCTGCTCAGCGGGCTCAGGCCGCGGCTACCGGCCGGCGCGGCCAGCGTGAAGGCCGTGCCCACGGGTGTGCCGTCGGCGGTGGCGCCGGCCGGCACCTGCACCAGCAGCGGTGCGGCGGCCGCGGCCGCGGCGTCGAGCGCGAAACCGCCGTCAGCGCCCGTGGTGGCCTGCGGCTCGCCTGCGCCGCAGGCGCCATCGCCGTTGCTGTCGGCGCAGACGGTGGCGCCGGCCAGCAAGCCCTTGCGGCCGTCGCTGCCGCCCACGGCGACCTGGCCGCTGACCAGCGGCGTGGCCGCGGCCGGCGCTGGCGCGGGGTCGCCACCGCCGCTGCAGGCGGCCAGCAGCACGGCCGCGGCAAGGGTGGCCAGCACCGGGTGGGGCGTGGCAGGGGTGCGGGTGTGCATGCAGGTGCTCCTCACGGCGCCTTGGCCGCGGCCTCGAGCTCGCGGCGCTCGAACAGGTAGTCGGTGTTGCCCTCGTGGCCCAGCCCGCGCGAGGCGCCGTACTGCGGCGTCTGCGGGAACTCGCGGCTCACGGCCGTGCGCAGGCGTTCGTACAGGTTGCTGCCGGGCTGCCAGCCGTCCAGGCCCTCGAGCGCGCGCATCAGGTGCCAGGCGAAGAACGAGTGCCCGTCCTTGCCCTCGTCGGCCACGGGCTCGTCACCACCGGAGCTCATCACCACCGCGGCGCGGCGCTGGAGCAGCTCGTCGGCGCTCGCGCCGCCCACGGCCACGCGCTCGCGGCCCACCAGCGTGCCGCTGTAGCAGCTGTCGGAGACGAGCATCAGCTGCTTGCTGCCGATGGTGGCCAGCAGCCGCGCGATGTCGGCGTTGGACAGCCAGGTCTTCTCGTTGCGGCTGTCCACGTCGGACGGCAGCCAGAAGCCGGTCTCGACGCCCTCCACCGGCACCAGCACGCCGTGGCCAGCGTAGTAGACGATGACGCTGTCGGTGGCCTGCGCCTCCAGCGCCAGGCGGTTGAAGGCGCGCACGATCTGCTCGCGCGTGGGGCTCTCGAGCACGGTGGTCTCGTAGCCCAGGCGCTGCTCCAGCCGCTCGCGGATGGCGCGCGCGTCGCGCACGGCGCCTTCCAACTGCGGCACGGCCTTGTCGCGGTAGTCGTTGACGCCGATCACCAGCGCCAGCTTGCGCTCGATCACGGGCAGCGTGGCCTGCACGACGCGGCGCTGGCCGGCGCGGCCGGGGCGCAGCGTGGCCACCTCGGCATTGGCCTGCGCCAACTGCGCGGACTCGGCGGCGCGGCGCGCGGCGTCGGCGGCGGCGATCGCGGCGCGTGCGGCCTGGATCTGGCGCTTGAGCTCCTCGGTGATGAGGCACTGGCCGCTGTCGAGCTCGGCCTCGTTGCGGCAGGCGCGCACGTCGGCGAGCGTGGGGTCTTCCTGCAGGCGGTGGATGCCGTCGGCAAAGACCTGCTGCTTGTAGCGGGCGCGCGCGGCCAGCAGCGTCTGCACCTCGTCGCGCGGCAGGCGCGAGAAGTCCAGCGCGCCGAAGCGCAGGCCGCCGGACTCGCCGGCCAGGCTGCCGAGCGTGGGCACCAGGCCGGGCAGCGTGCCAGGCAGGGCCGGGGCGCCCGGCGCCGCGGGTGCCCCTGATGCCCCTGGCACCGCCGGTGCCGGCGCACCACCGGCCAGGCGCTCGGCCGCAGCCCCCAGGCTGCCGGCGAAGGCCGGGGTCACGTCCAGCGTGCGGCCGCTGGTGGGCGTGCTCATGAACACGGGCACGCCCACCGACAGCAGCGAACTCGCCGTGATCACCGTGGTGGTCGTGCTCACGGGGTCGCCCACGGCCGCGGCACGCAGCGTCAGGGCGCTGGCGTTGGCGGCGTCCTGCACGAACAGGTAGTTGCTCGCGGCCAGGCCGCCCCCGCTGATGGCGTAGCGGCCCGCCGGGCTGCCCGCCGTGGCCGGCGTGGTCCAGGCCAGCGTGCCGGTGGTGGCCGTGGCCAGGGTGTCGGTGCCGAGCAAGCCGCTCACCGTGCCCGTCAGCACCGGCAGCGGCTGGCCGGCCGTGCCGAAGGCCGGCACGGCGACGTAGGCCAGCGTGGCCGGCGTGATGTCGGCCACCAGGCCCAGCGGCAGGCTGAGGCTGTAGTTGCCGGCGTCGGCGCCCGTGAGCGCGCCCGCCACCGCCACGGGCCGCGCGCTGCCGACGTTGGCGTCGGGCAGGGTGCCGGTGAGCGCCACGCCCACGGCATCGCCGGTGAGCACGCCCGTCAGGCTGCCCGCCACCACCACCGCGGTGCTGCCGTCGTAGACACGGCCCGTGGCCGTGGCGCCTGCCAGCGACAGCAGCAGCGGCGTGACGTCGGCACTCAGCCCGGCGGGCAGCAGCAGCGTGTAGTTGCCCGCGTCGGCCCCGGCCAGCGAGAGACCGCCCACGGCGACCGGCTTGGCCGTGCCCACGGCCGCGGTGGCGAAGCTGCCCACCGCGGTGCCGGCCAGCGTGACGCTGTCGCCGGCCAGCGGCGCGATGCCCGCCGCGCCGGCCAGCGGCGCCACGGTGCCGCGGTCGTAGGGCCGCGACAAGGCGCTCAGGCCCGTGACGGCCAGCGCCGCCGGCGTGATGTCGGCCACCAGGCCGGTGGGCGGCACCAGGCTGTAGTTGCCCGCGTCGGCGCCGGCCAGCGACAGGCCGGTCACGAACACGGCCTTGGCGGTGCCGACGTTCTTGTCGGCAAACGAGCCCAGCGCCGTGCCCGCCAGCACCACGGCGTCGCCCCCGATCGGCGCGATGCCGGCCGTGCCGGACAGTGGCGCCAGCGCCGTGGCGTCGTAGACGCGGCTGCCGGCCACCAGCCCCGTGACGGGCAGCGCCAGCGGCGTGATGTCGGCCACCAGCCCGGTGGGCGGCACCAGCGTGTAGTTGCCGGCGTCGGCGCCCGTGAGCGCAAAGCCCGTGGCCAGCACGGGCTTGGCCAGGCCGGCGTTGCGGTCGGCAAAGGCCGCGACCACCGTGCCGCCCACGGCCACCACGTCGCCGGGCAGCGGCGTGACGCTGCCCAGGCTGGCCAGCGTGGCCGCGGTGGTGGCGTCGTAGACCTTGTTGGCCGCCGTGGTGCCGGTGACGGTGAGCGCCAGCGGCGTGATGGTGGCGCGCAGCGCCGGCGCCTCGTAGCCGAACACCGGCAGGCCGCCGGCGTCGACGACGCTGAACACCGCGGCCGCGTCGGCCGTGACGGGCTTGTCCACGCCCACGGCCTTGTCGGCCATGCTGGCCGCGGTGGAGCCGGCCAGCAGCAGCGTGTCGCCCGGCACGAGGCCGGTGACGCTCCAGCTGCCGGGGTCCAGCGTGAGGCTGGCGCTGGCGTCGTAGGGGCGTGTCTGCGACACCGCGAGCGCCGCGCCCGAAACACCGGCCGTGCCGATGCCGTAACCCAGCGCGTTGCCGGCCAGCGGCGTGACGAGGTTGCCGTCGCCGTCGGTGAGCCAGGGCGTGCCGTCCAGGCCGTAGGCGCTGAAGGCCGGCAGCAGGCCGCCCAGCGTGGTGCTGGCCGGGCCGCTGCTCAGGATGAGCCAACGGCCAGCGGGCGTGGCCAGCGCCGAGGCGCCGGCTTCGTTGAGGAAAGCCGGCGTGGCGGTGGCGGCGTTGCCACCGACCACGAGCGCGTCGCCCGTGCCACCCGCGGTGAGCTGCGAGCCGGCCACCAGCGTCACGCCATCCGCCCGCAGGCGCAGGCGGCCGGGCACGGCCAGCGTGCCGTCGATGGCCACGGGCGCGGCGTTGCTCACGCGCAGCGTCACCGTGGACGCCGCCGACAAACCGGCCACGCCGCTGCTGAAGAGGCCGGGGTCGAGGTCGCCGCCGGGCGCCACGCTCACAGGGCCGAGGCCGTGGATGTCGAGCTGCAGGTTGGCGGCGCTGAAGCTGGGCGACAGGCCGTCGGTGGCGCCGGCGCCCAGCGCCAGCCGCTGCTCGGTGCGCAGGTCGATGAGGCCGGTGGCGGCGACGGACCAGGCGCCCGTCATCTCCACGTAGCCGGTGTCGGCGCGCACCACCAGGTCGCCGGCCGTGGCCTGCAGGGTGCCGCCGCCGCTCTCGGCCAGCAGCTCCACCGCGGGCAGCGTGTTGTCGGGCTGCGCGCCCACCACCGTGACGCTGGCGCCGCGCACCGTGCTGCCGGCGCGCAGCCACACGGCCTGCTCGGCCACGGCGGGCGCCTCGGCCAGGCGGCCCGAGCCCGTGATCACCAGGGCGCCAACGGCCTGGGCACTGGCCCCACCCGTGAACCGCACCGGGCCGGTGCTGGCCACCGTGAGGCTGCCGAGCGACGACGCCTGCCCGGCATCCAGCTCGACACCCGACCCGCCGCTGCCGGCGAGCTGCAGCGACGAGTCGGCCTCGACGTTGCCGCCTGCCAGCAGCCTGATGCCGGGCGCCCTGATGCCCGTCGCCAGCGAGCTGCCGGCGCCCGTGCCGGTGATCTCGACCTGGTCAGCGTCGATCTCGTGGCTCACGGTCGAGCCGGCCTCGCCCACCACGACGCCGAAGCCCGCGCCCAGCCCGGTGCCGTTGATCACCACGCGGGCACCCGAGACCCGGTTCGAGAACGCCGTTCCACCCAGCACCACGCCCGCCAGCGCGGGCTCGGTGCCCGCGACGCCGGGATCGTCCACGGTGCGGCCCGTCAGGGTGACCGTCCCCGTGCCGGCTTCGACGCGGGCCCCGGTGAGGTAGACGCCGATGCCGCCCTCGAACACCACGGTGGCGCTGGGCAAACCAGCCGCGGGCACCGCGGCCAATGCACCCTGGCCTTCGATGCTGACGTCGCCACCGCCGCTGCGGATGAGGGAGTCGCTGTTCAGCCGCACGCGGCCGCCCTGGAAGTTGTCGGTGTCGGCACGCAGCGTGACATCGGTGCCGCTGCCGGCGCTGAAGTCCAGCGTCGCCTCGCGCAGCATCATCGAGCGCGTCGTCGACACGCTGAAGCTCGCGGGCGAGCCCACGGCCACGAAGGGCGTGGCCGTCGCCGGGGCCATGCCGCCCGACAGGCCCAGCGAAACGATGTCGCCCGTGATCTGCGCCGCCCCGCCCGTGCCAAGCAGCAGCTGCACGCCGCGGCCCAGCACCACACCGCCGCGGGTGTGGGACGTGGCGGCCGGATCGTGGGCGGCCACGCCATCGATCAGCAGCGAGGTGACGCTCAGGGTCGACTGGTTCAGATCCAGGTTGTCGGCGTACACACCGTCGCCGTCGAAGCCGCCGCGCCCCACCAGGGTGAGGCTGTCGGCCGTGAAGTTCGTGCGCGTGAACTCCACGCCACGGCCGCCCGTGGCGGCGCCCTGGCCGCGCACCTCCACCGTGCCGCCCACGTCGGAAGCCTCGAGCACGCTGTCCGTCATGAGGACGCCGGCGCCGCCGGCCAGGCCGGCCACGCCGATGGCCGGGCCGCCCACCCGCGTGCCCACGAACAGGCGCGCACCCGCGCCCGCGACCTGCAGCGCGCTCTGGTCGATCTGCACGCTGCCTTCGCTGGCACCGCGGTCCACGGCCAGGACGCTGAGCCCGGCGTCGCTGGCCAGCAGCGAGTTGGACACCAGCACGCTGTTGCCCGCCAGCGTCATGGGCCCGCCGCTGCCCAGGCTGCTGAACTCCAGCTTCAGGCCAGCGCCCGTGGCACCGCCGCCGTTGGCGCGCAGCACCAGCGGCGTGGTGTCGTCGCGCTGCGGCCCGATCACGCGGGCGTGGAACAGCTGCAGGCCCGTGCCCGTGCCGCCCGTGGCGGCGTCGAGCTCCACCGCGCCGTCCAGCTGCAGTTGCCGCGCCAGCGCGGCGCTGATGAACGCGCCGCCCGAGCCCGCCGCGCTGCCGCGCATCACCAGGCCGCTGCCGCTGCCGGCCTGACCCGCGAGCAGCGCGTCGGCGCCCTCGATGCTCAGCCGCGTCTCGTTGCCGCTGCCCACGGCGCCACCCTCGATGAGCAGGCCCACGCCGTCGCCGAGCTTGCGGCCCGTGAGCTCGAAGCGCGAGCCGGCGTCGTTGGTGGGGTCCAGCAGCTGCAGCGTCGAGCGCTCGCCGATGAACAGGCCCTGCGCGCTGGGCGGGAAGTTACCCGCGCTCTCGCCGGTGAGCGCCAGCACGCGCGTGGCGCGCAGCGTGGCCTCGTCGTTGATCAGGCCCTGCGCGTAGTCGCTGCGGCCGGCCAGCTCGATGGACGCCGCGTCGAACACGCTGCGGAAGAGCACGACACCGGGCCGGTCGAAGCCCGAGGCGCCGATGGCGCCGCCACCCAGGATGCGCCCGCTGCCGGCGTCGATGACGCTGTCGCTGATGGCCAGCGCAGCGGCCGTGTCGGAGCTGTCGCTCTCGAGCCAGAAGCCCGGCGCGGCGGTGGCGCCCAGGATGGGCGAGGACACGGTGCGCAGGTCGCCGAAGCGCACGTCGCCGCCGCGGGTCTCGATGATGGTGTTGGTGATCGCCACGCCCGAGGGCGACGGGCCCGGTGTCGCGAAGTCCAGCGCCAGTGCGCCGGCCGTGCTGCTGAACACGCTGTTCTCGACCACCAGGCCTGGCGCCGCCAGGCTCAGCGCGCCGCCGGCGCCGGTGGCGAACACCTCGTTCAGGTTCATGAAGCCCGCCGCCGACAGCGTGAGCGTGCCGGCCGTGGGCAGCACGATGTCCACGCCCGTGGCCACCAGGTTGCTGCCCGTGTCCAGCGCGGCCAGTGTCGACGTGCCCGTGGCTGCCGCCAGGTCCAGCAGCGGGCCCGGGGCGCCGAGGCTGTTGTCGAGCAGCACCCCGGTGCCGCCAAAGGCCGAGCGGCCGTTGGCGACCAGCGTGCCGCCGCTCACCGTGAGCGTGGTGCCGCGGCCCGCTGTGTCGGTGTCCGCGTCCCAGGACAGCAGGACCAGCCCTCCGCGCGCGCCGCCCCAGCCTTCGAGCAGCACGCTGCCCGCGCCACCGCCGGCCAGCCGCACGCGGGCGCCGCTTTCGATGGTGCCGCCTTCGTCACCCGCGGCCTGGATGAGGATGGCGTCGGTGGCCACGACCTCGGTGTTCTGGCCGCCGACGATGACGCCGATGCGGTCGAGGTCCACCGCGTCGGGCGCGGGGCTGTGGCCGATGAGCTGCACCTGTGCCGCGCTCAGGCGCATCGGGTTGCCGCTGTCGGACGACAGCACCACGCCGTCGCGTGCGTCCAGCGCGCCCTCGCCCACGGCGCGGAAGGTGCCGGCGCCCAGGTCGATGAGGCTGGACTCCACGCGCACGGCGTCGAGCCCGCCGCCGAGCGCGCTGCTGCTGCCGCCGGTGGCGCTGCTGTAGGCGCGCGCCGGCCGGAAGCTGCCGGCCGTGAGGCCGCCACCGGGCAGCGGCAGCGGGCGGTCGGTGCTGCCGCCCATCGTGAGGTTGCCGCCGGCCGTGGTGATGCTGCTGTTGGCGATGGAGATCACGCCGAAGGCGCCGTTGCCGGCCGCACGGAAATCCAGGTTCAGCGCGGCGCCGCTGCTGGTGATGCTGCTGTCCTGCACGACGATGTCGCGCGTGGCCTGCAACGTGAGCGTCACGCCCGTGGGCGGCGCCACGGCGAGCGTGGCGTTGCTCATGAAGATGTCGCCGGCCTCGGTGCCGCCCGTGAGCGCCGTGGTCAGCGTGACCGAGGTGCCGGCGTTGAGCGCCGCGGCGATGGTGGCCGTGGTGATGACGGCGCCGTCGCCCGTGGTCGTGAAGCTGGGGCCGCCGGTGATGGCGGTGTCGGGGCCGGTGTCGCTGATCGTCAGGTTGTTGGGGTCGATCAGCCAGGTGCCGGCGCGGCCGCCGCGGCTGGCCACGTCCACCTGCGCCGGGCGCGCGTCGATCCAGCCGCCCGAGGTCTCGATGAAGCCGCCGTCGCCGGCCAGCGCACCACCGCGCGCGCTCAAGCGGCCGTAGGCGCGCGTGGCTTCGTCGGACCACACGATGAGCGAGCCGCCCGTGCCCGTGGCGCCGGTGGTGTCGGCGCGCAGCGTGGCCTCGGGGCCGATGTAGACGGCGCGCGCGTTGTCCACGCTGCGGTCCTGGCCCATGAGGCCGCCGCCCACGCGCACGGCGCCACCGCCGGCCGTGCCGGAGGCGTCGACCACCGCATCACCGACCAGGCCCACCTGCGCGCCGAGCAGGTCGATGCGGCCGCCGGCCGCGCCTTCGGCCGCGCCTGCGGCCTGCGTGGTGCTGCCGCCGGCCAGCATCAGCGTGTCGGCGGCCTTCAGCACGATGCGGCCCTGGGCGTCCACGCCCAGCGTGTCGGCACGCACCAGGCCCTGCTGGTTGACGACGGCCGCGTAGACGTCGACCAGGCCACCATCGGCCGCGGCGCGGCCCAGGTTCAGCACCTCGCCGGCCGGCACCAGCGCGGCCAGGTGCGGCAGCGCGCTGTCCACCAGCGTGGCGCTGCGCGCGCCGGCCAGCAGCAGCGCGCCGCCGGGGGCGTCGAGCGTGCCGGTGTTGGCCACGTTCTCGCCCAGCAGCACGAGGTGGCCGCCGTTCGCGGTGCGGATGGCGCCGTCGTTGCGCAGCGTCGCGCCGGCCGCGCCCTCGGCAAAGCTGAAGCGGCCGCTGCGCAGGCCATCGAGGAAGGCGTTGTTGTCCAGGCGCAGCGTGCTGGCCACGAGGCCGGCCACGTCCACGCGCGCGCCGGCGCCGAACAGCACGCCCTGCGGGTTGAGCAGCCACACCTGCCCGTTGCTGGTGAGCGAGCCGAAGATGCGGCTGGGGTCGCTGCCCGTCACGCGGTTGAGCACCTTGCTCGTGGCGTCGGCCTGCTGGAAGTGCACGCCGGCCTGCGCGCCGATGTCGAAGCTGGCCCAGTTGAGGATGGCGCCCGCGGTGTTGCGCACCGTCATCTGCGCCGCCGTGCCCTTGAGCACGGTGGCCACCTCGGCCTGGCCGTGCACGACGTTCAGGCCCCCGGGCAACGCGTTCGGCGCGGGGCCGGCGGCCTGCAGCGGCGCGGCCAGCAGGCCCAGGGCGGAGGCGGCGGCCAGCGCCACGGGGCGCAGGCGGGGGGGGGCGTTTCGGCGGGGCTGGGTGTTCACGGCGGGGCTTCCGGTTGGCGACGGCGGGCGCGGCGCAGGTCAGTGGTTGAACAGCAGCGCGAGGTGCGCGCGCACGTCGCCCTTGGCGGTGGTGCTGGCGGTGCTGAAGGCGCGCGCCACGTCCAGCCGCAGCTGCCAGGGGCCGCGCGCGGCGCGCAGGCCCAGGCCCAGGCTGCCCATGCGGCAGTCGTTGCGGCCGGCCAGGCAGGCGGCCTCGTCGTGGTTGGACACGAAACCGGCGTCGGCGAACAGCAGCACGCGCACATCGCCGCCGCGCAGCCAGGCCAGGGCCGGCCAGGCGGCGGCCAGGTTGGCGGACTGCGCCTCCAGGCTCAGCGAGGCGCCGTTGTCGCCGGCGAGCTCGCGCTCCTCGAAGCCACGCACGCTCTGCGCGCCACCCACGCCGAACAGCTCGCCCGGGATCAGCGGCTGGCCGGCCTGCTGCACCGCCAGGCGTGCGCCCAGCGAGCCCCACTCGCCCACCGGCACGGCCAGCTGGCCGTTGGCGCGCCACACCGTATAGCGCGGCTTGCTGCCGGCGCGCACGGCCTCGAAGTCGGCGGCCTCGCCGTGGCGGCCGCCGGCCGCAAGGTTGGCGTGCAGGCCCAGGCTCAGGCCCCAGCGCCACTCGCCGCTGGCCTGCGCGGTGTAGGTCAGCGACAGCGGCTGCGCCGACACGCTGGCGCCGGCCGAGCCGCAGGCGCCATCGGGCAGGCCGGCTATGCGGCACTCGTTGTCGTACTCGCGCAGCTCCAGGCCGGCGATGAGCCGCTGGTCGACGTTGCCCTGGCGCGGCAGGTACCAGCCCAGCCGCGCGCCGACGATGCCGCCCTGGCCCGAGAAGCTCAGGTCGCCCGCGGCCGTGCCCACGGTGCCGGCGTCGACGTTGCTGAGGGCGCCGTACACATCCAGCGCCAGGCCCTGGGCGTAGAAAGGCACGCGGTAGCTGCCCGACAGCACGGCCACGGCGTCGGCGTTTTCGGGCGCGGTCTGCAGCTCGAGCGCGCCGATGTGGTCACGCCCCAGCAGGTTGGCGTGGCTCACGCCGAGGGCGGCGCGCCAGCGGCCGATGTTTTTGCCCCCGGTGTTGTCGACGCGGCCCGTGAAGCGCAGCACCTCGGCCTCCTGCAGCGTGACCTTGGCCACCACCTCGCCGGGCTGGGCGCCGGGCTGCAGCAGCACCTGCGTGCTCTTGGCCGGGTTCTCGTTGGCCATCTGGATCTGCGCGTCGATGCGCCGCACCTCGGGCGTGCGGCCCTCCTGCAGCGACGGCAGGCTGGCGCGCACGTTCTCGGCGCTGAAGGCGCGCTGGCCGCCGAGCTCCACGCGCGCCAGCCGGCCCTCGACGACGCGGATGCGCACGACGCCGGCGTCCAGCGCCTGCTCGGGCAGGAAGGCCACCACGCCGCCGTAGCCGGCGTCGCGGTAGAGCGCCTGCACGGCGGCGGCGGCCTCGCGCAGGCGGGCGATGGTGACGCGGCCGGTGTAGGGCGCGGTGGCGGCGTCGATCGCGGCCTGGGGCAGCAGCGTGTTGCCCTGCACCTCGTAGCGCTGCACCTGCAGGGCCTGCGGCAGCGGCAGGGCCATGGGCGGCGGGCTCTGGGCCCCCGCGGGCAGTGGCGTGGCCGCGCCCAGCAAGGCCGCGCACCAACCCGCGCACAAGCCCCCGTACACGCCCGCAAGCCCCAACGCCAGCGGCCGCGGCCGCCCGAGCACCTTCCCCCACATCGCCTGTTCTCCTCGCCCGCCGTCCACGGGCTGCTGGCGGCGGTGCGTCACAAATGCGCCCGCAGCCGGTGATGCCCGTTTCTACAGCAGGGGCTTGCCGCTGCGCACCCTGGCTTCCACAGGGTTGAGGGGGCGCATCGGCCCGAAGCTGCGGCAGATGCCGCAGCAGGCTCAGCCGCGTGGTGCGGGCAGCACGCCGAGCAGTCCCAGCAGCGCCAGCCAGCCCGCGGCCGTGGCCACGAAGGCCACGGTGCTGACGACGATGGCCGCCGTGGCCTCGGCCTCCTGCACGCGGTAGCGCTGGGCGAAGATCAGCGCGTTGCTGCCCACGGGCAGGGCCGCGAGCATCACGATCACCGCCAGCGGCAGGCCGTCCAGCCCGAACACGAAGCGGCCGGCCAGCAGCACCAGCGCTGGCGCCACCAGCAGCTTGAGCAGCACCAGGCCCAGCGCGCCGCGCCAGTGCGCCTTCAGGCCAAACGCCGCCAGCGACAGGCCGATGAGCACCAGGCACAGCGGCACCACGGCGCTGGCCAGCAGCGCCAGCACCTCGTCGACCACGGGGTGCAGGCCCAGGCCCGTGAGGTTCCAGGCCAGGCCCGCCAGGATGGGCAGCACCACGGGGTGCACGACCGTCTGGCGCGCGGTCTGCGCCAACGTGCGCGCCAGGCCACCGGCGCCACCCTGGCGGGTGTGCTCGCGCGCCAGCGCCAGCTCGGCCAGCGCCGTGGCCACGCTCAGCAGCACCAGGGCGTGCAGGCTCACGAGCGCGATGTGCAGCGCCAGGCCCGCCTCGCCGAACAGCGCGGCGGCCATGGGGATGCCCAGCTGCACCGAGTTGGCGAAGGTCGCGGTCACGGCGCGCGTGGCCGGCACGGCGGGCTCGCCGCGGCGGCGCAGCGCCACGGCCGTGTGCACGGCCAGCAGCAGCAGCGTCACCGGCACGAAGAAGGCCGCCAGCAGCGGCACGGGCAGGCTGGCCAGGTCCAGCCGCACCGTGGTGCGGAACAGCAGCGCCGGCACGAACACCATGAAGGCGGCGTCCGACAGCACACGCGCCGCGGCCACGCGGTCGACACCGGCCGAGGCCAGCCAGTTCAGGCGCCCGGCCAGCCAACCCAGCGCCACCGTGGCCAGGATGGCCAGCAGCTTGAAGGCGATGGCCGTGGTCACGGCCGTGGCGGCGTCAAGCGGTGATCAGGCCCGCGGCTCAGGCCTTCGCCGCCTTCTTGGCCGGCGCCTTCTTGGCGGCCGCACCCGGCTTGCGCTCGGGCCGCGGCTCGAACTCGAAGCCGACCTTGCCCTCCTTGGCGTCCCAGGCCAGGAAGGCCTTGAATGCACGCCGTGTCTTGTTCGACACGAAGCCCTGCAGCAGCGAGGTCTTGCCCGTGCTCAGCAGCTTGGTGAACTCCTCGTGCGACACCGGCTGCTGCAGGATGATCTTGCCGCTCTTGAAGTCGCAGGTCACGTGCGCGCCCACGGCGTGTTCGCAGACGTAGTTCGCGCCGTGTTCGTAGACGTGGCCCTTGCACTTGGGGCAGGCGCCCAGGCTCTGCTGGCCGCCAAAGTCCACCGGCTCGCCGTCGGCCTGGCCTTGTGCGGCGTCGTCGCCGAAGTCGAACTCCAGCTTCCAGTTGGCGATCTCGTCGTCGCGCACCAGCTTGAGCTCGGCCGTGAACGGCCAGCCGGCCTTGCTGCGGAAGCCCTCCAGCGGCCCGATCTTGTGGTCGCGGATGAAGGCCTCGGCCTCGGCGATCTCGAAGGCGCGGCCGGCCGGGATCTTGGTGATGCTGAAGCCGCAGCCCTCTTCACCACCGCCCGCGCCGGTGCAGGCGAAGCGGCGGTAGTTTTCCTTGACCACGCCGCCGCAGTTGGGGCAGGGCACGGCCAGCGTGGCGTAGTCGCCGGGGATGGTGTCGCGGTCGTACTCCTTGGCCTTCTTGACGATGCGCTCGGCCATCTTGGCGATGCCGGCCATGAAGGCGTCGCGGCTCAGGCGCCCGTGCTCCATCTCGGCCAGCTGGTGCTCCCACTGGCCGGTGAGCTCGGGCTTGGTCAGGTCCTCGATGGCCAGGCCGCGCAGCAGCGTCATCAGCTGGAAGGCCTTGGCCGTGGGCACGAGCTCGCGGCCGTCGCGCAGCATGTACTTCTCGTTGATCAGGCCCTCGATGGTGGCGGCGCGCGTGGCCGGGGTGCCCAGGCCCTTTTCCTTCATGGCGTCGCGCAGCTCCTCGTCGTCGATGAGCTTGCCGGCGCCTTCCATGGCGGAGAGCAGCGTGGCCTCGGTGTAGCGCGCGGGCGGGCGCGTCTTCTGCGCCAGCACGTCCACGCTCTCGGTCTTGACGAGCTCGCCCGGCGCCACGGCCACGAGGTTGGCGTCGTCGTCCTGCGCCTCCTTGCCGTAGACGGCCAGCCAGCCCGGGTTGACCAGCACCTTGCCGTTGGTCTGGAAGCGGTGCTCGGCCGCACCCGCCTTCACGGTGCTGGTGCGCGTGGTGACCATGAACTCGGCGCTCGGGTAGAACACCGCGATGAAGCGCTTGACCACCATGTCGTAGAGCTTGAGCTCGATCTCGGTGAGGCTCTTCGGCGCCTGCAGCGTGGGGATGATGGCGAAGTGGTCCGACACCTTGGTGTTGTCGAACACGCGCTTCACCGGCTTCACGTAACCGTCGTTGAGGCTCTTGCGGGCGTGGCCGGAGAGTTCCCGCAGCGGGCCCGGCAGGTCTTCGTCGGCCAGCATCTCCAGCGTCTTCTTCACCGTGCCCACGTAGTCTTCGGGCAGCGCGCGGCTGTCGGTACGCGGGTAGGTGAGCACCTTGTGCTTCTCGTACAGCGCCTGCGCAATGCTCAGCGTGGTCTTGGCGCTGAAGCCGAAGCGCGAGTTGGCCTCGCGCTGCAGCGTCGTCAGGTCGTAGAGCAGCGGGCTGGCCTGCGTGCTGGGCTTGGCCTCGTCCACCACGCTGGCGGGCTGGCCGCGCACGGCCTGCTCGATGGCGCGGGCGTCGGCCTCGTTCCACAGGCGGTCGGCACGCGCTTCCGGGTCGTCGCCCTTCTTGAACTTCGGGTCCAGCCACTTGCCCTCGTACTGGCCGGCAACGGCGTCGAAGGTGGCCTTCACCTCCCAGTAGGGCCGGCTCACGTGCTTGCGGATCTTCTCCTCGCGCTCGACCACGATGCTCAGCGTGGGCGTCTGCACACGCCCCACGGTGGTGAGGAAAAACCCGCCGTCGCGCGAGTTGAAGGCCGTCATCGCGCGTGTGCCGTTGATGCCCACGAGCCAGTCGGCCTCGGAACGGCTGCGCGCGGCGTCGGCCAGGCCGAGCATCTGCGAATCGCTGCGCAGCTTCTCGAAGCCCTCGCGGATGGCCTGCGGCGTCATGCTCTGCAGCCACAGGCGGCTGATGGGTTTGCCATGCTGCTTGTCGCCGAAGGCGTACTGCACGATGAGGCGGAAGATCAGCTCGCCCTCGCGGCCCGCGTCGCACGCGTTGATGATGGCGCCGACGTCCTTGCGCTTGACGAGCTTGACCACGGCGTTGAGCCGCGTCTTGGCCTTGTCGATGGGCGCCACGTCGAAGTGCGGCGGCACCACCGGCAGGTTGGCGAAGCTCCACTTGCCGCGCTTGACGTCGTAGTCGTCGGGCGCCTTGATCTCCACCAGGTGGCCCACGGCGCTCGTCACGACCCAGCGGTCGTTCTCGAAGTGGTCGGTGTGTTTCTCGAACTTGCCGTCGGCGTTGCCGAGGGCTCGCACGATGTCCTGGGCCACGCTGGGCTTCTCGGCAATGATGATCGTCTTGGTCATGGTCGTGTCGTGTTCTCGTGGCGGCGGGTAGCTCCCTACAATCCGCCGCGCCTCGCGTGTGTACGCGCGCGCACCCGCATGATTTCAATGTACCGAATGAAGAAGACCCCGCAAGCACGCCCCGCGAAGAAGGCCGATTCAACCCGGGCCCGGCCCGCCGGCGGCCGCCGCATCCAGGTGCGCCGGAGCGGCGTGCACGGCAAGGGCGTGTTCGCGCTGCAGCCCATCGCGGCCGGGCAGCGCATCATCGAGTACACCGGCGAGACCATCACCTGGCCCGAGGCGCTGCGCCGCCACCCGCACGACCCCACGGACCCGCACCACACCTTCTACTTCAGCCTCGACGACGGCAGCCACGTCATCGACGCCAAGTTCGGCGGCAACGCCGCACGCTGGATCAACCACGCCTGCGAGCCCAACTGCAAGGCCGAGGAAACCGACGACGGCCGTGTGTTCATCCATGCGCTGCGCGAGCTGTCGCCGGGCGAGGAACTGTTCTACGACTACGGCCTCGTGATCGACGAGCGTTACACCCCGAAGCTCAAGAAACAGTACGAGTGCCGCTGCGGCAGCCCGCACTGCCGGCGCACGATGCTGGCGCCCAAACGCTGACGGGCACGGGGCCGAGCCCATGGACCAGCCCGCCGCCACGCCACCGCACCTGGCCTGGGGCGCCGACGCCCTCTGGCAGGCGCTGCAGCCGGTGCTGCCGGGCGTGAGCGTGGAGGTCGTGGCGCGCGTGGACAGCACCAACACGCGCCTGCTCGAGCTGGCGCGCGCGGCCGGCGGCGACCGCCAGGCACCGATCACGCGGCCGGGCGAGCTCGATGCACCCGGCGCGCGTGGCCACGCGCACACGCCGCTGGGCCGGCGCGCCGCCGACCTCTTGCCTTGCCTGCTGGTGGCCGAGGAGCAGACCGCCGGCCGCGGCCGCCTGGGGCGCGACTGGGTCAGCCACCCCGGGCGCTCGCTCACCTTCTCGCTGGCGCTGCCGCTGGCGCCGGCGCAGTGGGGCGGCCTGTCGCTGGCCGTGGGCGTGGCCCTGGCCGAGGCGTTGGAGCCCTCGCCAGCCGCACCGGCCACGCCGCCGCGCCTGGCCCTCAAGTGGCCCAACGACCTGTGGCTGCGCGACGCCGCCGCCCCCGCCGGCGGGCGCAAGCTGGGTGGCATCCTCATCGAGACCGTGGCCGTGGGCAGCCGCCGCATGGCCGTCATCGGTGTCGGCCTCAACGTGCTGCCGCTGCCGGCCGCGCCCGCCGCGATGGCCGGCCCGGCCCTGGCCCACGGCCACGCCTGCCTGCAGGAGCTGGACACCGCCGCCAGCGCACCCGCGGCGCTGGCGGCGGTGGCGTTGCCGCTGGCGCGCGCCGTGCGCCGCTTCGAGGCCGAGGGCCTGGCGCCCTTCCTGCCCGGCTTTGCCGCGCGCGACCTGCTGCGCGGCCAGGCCGTGCGCATCAGCGGCGGCACGGCGCTGGAGGGCGTGGCCGACGGCATCGATGCCCAGGGCGCGCTGCGCGTGCTGCCGGCCGACGATGGCCCCTGCCAGCTGGTGGGCAGCGGCGAAGCCAGCGTGCGCCTGGCCGCCTGACGCCCATGTTGCGGGCCCTGGTGCTGCTGCTGCTGCTGGCCAACGGCCTGTACTTCGCCTGGGCCCGCGGCTGGCTGGGTGCGCCGCCGCGCGCCGCCGAGCACGAGCCGCAGCGCCTGGCCGCCCAGGTGTCGCCCGAGGCCGTGCTGCTGCTGCCGCCGCCCCGCGCCAGTGCTGCCGTGCAGGCCGCGCGCGAGGCCGCGCTGGTGTGCGTGGAGACTGCGCCGCTGCAGGAGCCCGAGCTGGGCCAGGCCGAATACCGCCTGGCCGAGGCCCTGGTGGCGCCCGACGCCGTGCTGCGCGTGGACAGCGCCGAGCCCGACCGCTGGATCGTCTTCGGCGGCCGCTACCCCGAGGCCGGCCCGCGCAACGCCCGCGAGGACGAGCTGCGCCGCCTGGGCCTGCGCTTCGAGCGCCTGACAGCACCGGCCGAGCTGGCGCCGGGCTTCGTGCTCTCGCGCCACGACAGCCGCGAGGCCGCCCAGGCCTGGCTGGCCGAGAAGGCCCCGCGCACGCTGCGCGGCGCCCGCGTGGTGAACCTGCCGCCGCGCAACACCGGCACCGTGCTGCGCGTGGCCCGCGCCGCGCCCGAGCAGGCCGAGAAGCTGGCCGCGGCGGGCTTCAAGCCCTGCGCAGCGGCGCGCTGAGGCCCGGGCCGCGCCCAGGCCGCGCGGGGTCTCGCTTCAGGCCCGGCCCTCGCGCCGCCGCAGCACCAGCAACACCGCCACGCCCAGGCCCAGGCCCAGCAGCCAGGGGCCCGAGCTGGCACCGCCGCCACCGCCACCACCCGATCCAGATGAACCACCCGGGTTGCTGGGCACGGCCGCCACGGCCACCGTGCTGCGCGTGGTGCTGCTGACGCCCATGCTGTCGGTGATGCGCAGCTCCACGGTGAAGCTGCCCACGCCGCCGGGCCGCAGGCTGGCAGTGTCGGCGTTGGTGGCGCTGCTGAAACCAGCCACCACGCCGGCATCCGCCGACACCAGCCGCCACTCGTAGCCCGTCACGGTGGCACCCACCGAGGGCAGGCTGCCACTGGCCCGCAGGTTGACGGTGGTGCCCGGCACGGGCGATGCCGTCAACACCTCCAGGATGGCCAGGGCCCCTTCGGATGCGGCCACGGCGGCGCCGGCGTCGAGCATGCCGGCACCGCACAGATCGGTCGTGCAGTAACACTGGCCGCTGGGGCCCGCCGCCTGGACGTTGCGGCACGAGGGCACGGGCGTGGAGTCGCTGGGCCCGTTGTCGGCGCCGGAGGTCGGGAACGGCCGGGCCGTGGCCTTGAGCACGCTGCCGATCTGCTGCGGCGTGAGATCGGAGCGCTGCGAAACCACCAGGCCAGCCACGGCCGCCACGAGCGGTGACGAGAAGCTGGTGCCGACCGAACCCGGGTAGCTGCTGGTCCAGGCACTGGCCGCCGGCCCCTGCGAGCCGGTGTTGGCCGCGGCCACGATGGGGTAGAGGCAGGGTTCGCCTCGGCGCACGTTGATGCAGTTGCCCCCCGGCGCCGCGATGCCGATCTCAGGCCCCATGTCGGAGAAACCCACCTTGCTGCCCGCGTGGCGCAGCGCCACCACGCCCAGCACACCGCGGCAATTGGCGGGGGTGTTCACCGGCCCGCCATTGCTGTTGCCGGCCGCGGCCACCACCAGCACGCCGGCGCGGGTGATCTCGTCGACGGCCGCCTGGTAGCTGGCGCTGCAGGCACCGCTGCCACCGAGGCTGAGGTTCAGCACCTTGGCGGGGTTGGGGTTGAGGGGCAGTCCGTCCACCCGCAGGCCCGCGGCCCAGCGCATGCCGGCGATGATGTCGCTGTCGAGCCCGTAACACTTGCCCAGCACGCGCACGGGCAACACGCGCACCCCCGGGGCTGCGCCGGCCATGCCGAGGGCATCGTCGGCGGCCGCCCCCACCAGGCTGGCCGTGGCCGTGCCGTGCCACGAACTGCCCGATGCGTCACAGCCCTCGAACGGGCTGCGGCCGGCCTCGGCGCTGCTGACCCAGTCACCTGGGTCGTTGGCATCGGGGTCGCGGCCGTTGCCGTCGTTGGCCACCGCCGGGATGGCCACCATGTCGTAGCCGGGCAGCAGGCGCGAGGCCAGATCGGGGTGGTCGTAGCGCGTGCCGGTGTCGAGCACCGCCACCACCACGCCCTCGTTTCCGCGTGTGCGTGCCCAGGCCGCCTCGATGCCGATGCCCGAGGGCGTGGTGCCGTCGGGCGCCCGCAGGTACCACTGGCCGCTGGCCGGGCCGGGCTGCGTGGCCAGGCCGTTGCTGCGCAGCTCGGTCGGGCTGGCCGCGTAGAGCGGGTCGTTGGGCGCGGCCACGCGCCTTTTGCGGCCGTCGGGCTCGGCGTAGGCCACATCGGGGTGGGCGGCCAGGCGGCGCGCCAGCGTGGCGGCGTCCAGTCCCTCGGCCTGCACCAGCATCACGCCACGGCCCAGGGCCGGGCCGGCGCGCAGGGGGTGGCCGAGGCCGGCACCCAGCCGGTCGGCACGGCCCTGCATGGTGCGCACGACACGTTCGGCCTCGACACCCTCGGCCAGCGGGTGCTGGCGCAGCGTGGCCGAGCCGGGCTTGAGGCCCACGATCACCCCCACGGGCTGGGCCTGCGCCCAGGCGCCCGGCAGGCCGGCCAGGGCCAGCGCCAGCAGCGCGGCGGCACGCCGCAGCGTGCGGCCAGAAGATGACGGACGGGACGGCTCGAGGGTCGCGTTGTGCATCGGCCCAGTTTAGGGGCCGGCCCCGGCGACGTCAGCGCCGGGGCTGTGACCTGACGTGAGCTTGCACGCAGGCCGGGCGGCGGCGCTTCAGCGGCCGGCCATCACCCGCACCATCTCGAGCACCTTGTTCGAGTAGCCCCACTCGTTGTCGTACCAAGCCACGACCTTGACGAAGGTCTTGTCCAGCGCGATGCCGGCGTCGGCGTCGAACACGCTGGTGCAGGGCTCGCCGCGGAAGTCCGTCGCCACCACCTTGTCTTCCGTGTAGGCCAGCACGCCCTTCATGGGGCCGGCGGCGGCGGCCTTCATGGCGTTGCAGATGTCGTCCCAGCTGGCTTCGTTCACGAGCTCGGCCGTGAGGTCGATGACGGACACGTCGGACGTGGGCACGCGGAAGCTCATGCCCGTGAGCTTCTTGTTGAGCTCGGGGATCACCACGCCCACGGCCTTGGCGGCGCCCGTGGAGCTGGGGATGATGTTCTCGAGGATGCCGCGGCCGCCGCGCCAGTCCTTGTTGCTGGGGCCGTCGACCGTCTTCTGCGTGGCCGTGGCGGCGTGCACGGTGGTCATCAGGCCGCGCTTGATGCCGAAGCTGTCGTTCAGCACCTTGGCCACGGGCGCCAGGCAGTTGGTGGTGCAGCTGGCGTTGCTGATGATGGCCTGGCCGGCGTAGCTGGTGTGGTTCACGCCGTAGACGAACATGGGCGTGTCGTCCTTGCTGGGCGCGCTCTGGATCACCTTCTTGGCGCCGGCGTCCAGGTGCTTCTGACAGGTGTCCTTGGTGAGGAACAGGCCCGTGGCCTCGACCACGATGTCGGCGCCGACCTCGCCCCAGGCCAGCAGGGCCGGGTCCTTGTGGGCCGTCAGCCGGATCTTCTTGCCGTTGACGATGAGCGTGCTGCCCTCGACGGCGATGTCGCCCTTGAAGCGGCCGTGCACGCTGTCGTACTTGAGCATGTAGGCCAGGTAGTCGGGCTCGAGCAGGTCGTTGATGCCGACGATCTCGATGTCGGCGAAGTTCTGCACGGCGGCACGGAACACCATGCGGCCGATGCGGCCGAAGCCGTTGATGCCGATGCGGATGGTCATGTCTTACTCCTTGGGTTTGAGGTCGAGTCGGATGCAGGGAATGAGGACGCGGGCGGTGTCGCCGTGGATGGCGTCGAGCAGCTCGGGCTTGAGGTCGAACTCGACGGTCCGCAGCCATTCCAGCAGCGGGCGGCGGGCGGGGTCGCGCTCGCCGACCTCACCGACGCTGTTGGGCCACTGGGGACGGCGGTAGTGGAAGTCGATCTCAAAGGGGCAGCCCATGGTCGTGGTGTCGAAGCTCAGCGTCTGCTCGCGGATGCCGCGTGTGCCTCCGAGCAAGGCCCGGAAGGTGAGTTCGTTGAAGCCGTAGTGGCGCGAGCCCTCGATGGTGAACACCATGGTGTAGACGCCCGTGACCGGCCCCTCGCCCGGATGGCAGGGCATGCGCAAGCCCTCCGCCCAGGACTCGACCGCGCCCTGCAGCAGCCGGGCCGAGCGCCGGGCCGACATTTCGACCACGGGTGGCGTGTCGGGGCCGTCGAAACGCAAGCTCGCGAGCACGCGACCCTGGACGCCGTCTCGCAGGGCGCTCACCGGGTAGACGGGGCCTTTGTAGGCCGGGCCTCTCGCGTGCACCACACACGCCAGAGCCCGGCGCCGCGCAGACGCATCGGCATCGGTGTCGCGGAACCAGTGCACCTGCCGATCGTCGGGCCGGAACACGAAGTCGCGCACCACGCGCAGCGGCGGCTCGCCGGGCTGCAGGCAGGGCACGCGCAGGTCCTTCACGTGGGCGCGCACGGCCTCGACGAAGGCCTCCTGGCCCGTGTTCTCCTGCACCGTGACGCGCGGCTCGCGGTCGGGCGCGCTGAACTCCAGCAGCACCTGCACGCCGCCGCGCACGCGGTTCTGGAACTCGCGCGGCGGGAACTCCGGCGCCGGCGGCGCGCCGGCCTTCACGCCCAGGCAGCGCAGCGCCTCGCGCTCGGCCACCTCCACCTGCTGCGCCACGGCCGAGGCCGCCGCGAGCAGCAGCGCCAGCCCGAGCCCGGCACAGCCGCGCATGGCCGTCAGCGCTGGAGCACCGTGCGCACCACCGCGACCACGTTGTCGGCGGTGAGCTTGAAGTGCTTGAACAGGTCGCCCGCGGGCGCGCTCTCGCCGTAGGTGTCGATGCCCACCACGGCGGCGCAGCCGTACTTCCACCAGCCGTCCGTCACGCCCGCCTCCACGGCGATGCGCGGCACGCCCTCGGGCAGCACGCTGCTCTTGTAGGCCACGCCCTGACGGTCGAACACCGTGGTGCTGGGCACGCTGACCACGCGCACGCCGATCTTCAGCTGGGCCAGCGCCTCCTGCGCCTTGAGCGCCAGCTGCACCTCGGAGCCGCTGGCCAGGATCACGGCGCGCGGCTTGCCCTTGAGGCCCACCTCGGCCGGGTCGGCCAGCACGTAGGCGCCCTTGGCGATGTCGGCCAGGCTCGGCTTGGGCAGGTGCGGCAGCGCCTGGCGGCTGAGCAGCAGCGCCGTCGGCCGCGTGGCGTTGGCCAGCGCCATGGCCCAGGCGGCGGTGGTTTCGGCGCCATCGGCCGGGCGCCAGACGTCGAGGTTGGGGATCAGGCGCAGGCTGGCCGCGTGCTCCACGCTCTGGTGCGTGGGGCCGTCCTCGCCCAGGCCGATGCTGTCGTGCGTGAACACGTGCACCACGCGCTTCTTCATGAGCGCGGCCATGCGGATGGCGTTGCGGCTGTAGTCGCTGAACGTGAGGAAGGTGCCGCCGTAGGGGATGAAGCCGCCGTGCAGCGCCACGCCGTTCATGATGGCGGCCATGCCGAACTCGCGCACGCCGTAGTTGATGTGGCGGCCGCCGTTCGGGGCACCGGTTTCGTCGAAGCGCAGCGCCGGGGTGTGCTTGGTGTTGGTGAGGTTGCTGCCGGTCAGGTCGGCGCTGCCGCCCAGCAGCTCGGGCAGGGCGGCGGTGAAGACCTCCAGCGCGTTCTGGCTGGCCTTGCGCGTGGCCACCGACTCGGCCTTGTCGTGCGCGGCGGCGATGGCCGCGGCGGCCCGGGCGGCAAAGTCCTCGGGCAGCTGGCCGGCCAGGCGGCGCTGCAGCTGCGCGGCCAGCTCGGGGTGGGCGGCGGCATAGGCCTCGAAGCGCGTGGCCCAGTCGCCGTGGGCGGCGGTGCCGGCGGCGCGGGCGTCCCAGGCCTCGTAGGCGGCCTCGGGCACGACGAAGGGCTCGTGCGCCCAGCCCAGGGCCGCGCGCGTGAGCTTGATCTCCTCCGCGCCCAGCGCCTCGCCATGCGCCTTGGCGCTGCCGGCGCGGTTGGGGCTGCCCTTGCCGATGGTGGTGCGGCAGATCACCAGCGTCGGCATGGCCGAGCTCTGGCGCGCCTGGGCCAGCGCGGCGTCGACCGCGGCCACGTCATGCCCGTCGACCGGGCCGATGACGTTCCAGCCCATGGCCGCGAAGCGCAGGCCGGCGTTGTCGGGGTACCAGGGGTCGATCTGGCCGTCGATGCTGATGCCGTTGTCGTCGTACACCACGACCAGCTTGCCCAGCTTCCAGGCCGCCGCCAGTGCGATGGCCTCGTGGCTGATGCCTTCCATCAGGCAACCGTCGCCCACCGCCACCCAGGTGCGGTGGTCCACGATCTCGTGGCCCGGGCGGTTGAACTCGGCGGCCAGCAGCTTCTCGGCCAGCGCCATGCCCACGGCGTTGGCCAGGCCCTGGCCCAGCGGGCCGGTGGTGGTTTCCACGCCCGGGGTGATGTCCACCTCGGGGTGGCCCGGCGTCTTGCTGTGCAGCTGGCGGAAGTTGCGCAGCTCGCTCATGGGCAGGTCGTAGCCCGTCAGGTGCAGCAGCGCGTACAGCAGCATGGAGCCGTGGCCGTTGCTCAGCACGAAGCGGTCGCGGTCCGGCCAGGCGGCGTCGGACGGGTCGTGCTTGAGGTGGCGGCCCCACAGCGCCACGGCGATGTCGGCCATGCCCATCGGGGCGCCGGGGTGGCCGGAGTTGGCCTGCTGGACGGCGTCCATGGCCAGGGCGCGGATGGCGTTGGCCATCAGCGTGGCGGTGGCGGCGGATTCGGTGGGATGGGTGGGCATCGGGCGGGGGCGCCAGTGGGCGCTTGAGCAGGGGCGGGCGGAGCCCGGCATTCTAGGAGCCGGGGCCGGCACCGCCGGCGCGGGCCCGAACACGAGGGCCGGCGCCGGGGCCCCAGAATGCGGGCATGGTGAGCCCCCCGCCGCCCGACAGCGCCGAGCTGCTGCAGCAGCTCTACGCCCACGCGGAGCTGGGCCTGGCGGTGTTCGGGCCCGACGGGCGGCTGCTGTCGTGCAACGAAGGCTTCGGCCTGCTGGCCGGCCTGCCGCCACCGCACACGGTGCCCGGCCGGCCACTGGGCAGCCTGTTGCGCGAGCTGCTGCGCCGCGGCATCGTGCGCCGCAGCCGCACCGAGGCCGCCTGGCAGCGCCGCTGGCTGGCCATGGCCGACGCCGCGCCGCCGCTGGAGCTGACGCGCCGCGACGGCCGCAGCATCGAGGTGCGCCGCCGCCGCACCGATGGCGGCGGCGCCGTCGTCGTGGTCACCGACACCAGCGAGCGCCGCGCGCTGCAGCAGGCCAAGGCCGCCGACCAGCGCATGCTGCGCCTGCTGGTGGAGCGCACCGAACAGGGCGTGTGGTTCATCGACGCCGAACACCGCACGACCGACGCCAACCCGGCCATGTGCCGCCTGCTGGCGCTGCCGCTGGAGCAGCTGCGCGGCCGCCCGGTGTGGGACTTCGTGGACCCCGCCGACGCCACCACGCTGCGCGAGACGCTGGCGCGGCGCCGGCTCGGCGTCGCCGAGGCCTACGAGCTCACGCTGGTGGCGGTCGACGGCACGCGCCACCATTGCGTCAACAACGCCACGCCGCTGACCGACGCCGCCGGCCAGCCCATCGGCTCGGTGGGCCTGTGGACCGACATCACGGCGCTCAAGCACGCCGAGCGCCGGCTGGCAGAGCAGACACAGGCCCTGGCACTGACGGTGGAGGCCCTGCACGAGGGCGTGTTCACCAGCGGCAGCGACGGCCGGGTGGTGGTCTGGAACCGGCGCCTGCTGGAGCTGCTGGACCTGCCCGAGGCCCTGCTGCAGCAGCGGCCCACCATCGAGCAGATCCGCCAGTTCCAGGTCGCGCGGGGCGACTTCGCGCACGACCCCGTCTTCGGCAGCCCCGAGCTGCGGCGCGGCGTGGGCCCGCACTACCGCCGCCTCAGCAAGGACGGCCGCCTGCTCGAGGTGGAGGGCCGCGAGGCCGCCGACGGCTGCCTGGTGCGCACCTACCGCGACGTGACGGCCGACGCGCGCGCGGCCGAGGCGCTGCGCCTGAGCGAGCAGCGCTTCCGCAGCATGGCCGACGCCGCGCCGGCGCTGATCTGGCTGGGCGACGCCGACGGCCGGCCGCTGTGGTTCAACCAGCGCTGGCTGGCCTGCACGGGCCGCACGCTGGCCGATGAGCTGATGCACGGCTGGGCCGACCGCATGCACCCCGACGACCTGGCACGCTGCCTGGCGGCCTACCAGGGTGCCGCGGCGCAGCGTGCGCCCTTCGAGGTGGAGTACCGCGTGCCCTGCGCCGATGGCCGACTGGCCTGGGTGGCCGACCACGGCACCACGCGCTGGACGGCCTCGGGCGGCTTCGAGGGCTACACCTGCTACGGCTGGGACATCACCGAGCGCAAGGCCGCGCAGCAGGCGCTGGCCGCGGCGCGCGACGAGGCCGAGCGCCTGAGCCACGCCAAGAGCGAGTTCCTCTCGCGCATGAGCCACGAGCTGCGCACGCCGCTGAACGCCGTGCTGGGCTTTGCGCAGCTGCTGGCCGGCGACGAGGCCGAGCCGCTGACGCCGCGCCAGCGCGAGCGTGTGCAGGAGCTGCAGCGTGGCGGCGCCCACCTGCTGGACCTGATCAACGATGTGCTCGACCTCGCGCGCATCGAGGCCGGCACGCTGCGCCTGCAGCCGCAGGCCGTGGCCGTGACCGATGCCGTGCGCGAGTGCGAGGCGCTGGTGGCACCGCTCATGCAGCAGCACGGCGTGCGGCTGGTGGCGGACGGCCCGGCCGGGCGCCACGTGCACGCCGACCCCACGCGCCTGCGCCAGGTGCTGCTGAACCTGCTGTCCAACGCCGCCAAGTACAACCGCCGCGGCGGCACGGCGCGCCTGGTGTGGGCCGACGCCGGCGAGCGGCTGCGCCTGGAGGTGCACGACGAGGGCGCCGGCCTCACGCCGGCGCAGCAGGCGCGCCTGTTCAGCCCCTTCGAGCGCCTGGGTGCCGAGCACGGCGCGGTGGAAGGCACGGGCATCGGCCTGGCGCTCAGCAAGTGGCTGGTGGAACGCATGGGCGGCGCCATCGGCGTGTGCAGCAGCCCGGGGGCGGGCAGCTGTTTCTGGGTGGAGCTGCAGGCCGCGCCATCCCCCGATGCAAGGACGGACAAGGGCGCGGCCGCCGCCGTGGCGTCATCATCGGGGCTGCCCGCCCGCGCCACCGACATGCCCCCGCCCGCCACCGCCACCGCCACCACCGCCCCGGCGCGCCGCGTGCTCTACATCGAGGACAACGAGGTCAACCGCCTGCTCATGCAGGGCATGCTGGCGCAGCGGCCCGACCTGCTGCTGGAGCTGGCCGCGCTGCCCGAGCAGGGCCTGGCCCTGGCGGCCGCGGCGCCGCCGGCGCTGGTGCTGCTGGACATCCAGCTGCCGGGCATGGACGGCTTCGAGGTGCTGGCCCGCCTGCGCGCCGACCCGCGCACCGCCGGCGTGCCGGTGGTGGCCGTGAGCGCCAACGCCATGCCGGCCGACCGCGAGCGCGCCGCGCGCGCCGGCTTCGACGAGTACGTCACCAAGCCCATCGACATGGCCCACCTGCTGGCGGTGGTGAACCGCTGGCTGGCTAGGTAGCC
>Ga0209278_1000577_pt1 | contig 27219 bp, 19 predicted proteins | sample JI81BgreenDNA_FD_187504 | JGI IMG/M metagenome (GOLD analysis project Ga0209278, IMG submission 187504) | Wastewater effluent complex algal communities from Wisconsin, to seasonally profile nutrient transformation and Carbon sequestration -... | ecosystem: Engineered > WWTP > Effluent > Algae...
TCGACCTTCGACGAACCGGCCGCGCGCCACGTGCAGGTCGCCGAGATGGTGATCGAGCGCGCCAAGCGCCTGGTCGAGCACAAGAAGGACGTGGTGATCCTGCTCGACTCGATCACCCGCCTCGCCCGCGCCTACAACACCGTGGTGCCGAGCTCCGGCAAGGTGCTCACCGGCGGCGTCGACGCCAACGCCCTGCACCGCCCGAAGCGCTTCTTCGGCGCGGCGCGCAAGGTGGAGGAAGGCGGCTCGCTGACCATCATCGCGACGGCCCTGGTGGAAACGGGCTCGAAGATGGACGAGGTGATCTACGAGGAGTTCAAGGGCACCGGCAACTCCGAAGTGCACCTCGACCGCCGCATCGCCGAGAAGCGCGTCTACCCGGCCATCAACATCAACCGCTCGGGCACGCGTCGCGAAGAGCTGCTGATCGAACCGGACATGCTGCAGAAGATCTGGATCCTCCGGAAGCTGCTGCACCCGATGGACGAGCTCGCCGCGATGGAGTTCCTGCTCGACAAGATGAAGAACACCAAGTCGAACGACGAGTTCTTCAACTTCATGAAGCGCTGAAGGGGCGAGGCGCACGCCGCGTCGAACGGCAGGCAGGAATGCGAGGGCCCCGCGATGCGGGGCCTTCGTCGTTTCCGGGCGCCCCCCGGCCCGTCGCGCCGCTGCGCTAGACTGAGATGGAATTCACAATTCCATCGCCCCCCCTCCTCCCCCATCAATGAACGGATACGCCATCAGGCGGCTGGACCCGGACTCGGATGGCCCCGCCATCGGCGCCCTGCTCGCCCGCAACATCCCCGGGCTCGACGGGCCCGCGGCGGCCCGCAAATGCCGGGAGGCTTATGCGGGCAATCCGGTCGGCGTGGGCGAGGCGTTCGGACTGATCGACGACGGTATCGACCTCGTCGGCGCCCTGGCCCTGCAAGCCCGCCGCTGGCATCGCGGCGCCGAAACCCGGGAGGGCGCCTGCTTCGCGGACTTCAGCGTCGACGCCCGCCACCGCTCGCTCGGCCCGGCGCTGAGGCTGGTGCGCCATGCCATCGAGGCGACCGGGAGCCCCCTGCTCTACGGGTTTCCGAACCCACAGGCGCGAGGATTGCTGCAGCGCGCTGGATTGCAGGCCGTCGGCCGGATGCGCCGCTACGGCCGCTTGCTCTCCGTCCGCGCCCTGCGCCGCCCGGGCGCCCCCCGGACGCAGCGGATGCTGGCCGCATTTCCGACCGTACTCGACCCGCTGCTGCACTGGGGCGATGCCGTGCTTTGCCGGCGCCGGGCGCAGGGCTTCAAGGCCCGCGAGGCGGGTTTCGGGGAACACTGGCTGGACACGGCCTGGCACGGCCGCGCCGCGGACCTCTGGGTCTCGGCCCGGGACGCCGCCGGAGTGGCCTGGCGTTATCGCAGCGACCTGAAGCGCGACTGGCGCATCGCCCGCGTGGACGATGCCCAAGGGCGGCCCGTGGGGCATGTGGTGTGGCGGCTGGCGTCGGGCCTCGTCGAGATCGGCGACGTCCACGGCGCCGGACTCCCACAGCGGCTCAGCGCCCTGCTGCTGGCCTTCGCCGCCCTCGCGCGACGCGAAGGGGCCACGGCCCTGTCCTTCGAGTGCCTCGGCCACGCGGGCGTCGACGCCGCCCTGCGGGCGGCCGGCTTCCTCCACCACGCCGACAGCGATCCCCTGCTGGCGACGGTGCCGCAGGGCCTCGCCTGGCCCCGGGACGCCTTCGTGACCGGCTACGACCGGGACACCCACTGAGCCATGTGCGGCATCGCCGCCCTCCTACGTCCGGCCGACGCCGGAGCGCCCTGCCCGAGGGAGGTCGAAGCGATGGTCGCGGCCCTGCACCACCGTGGACCCGACGGCCGCGGCGTGGTGGTGCACGAGAGCGTCGCGCTGGGCCACGCCCGCCTCGCCATCCTCGATCTGGCCGGCGGCGCCCAGCCCATGGGCAGCGAGGACGGCCGTGTGCAGATCACCTTCAACGGCGAGATCTTCAACTTCCGCGAATTGCGCCGCGAACTGGAAGCCCGCGGCCATCGTTTCATGACGCGATCGGACACCGAAGTGCTGCTGCACCTCTACGAGGATCGCGGCGAGGCCATGCTGGAGGCGCTGGAAGGCCAGTTCGCCTTCGTGCTGCACGACCGCCGACACCGCCGGGTGCTGCTGGCGCGCGACCGGGTGGGCATCCGGCCGCTGTTCTGGGCCGCGGTGGCCGGCGGCATCGCGGTGGCGTCGGAAGCCAAGGCCCTGTTCACCCTGCCCGGGCTCGCGCGGGCGCTGGATCCGGCTGCCCTGGCCGACACGCTCTCGTTCTGGGCGCCGCTCGGAGCGCGCACGGCCTTCGCCGGGGTGCAGCAGCTGCCGCCCGGGCACCGCATGTGGATCGATCTCGAGCAGAGCCCGCTGCAACCCCGGATCGCGTGCTGGTGGGACTGGACCTTCCCCGCAGGCACGCCGCATGACGCCCGTCCCGAGGCGGAGCAGGCCGACGCGCTGCGCGGGCTGCTCGAACAGTCCGTGCGCGCCCAGCTTGTCGCCGATGTCCCGGTGGGCGCCTACCTGAGTGGCGGCCTCGACTCCTCGATCATCACGACGCTGGTGCGACAGATCGCGGGCGACGGGCTCCGCAGCTTCTCCCTGCTGTTCGACGACGCGGCCTACGACGAGCGCGAGTGGCAGCGTCGGCTGGCCCGGGCGCTTGGCGCTGTCCACACCGAAGTCAGCGTCAGTGCCGCGGAGATCGCCCGCGATTTCCTCGACGCGGTGTGGCACGCGGAACAACCGCTGCTGCGCACCGCCCCGGCGCCGATGCTGGCCTTGGCCCGCGCGGTGCGCGGCAGCGGCGTGCGGGTGGTGTTGACCGGCGAGGGCGCCGACGAGGCCTTCGCGGGCTACGACCTCTTCAAGGAAGCGGCCCTGCGGCGCTTCCTCGCCCGGCAGCCCGGGAGTCGCTGGCGCCCCCGGCTGCTGGAGCGCCTGTACCCGTGGATGCCGCGCCAGGGTGGGCGCTCGCCGCTGGCGGCGGCGTGGTTCCTCGAGGACGCCGACCACGAGCTCGCCCAGCCCTGGGCCTCGCATGCCCTGCGCCGGCGCAGCACCCGTCGCGCGCTGGCCCTGCTGCGGCCCGATCGCCGCGCCGAACTCGCGGCCACGGCCTCGGAAGACGATCTCGCCCGCGGCCTGCCCGACGCCTTCCCGCGATGGCATCCGCTGGAGCGTGCCCAGTACATCGAGGCCCACACCCTGCTCTCCGGCTACCTGCTCTCGGCCCAGGGCGACCGGATGGCGATGGGCGGGTCGATCGAGGCCCGTTTCCCGTTCCTCGACCACCGCGTGCTCGAATTCGCCAACCGCCTGCCTCCGCGCAGGAAACTGCGCGGACTCGACGAGAAATGGCTGCTGAAGCAGGCCTTCGCGGGCCTGCTGCCGGAGGGCATCCTGCGCCGCCCCAAGCAGCCTTACCGGGCGCCGGAGGCCCAGGTGTTCTTCGTCGACGGCCGCCTCCGGGAGGAGGCCGCGGCCCTGCTGTCGGCTCCGGCGCTCGACGAGGCTGGCTGGTTCGACGCCGGCGCCGTCCAGCGCCTGGTGGCGAAGCTCGCCCGGGGCCACGCGCCGAGCTTCGCCGACAGCACCGCCTTCCTCGCCGCCCTGTCCGTGCAGGCGATGCATGCCCGCCACATCGCCCCGCCGCGGATGACGGCGGCGACGGCATGAACCCCCTGCTCGCCCCCTTCCTCGCCCGGGTTGGATCGACCCCCGACCAGCCCGTGCTGGTCGTCGATGGAACCACCATCGACGCCGCGACGCTGCATGCCCGCGTACGGCAACTGGCGACCCGGCTGCACCGCGCCGGCGCCCGACCCGGCGACCGCATCGGCCTCTGGCTGGACAACGGACTCGACCTTGTCGCCGGGCTCCTCGCAACGCAGTGGATCGGCGCCGTTGGGATGGCGCTGCACCCGCAAACCCGCGCCCCCAAGCTCGCCAGCATCCTCGCGCGCACGGCGGCCACGGTGGTGGCCAGCGACCGCGGGCTGCTCAGGAGCCCGCAAGGCCTCGCCTTGCAGGCCCTCCACCCCGCCGCGCGGCTGCTCGCCACCGATGAGGCGGCGACCCTCGACGACAACGACGACGCCCCTGACCCGGTCCACGGCGGCGACGACGACACGCTGGCGATGATCGCCCACACGTCGGGCAGCAGCGGCGAACCCAAGGGCGTGATGCTCAGCCGCCGCAACCTGGCCTGGGCCTGCGAAACGATTGCCGACACCCTCGGCATCGATGCCTCCACGCGGATCGGCTGCGCTCTGCCACTCAGCTTCAATTACGGGCAGAGCCACCTGTGGATGGCCCTGTCCCGCGGCGCCCTGCTGGTCCTCGACCGCGGATTCGGCTTCCCGGCCGTCCTGATCGAGCGCTGGAGCGCCTTCGAGGTCGATGTCGCGCCGCTGGTCCCCAGCAGCCTCGCCCTGCTGCTGGCAAACCCCCGTTTCGAGGCCCGCACCCTGCCCTCGCTGCACCAGGTGACGACCGCGGCGGCGTCGCTGCCGCCGGCCCTCGCGCAGGCCTGGCAAGCCCGCTTCCCGGGCAAGGCCCTCGTCCCGATGTACGGCCAGACGGAATGCACGCGGATCAGCATCGCCACGCCAGACACCCCAACCGGCGGCGTCGGGCGCGGCCTTCCCGGGCAGCGCCACTGGCTCGAGGACGAGGCCGGCCGGCCCCTCGCCATCCCGGGCCACGGCGAACTCGTGGTCGAAGGGCCGCACGTGATGCTGGGCTATTGGGAGGACCCGGTAGCGACGGCGCAGGCCGTGCGCGCCGGCACGATGCCGCACGCCCGCGTGCTGCGGACCGGGGACCGCTTCGCCTGCGACGCGGAGGGCGAGCTGCGCTACCTCGGCCGGAACGACGAGATCATCAAGAGCGGCGGCGAGAAGGTCAGCCCCCGGGAAGTCGAGGACGTGCTGTCCGCGCTGCCCGGCGTGGCGGCCTGCGCGGTGCGCGCCGAGCCCCATCCGGTGCTGGGCGAGGTCGTGCATGCGTGGGTGGTCCCCGCGGCCGGCGGCACCCCCGATGTCCGCGCCTGGCTGCGCGAGGCCGCCCGCCGCCTCGACCCCATCGCGCTGCCCAAGGCCGTGCATCTCGTCGATGCACTGCCGCTCTCCGATCGCGGCAAGGTGCTGAAACGGCTGCTCGCCGTGCCCGCGGCGGCGACACCTTCCCTCCCCGAGTCCACCACGAGCCCCCCCGACCGATGAACAGCACGAAGCCCACCATCCGCCGCTTCCTCGCCGACCACTTCCTGTTCGATGCGGGTGCGTCGTCCTACCGCGACGACGACTCCTTCATGGCCCTGCACCTGCTCGACTCGATGGGCTTCATGGAGCTGGTCGCCTTCCTCGAGGCCGAATACGGCATCCGCGTGGGCGACGACGAGATGGTGCCGGCGAACCTCGACTCCCTCGACGCCATCGACGCCTTCGTCGCCCGGAAGCGCTCGGCATGAACGCCGGCCGGGCTGGCCCCGACGTGCTGACGCTCGATACCGGCGCGGAGGTCGAGCGGATCGCCGCGTGGATGCGCGAGGTCGTCCCGGGCACGCTCAAGCGCCGCGGCGTGGTCGTCGCCGTCTCGGGCGGCATCGACAGCAGCTGCTGCGCCGCCCTGGCCGTGCGGGCCTTCGGTCCGGCACGGGTTTTCGCCCTGCAGCTGCCGGAACGCGACAGCGCCACGGACACGCAGGACCGTGGGCGCCAGCTCATCGAACACCTCGGCGTCGACTCGGCGACCCTCGACATCGGCCCGGCGCTCGAGGCGGTGGGGGCCTATCGCGACCGTGATGCCGCGATGGCGCGCGCGCTCCCCGGCTATGGGCCGGGCTGGCGCAGCAAGATCGTCGTCGCCGGCGGCCTGTCCGGCGGCATCAACCACTTCCGCCTCGTGGCCCGCGCGCCCGATGGGGCCATGCACGACGTCCGGCTCGGCGCCCGCGAGTACCTCGCCATCGTCGCAGCCACCAACCACAAGCAGCGGCTGCGCAAGGCCATCGAGTACCACCATGCCGATCGCCTGCACTTCGCGGTGGTGGGCACGCCGAACCGGCTGGAGTACGACCAGGGCTTCTTCGTGAAGAACGGCGACGGCGCCGCCGACCTCAAGCCGATCGCGCACCTCTACAAGACGCAGGTCTACGCGCTGGCGCGGGCCATGGGCCTGCCGGCGGCGATCTGCGATGCCGTGCCGACGACCGACACCTACAGCCTGCCGCAGGGCCAGGACGAGTTCTATTTCGCGCTGCCCTACGCGCAGATGGACCTGGCGCTGTGGTCGTACGAGCACGACTGGCCCGCCGCGGCACTGGCCGCGGCCCTCGGCATCGATGAGGCGCGGGCCGCAGCCATCCACGCGGACATCGAAGCGAAGCGCCGGGCCGCCGCCCCGCTCCATGCCCCGCCCCTCACGCTGCGCGATCCTTGAGCCGGTCAGGGATCGCGCGGCTTCAGCAGGCGGGCCAGCGAGGGCAGCACGCCCGAGGAGGCCGGCGCGGCGGGCGACGGCGCGGCGGCATCGATGCCGCCGACATCGGCCATCGGCTTCGGCGCGACAGGGCGCACGGTCTGGAACAACGCCGCGATATCGACGAAACCGCGGATCAACGCAAGGTCGTGCGGGGTGCGGCCGAGGCGATCGCGCGCGCCCGGATCCGCGCCTTCGCGCAGCAACCGTTCGACGATGCGCCCCAGGCCATGCAGCGCGGCGAGATGCAGGGCGGTGAGGCCACGATGTTCGACATGGGCCAGGGACACGCCTTCGCTGAGCAGGCGATCCAAGGCGGCCAGAAGCACCTCCTCGTCGACGCTGGCCCCGGCCTCGGCGCGAGCACCGAGCAGCAGCAGCGTCGGCGTCTGCTCGGAGGCACTCGCGGCGTCGGCATCGGCATCGGCCAGCAGCAGGGCGTCGAAGAGGGCGAGTACGCGGGCGCGTTCGCGCGAATTGAAGGCGAACAGGGCGCCGCAGTGCAGGGGCGTGAGCCCCTGCGCATCGCGTGCGGCGACGTCGGCACCGGCACGAAGCAGGCGTGACACCAGGTCGGGCAAGCCGAGCGCCGCGGCCAGCATCAGCGGCGTGACGCCGCCGGGCATCGCCTGTTCGGGATCGGCACCGGCGGCGAGCAGGCGGTCGACCACCTGGGCATGGCGCATGCTGATGGCCGCCGACAGCGGCGTGGCGCCGGTGCGCGCGGCGATCGACGCATCGGCGTGCAGGCCGAGCAGGTGGTCGACGACGGCGAGGTGCCCGCCTCCCGCGGCGCGCAGCAGGGCGGTGCAGCCCTGCGCATCGACGCCATCGACAGCCAGCCCCAACGCGATGAGACGGACGACGGCACCGAGGTCGCCGGCCATCGCCGCGGCCGGGAGATCGCCCGGCTGCAGCGCACGTGCCGGCAGCTTCCACGGCCCCCAGTCCAACCATTCGGCGAGGTCGCGGCGACCGCTCGCCAGCGCCGCGCCATGCGGCGTCTGCCCGTCGGCGGCGCGCGCTTCGGCGGGCGCCCCGTAACGGACCAAACGCTTGATCACGAGCTCGTGGCCACGCGCCACCGCGAGGTGCAAGGGCGTGTGGCCACGGGCATCACGCTGTGCCGGATCGACGCCACGCTGCAGCAGCGCGTCGAGCACCGGCAGGCAGGGAAGCTGGGCCGCCAAGCCGAGGGCGCTGTCGCCGTTCGGCGCGGCGCCGAAGGGGTCGGCACCCCGCTCCAGCAGTTGCAGGGCGATGCCGGCGGCACGCGAGGGCTCGCGCGGATTGGCCACCAGCCAACGCGCCAGCGCACCGGCGCCCTGCGGCGTCTGGCCGGCGGCCAGCAGCGCGCGAACGCCGAGCTCCGCATCGAGGCCGCGATCGAGCAGGAGCAGCCCCACGCTGTCCATGCCGGCGACACGATCGTCCGCATGGGCGCCGCGCTCAAGCAGCCATTCGAAAACATCGATGCCCGCGGCATCGGCGAACTCCAGCAGCAGGAGCGACCGGGCCACGCGCGCCGGCGCGTCGGCCGCGGCCAGCACCGCCGCCGCCGCGGCGAAATCACGGGCCCGCAGCGCGTCGCGGAGACGCTCGCGTGCAGGCCTTGCTGCGTCCACCGGCGCGGCCTCCTCGATATCGGCGGGCAGGGGATAGTCGGGATCGAGCACGGCCACGAGCGTCCAACGCCCACCACCGACCGCATGGTCGACCGGTCGACGTCCCGCGGCGTCACGCGCTTCGCGGTCGATGCCGAGGGCCAGCAGCGCCCGCAGGCGCTCCGGTTCGACGCCGGCCTCGCACGCCAGGGCCAGCGCATTGCGTCCTCCGACGTCACGTGCCGACGGGTCCGGGTGCCGGGCGAGCACCAGCGGCAGCAGGGCCGGGTTCGGCGAGCGCGCGGCTTCCAGCAGCGCGGTGCGGCCCTCGTCGTCGGCGGCGTCCACCGAGGCGCCGGCGTCGAGGAGCACCTGCGCGATCACGGCGTGGCCTGCAGCCAAGGCCTCGAGGAGCGCCGTGCGGCCGCGAGCGTCGCGGGCATCGACCTTCGCCTTGTGCTTGAGCAGGAGCTGCACGCCAGCCGGGTCGTCGTCGTCACCGCCGGCCGCGGCAAGCAGGCTCGGCTGCGCGCCGGGGGATTCCGGCTTGGCGCCGCGCTCGAGCAGGAAGCGGGCGACGCGCCAATTGCCGGACGCCAGCGCCAGCGCCAGCGGCGGCTGCGTCTCGCGATTCAGCAGATGCAGGTCCGCGCCCGCATCGAGCAATTGCGCGGCGATCGCCGGATCGGTGCTGCGCGCGGCGTGGTGCAGGGGCGTGTTGCCCTCGCGGTCGGCGCGACGCGGATCGGCGCCATTGGCGAGCAGCATGGTCACGGCGTCGATCCGCCCGTGCCAGGAATCGCGCGTCGCCGCGAGCAGGGGCGTGAGGCCCGCATGCTCCTGGTTGAGGTCGGCGCCGCGGATGATCAGCTCGCGCAGCAGGCGCAGGTCGGGCAGCAGGGCCGCCAGCATCGGCAGGCTGCGCTGGTCTGCCGCGCCGGGCTCCGGCAAGGCATCGGGATCGGCACCGGCGTCGAGCGCCGCGATCACCGCATCGATCCGCCCGGCGCGCGCATGCGCGTAGACATCGCCCACGGCGGGCGTGGCCGGCTCGTCATCGTCCTCGTCCTCGGGCGCCAGCGGAACGACCGGCTCGGGTGGCAACGGCGGCGCCTCCGGCGCGCGCCCGGCACGCTGGAGGGCCGCGTGGACCGCCAGCAGGCCGACGGCATACGGCGCCGCCAGCCACCAGATCGACGTCAGTCGCGGCGGCGGCCACACCAGCAACCATGCGCCAATGGCGGCGGCCAGGACCGCGAGCGCCAGCACCAAGCCACGCCGCAACGACCACGTCCCCGGCACGGCGGCCGCCAGCGCGGCCAGACCTCCGCCCTGGCGCGCGGCCAGCGCAAACAGGGTCCATTGCCGCCAGAGCACGGTCCAGGCGAGGCCGACGACGGCGCCGAGGCCCAGCGCGGCGGCGAGGCTGCCGGTCTCGAGCAGGCTGCTCCACGGCCAGGCGAAGCCGAGGCCCAGCAGGGCCAGCGTGGCGCCCCACAGCACGGCCAAGGTGATGGCATCGCGCCACCACAGGCGCGTCGCTGGCGCCTCCGGCGCCGGCGACAGCAGGGCCATGCCAAGGGCCAGCGTCGGCTGCGCCAGCCAGGGACCCACCACGGCCATCGCGCCGACGGGCCACCACGCCGGCAGCACGGCCAAGCCTGAGCCGACGAGCAGCAGCGGCAGGGCGAAGCTGCGCTGCAACGTCGACCGAGGATCAGTCATCCACGCTCCCATCGATCGGCGGCGGCGGGAACTGCACGTGGAAGCCCTGTGCGGCGAGGTTCGCACGCACCACCGCCGCGTCTTCGCGAGCGAGCCGGCGCTCCGGCGTCAGCGCCACCTCGAGCACGAAGCGAAGCTCGCCCAACGGTGTGCGCAGGACCTCCGGCAACAGCCCGAAAGCGTCGCGCTCGCGCAAATAGACGAAAGTCTCGGCCTTGCGCAGGGATTTGTAGACGTAGGCCTGCATCGGGAACTCGGGGCCGGAAGCGGAAAACCCGCCGATTGTCGCCGCTGGCGACCACCGGGGGAAGCGCGTCGTCGCGCGGCGTCGGCGCCCGGCCCTGCTAGGCTCGCGCCCTCGTTTCCCGCTGGAGAGCCTCGTGCCGAAGCCCCTGCTGCCGCTCCGCAGCCTCGCCCTGCTGGCGTCCACGCTGGCCGTCGCCGCGCCCGTTCTCGCCGAGACGCCGGCGCCGCTCACGCTCGACCTCGCCATGTCGCATCCGGACTGGATCGGCCCGCCGGTGGAGCAGCTGTGGTGGAGCGCCGATTCGCAGCACGTGGCCTACACGCTGAAGCGCGCGGGCTCGCCGGTGCGCGACGTCTTCCGCCAGCCTGCGGCCGGCGGCGAGGCAGTGACGCTGGCCCCGGCCGACGCCGCCGAAGCCGACGCCGCGAACCCCGTGTTTGACGCGCGCCGCACGCGCATGGCGACGCTGCGCAATGGCGATGTCTTCGTGGTGACGCTCGCCACCGGCCAGCGCCAGCAGCTCACGCAGAGCGCCGACGACGAAGCCGACCTGCGCTTCGCCGCCGATGGCAACGCGGTGTTGTATCGCGTCGGCGACGAATGGCGCGCCTACGATTTCGCCGCGCAGCGCGAGCGCACCGTCGCCGTGCTGAAGGCCGAGAAGGACCCGCAGGCGGCGCCGAAGCCGGACGTGCTGCGCGATGCCGAGCTTCGCCTCATCGACACCCTCGCCCGCCAGCGCGCCGACCGCGACGCCCTGGCCGCCGAGGCGAAGGCGCAGCGCGACGGCGACCGCACGCGCGTGGCCGCACCGGTCTTCCTCGGCGACGACGTGACGATCGCCGCGAGCAGCCTCTCCACCGACGGCCGCCACGTGCTGGTCGCGCTGGAGCCGAAGGGCGCCGATGCCGGGCGCGGCGGCAAGATGCCGCGCTACGTCAACGAGGATGGCTTCGAGGACGCCGAGGACGTGCGCACGCGCGTGGGCCGGAATGCCCCGATCGCGCAGACCTTCAAGCTGGTCGACCTCGCCGACGGCACGGTGACCGACCTCGACCTCAAGGCCCTGCCCGGCATCGACGTCGATCCGCTCGCCGCACTGAAGAAGGACCACGAACAGCCCGCGCTCGAGGGCCTGCGCGCCGTCCGCCTGATGGACGTGCGTTTCGCGCCGGACGGCACGCCGCTGGCCATGCTGCGCAGCGTCGACAACAAGGACCGCTGGATCGTCCGCGTCGATCGCGACACGGCGGCGCTCTCGACGGTGCATCGCCTGACCGACGCCGCGTGGATCAACTGGAACTTCAACGACTTCGGCGTGCTGCCCGACGGCCGCGCGTGGTGGTTGTCGGAGGAATCCGGCTACTCGCACCTCTACGTGCAGGACGGCCGCCGCGCCAAGGCGCTGACCTCGGGCCGCTGGGAGGCCTCGTCGCCGGCGCTCACCGCCGACGGCGCGAGCTTCGTCTTCGTCTGCAACCGCGAATGGCCAGGGGATTACGAGCTCTGCCGCGTGCCGGTGGCGGGCGGCGACGTGCGCGAATTGACGGCGCTCGACGGCGTGGAGGACTTCGCCCTGTCGCCCGACGGCTCGAAGATCGCACTGCGCTGGTCGGCTGCGTTCACGCCGCCGCAGGCGGCGGTGGTGAGCATCGACGGCGGCGCGGCGGTGAAGCTGACCGACACGCGCACGGCGGCCTTCAAGGCCATGCCGTGGCGCGCGCCGCGCTTCGTGCAGGTGCCGAGCAGCGACGGCGCCGGGACGATCTGGGGCAAGCTCTACACGCCCACCACGATGGCGCCCGGCAAGCAGTACCCGGTGGTGATGTTCGTGCACGGCGCGGGCTACCTGCAGAACGTGTTCGCGCGCTATCCCGTGTACTTCCGCGAGCAGATGTTCCACCAGCTGCTCACCGACCGCGGCTATATCGTCCTCGACCTCGACTTCCGCGCCTCGGAAGGCTACGGCCGCGACTGGCGCACGGCGATCTACCGCCGCATGGGCACGCCGGAGCTGCAGGACTACAAGGACGGCATCGACTACCTCGTCGCCAACCACCAGGCCGATCGCGCGCGCGTGGGCCTCTACGGCGGCAGCTACGGCGGCTTCATGAGCCTGATGGCGATGTTCAAGGCGCCCGGCGTGTTCCAGGCCGGCGCGGCGCTGCGCCCGGTCACCGACTGGCGCCACTACAACCACGAGTACACCAGCAACATCCTCGACACGCCGGAGCTGGGCCCGCAGGTCTACATCGACAGCTCGCCGATCGAGCACGCGGAACACCTGCAGGGCCGCCTGCTGATCGCCCACGGCATGATCGACGACAATGTGTTCTTCCAGGATTCGGTGCGCCTCGCGCAGCGCCTGATCGAACTGAAGAAGCCCGGCTGGGAGCTGGCCAGCTACCCGCTGGAGCGCCACGGCTACGTGCAGCCGGAAAGCTGGTACGACCAGTACCGCCGCATCCTTGAACTGATGGACGAGACCCTGAAGCCATGATCATCGCCCTCACCCTCATCGCCGGCCTCGCCCTGCTGATCGTCGGCGCCGAAATGCTGGTCAAAGGCGCCTCGCGCGTCGCCGCCGGCTTCGGCATCTCGCCGCTGGTGATCGGCCTCACCGTCGTCGCCTTCGGCACGAGTTCGCCGGAGATGGCTATTTCGGTGTCCTCGGCATGGAAGGGCGAGGCCGACATCGCCGTCGGCAACGTGGTCGGCAGCAACATCTTCAACGTGCTGCTCATCCTCGGCCTGTCGGCGCTGATCACGCCGCTGGTCGTCAGCAAGCAGCTGGTCAAGGTGGACGTGCCGCTGATGATCGCGGCCTCGCTGCTGGCGTTCCTGTTCGCGATGGATGGGCGCATCGCCTTCTGGGAAGGCGGTGTGCTGTTCGCCGGCGTGATCGGCTACTGCATCTTCGCCATCCGCCTCGGCAAAGCGACCGGCGAAACCGGCGAGGCCATCGAGGGCGGCGGCCACTGGGCCAAGGACATCGGCCTGATCATCGTGGGCCTCGCGCTGCTGGTCCTGGGTTCCCGCTGGCTGGTCAGCGCCGCAGTGGAGATCGCAACCGCGATGGGGGTCAGCGAGCTGGTGATCGGCCTGACCATCATCGCCGCCGGCACCTCCATGCCTGAAGTCGCCACGTCGGTGATGGCGGCCATCCGCGGCCAGCGCGACATCGCCGTCGGCAACGTGGTCGGCAGCAACCTCTTCAACATCCTCGCCGTGCTCGGCCTGACCGCGATGGTGGCGCCAGCCGGCCTGCCGGTGTCCGACGCCGCGATCCGCTTCGACTTCCCGGTGATGATGGCGGTGGCCGTGGCCTGCCTGCCGATCTTCTTCGTCGGCTACACGATCCAGCGCTGGGAAGGCGCGATGTTCCTCGGCTACTACATCGCCTACAGCGCCTACCTGATCCTCGCCGCCACCGAGCATGATGCGCTGCCGGTGTTCAGCCAGGCGATGATGGGTTTCGTGGTGCCGCTGACGGTGATCACGCTGGGCGTGGTGCTGTGGCGCGAGATCCGCCGGCGCCGCGGCCTGAAGCCCGTGGCCTGATCGACGCAGGACACGATCACGGAGGGCGGCCGCGATGCCGCCCTCCGCGTTTCAGGCGGCCGAAAACACGCCCTCGAGCTCGACGTCCAGCTCGCGGCGGCAGACGTCGCCTTGCAGGAACACCACGCGGTCCGGCGGCACCCCCGCGGCATCGACACGCGCCCGCACCGCCGACAAGGCATCCGCATCGCGCAGGTAGACGCGCAAGGCCTGCAGGCCTTCCATGCGGAACCGTTCGCCGCTGCGCTGCGAGCCCTCATCGAGCAGCACGTGCAGGTTGGCAAGGCTCTCGTCGAGCTGGGCCACGACATCCCCCGCGTGCAGCGACACATGGCCAACGATGCTGGCGGTGCCGGACGCCAGCAGGGTGGCGCCGTCGCCGTCGCGCAGCACGGCGCCACGCGAGAATCCCGGCGGCACCGGGCCGTATTCGCGCGGGTACTGCCAGGCCGGCGTCTGCCGCGGATTTTCCAGCGCGATGGCGGGCTGCGCGCTGCACAGTGCGACGACGCTGAGTGGTGCGCCGGCGTCGGGCGCGCCGATGGCGGTGGCGGCCGGGGGTGGATCGCGGAACATCGCATCGACGGCGGCATTGCGGCCCACGCAGAAACGCCGGTAGCGCTCGTCGTCGCCGTCGCCGGCATTGATGGCACCGAAAAAATTCCAGATGCGGATCAGGTAGGGGTGCGTGCTGGGGCGTGCGGCGGCGATCAGGGTGCGATAGGCCGCCTCGGACGCCGCGGCGACGTCGTCGCCCGTCGGCCCGTGCAGGCCGAGCATCGCCCACGCGCCGGCACGTCGATGCAGCACACCGGCCTCGACGCGTGCCTCTTGCAGGGGCTGGTCCGCCACCCAGGCCTCGCGGCGCGCGCCCGCCAGCCAGACGCACCCGGTGCGCCACGGCAAGGCGGCTTCGGCGAAGTCGAAATCGAGCAGGGGCGGCCGGTCGGGCGAGGTGGAGACGCGCAAGGCGGATGGGCGGGCGAGCGGGGCGCGAAGTATAGCGGCGCGGGCGCTCTTGACCCCGGGCAGCGGGCGCGGCGGCGTGGGCCGCTAGACTGCCGCCCATCGACGCCGCCGAGACCCGCATGAGCGCCCCCAGCCCGAACTTCACCGCCGTCCGCGACTACCTGATGGGCCTGCAGGACCGCATCTGCGCGGGGCTCGAGGCCGAGGACGGCGAGGGCCGCTTCGCCGAGGACACGTGGACGCGCGCCGAAGGCGGCGGCGGCCGCTCGCGGGTGATGAAGGAGGGCGCGGTGTTCGAGCAGGCGGGCGTCGGCTTCTCCGACGTCAGCGGCACCACCCTGCCCGCCTCGGCCACCGCGCACCGCCCCGAACTCGCCGGGGCGCCGTGGCGCGCGGTCGGCGTCTCGCTGGTGATCCATCCGCGCAACCCCTACGTGCCAACCTCGCACGCGAACGTGCGCTTCTTCGAGGCGCGCCCCGAAGGCCGTGAGCCGATCTGGTGGTTCGGCGGCGGCTTCGACCTCACGCCCTTCTATCCCTTCGACGAGGACGTGCGGCACTGGCACGCCGTGGCGCACGAGCTCTGCGCGCCCTTCGGCGAAGGCCGCTATGCCGAGCACAAGGCCTGGTGCGACAAGTACTTCTTCCTCAAGCACCGCAACGAGTGCCGCGGCGTCGGCGGCCTGTTCTTCGATGACCTGCACACCGATGGCTTCGAGCGCAGCTTCGCGTACCAGCGCGCGGTCGGCGACGGCTACCTCGCGGCCTACGCGCCGATCGTCGCGAAGCGCAAGGCCACCCCCTACGGCGAGCGCGAACGCGAATTCCAGCTCTACCGTCGCGGCCGCTACGTCGAGTTCAACCTCGTCTGGGACCGCGGCACGCTGTTCGGCCTGCAGAGCGGCGGCCGCACCGAGAGCATCCTGATGAGCCTGCCGCCGCGCGTGCGCTTCGAGTACGGCTACGTGCCGGAGGAAGGCAGCGCGGAAGCGAAGCTGGCGGAGTACCTTGTACCGAGGGAGTGGCTAATGGACGGCATGCCACGCAGCGGCGTCTGATCGCCCTAGGCGATGTCCCGGCGCCCGCCTGCGGCCACCCACCGCCGCACCACCTCCACCGCCTGCTGCCGCAGCTCCGGCACCGCACTCGTCTCGAAGCGCTCGCCGAAGCGCGCGGCACCGACCACCGCGAGGCTGGGGTCGGCGGGCGAACGCACGCCGGTGCCGAGCGGATGCGCTTCGAGCACGCCATCGCGCACGAGTCGGGCCAACAGCGAATCGCCTGCCAGCGCGGCGCGGAAGCCGGGGCCGCGGCAGTCCAACGCGAGCGCGACATCCAGCACGGTCTCACCGAAGCGATCGCGCTTGACGATGCGGCCATCGGGATCGACACGGATGCGGCCCGGCTCCAGCGAGAGCGCGGCATCGGCCTCGAGCGCCGCGCAGACGTCCGGCGCCATGCGGTGGCGGTGGCGGTTCCAGGCACTGAACGCATGGCGCAGCACGCGCGGCTGCTCATCGGGCGCAAGCGCCGCCCAGCGCGCATTGGTGTCGGCACGCAGGGCGTCGATCACGGCGCGCCACGGGTGCCTGTTCGCGAAGTGACGGAGCACGCCCAACACGTCGCGCGCGGTGGTCGCTTCATCGAGCGCCTCGTCGAGGGCTTCGCGGACGTGGGGCGCCAGCGGCGCGGCGGGCGCATGCGGCTGCGACCAGCGCCCACCCGGTGACACAGCGCGGATCCGGCCACGGAAACCGCGCTCCCGCAGGCCGAGCACCATGTCAACGGCGGTGAGGCCGCTACCAACGACCAGCACCGTATCGTCAACACCCAACGGCATCCCCTGCGGCGGCAGCGCGCGCCACCACGCCCACGGATCGGCGACCCAATGCGGCGGCGCGTGTGGCATCGGCAGGCCCGCCGGCATGCCCAAGCAGAGCGCGACGCGATGGGCGTCGAGCGGCAGGGCATCAAGACCCGTATCGATGCCGTGGTTCGACGGGATCCGCCAGAGGCCATCGCGCTTCGCGAGACCCATGACCGCGCCGTAGCGCTCCTCCGCGGCGGCCTCGGACGCACGCGCCGCGAGGTACTCGCCGAACCAGCGACGCGGCACGAACTGCCCGGGCACGACGTCGCGCCCGGGGTGTTCCCGACGCAGCCAATCGAAGAAATCCACCGGCGCCTCGGCGTCGAGGCCCATGCGCTCGACCGGCACGTTGAGGCGGTGGACGTGACTGTTGCCGCCATACGCCGGCAGATAGCCGCGGGCGGAATCCTCCGGCCCACGGCACCAGAGCAACCGCCAGTGCGGCTGCAGCGAGCGAGCGGCCAGCACCATGGCGACGCCGGCGGGCCCGCCGCCGATCACGGCGAGGTCGTAGGGAGGGTCGATCGCGGTCATGCGGCCTTATGCCACACACCGAAGGGATCGGAAAATAAAAACCCCGCGAGCCAGGGGAGACTCGCGGGGCTGGTGAAGCGACGAGAGGGGAGGCCCGCCGCTTCGGTGTGGGTCGACCAGGGGAGGGATCGAGTCCACGGCAACGGACATTGCATCCGTCGCATGACATCTGACCACCGGGGCACTGACAAGTTCGTGAACTCCAGCGCCTTTTTCCCAGCGGATTCAGGAGGGATTCACCGCCTCGTTGCCGAACCGTGACGGAATCGCTAATTCCCGGTGATGGAGCCGCAGCGTCAGTGCGCTTCGTCCCAACTCGCACCGACGCCAGCTTCGACGAGCAGGGGCACGCGCAGGGTCGCCGCGGCCTCCATGCGCCGGAGGATTTCGGCCTTCGCCTCGTCGACGAATCCGGCCTCCACTTCGAACACCAGTTCGTCGTGCACCTGCATCAGCATCGCGATGCGATCCGCACGCGACACCGTCCACGCGTCCACCGCGACCATCGCGCGCTTGATGATGTCGGCGGCCGTGCCCTGCATCGGCGCGTTGATGGCGGCGCGCTCCGCACCGGCGCGCTGCGCCTGGTTGCGCGAACGGATCTCGGCGAGGTGCAGGCGGCGGCCGAACACGGTCTCGACGTAGCCGTTCTCCTTGGCCTGTTCGCGGGTGCGGTCCATGTAGCCGCGCACGCCCGGGTAACGGCTGAAGTACAGGCCGATGTAGTCCTGCGCCTGGCCGCGGTCGATGCCGAGCTGGCGCGCGAGGCCGAAGGCGCTCATGCCGTAGATCAGGCCGAAGTTGATGGCTTTCGCCGCGCGACGCTGGTCGCCGCTGACCTCGGCAAGCGGCACGCCGAACACCTCCGCCGCGGTGGCCTTGTGCACGTCGAGGCCTTCGGCGAAGGCACGCAGCAGGCCGGCGTCCTCGCTGAGGTGGGCCATGATGCGCAGCTCGATCTGCGAGTAGTCGCAAGCGAGGATCACTCGGCCCTCGGGAGCCACGAACGCACGGCGGATCTGCCGGCCTTCCGGCGTGCGGATGGGGATGTTCTGCAGGTTCGGGTCGTTCGACGAGAGTCGTCCCGTCGCCGCGCCGGCCTGGTTGTAGCGCGTGTGCACGCGACCGGTGAGCGGATTCACCGACTCCGGCAGCTTGTCGGTATACGTGCTCTTGAGCTTCGCCAGGCCGCGGTGCTCGAGGATCAGTCGTGGAAGGGCGTGTTGATCGGCAATCGCCTCCAGCGCCTCCTCGTTCGTGCTCGGCTGGCCGGTGGGCGTCTTCACCAGTGCGGGCAACTTCAGCTCGTCGAACAGCAGGGCCTGCAGCTGCTTCGGCGAATCGAGGTTGAACGGCCGGCCGGCGATGCCGTGCGCTTCCTGCTCGATGGCGTGCAGACGCTTGGCGTGCTCCGCGCTCTGGCGCTTCAGCTCGGCGACGTCGATGCGCACGCCGGTGCGCTCCATCCGCGCGAGCACCGGCACGAGAGGCATCTCGATGTCGCGGTAGACCGACGCCAGCGCGGGCTCGGTGGCCAAGCGCGACGACAGTGCCGCGTGCAGGCGCAGGGTGACGTCGGCATCCTCGGCGGCATAGGCCGTGGCGCGTTCGAGGTCGACCTGGTCGAAGGTGATCTGCTTGGCGCCTTTGCCACAGACGGCTTCGTACTTGATGGTCGTGTACCCGAGGTGGCGCTCGGCCAGCGCGTCCATGTCATGGCGGTTGAGGCCCGCGTCGAGAACGAAGCTCATCAGCAGCGTGTCCTCGGCGTAGCCCTGAACGTCGATGCCGTGGCGGGCGAGCACTTCGATGTCGAACTTGCCGTTCTGGCCGAGCTTAGGCCTGGCGGCATCCTCGAGGATCGGCTTGAGCGCCTCGCAAACCATCGCCCAAGGCAGCTGCGGAGGCGCGCCGGCGTAGGCGTGCGCGATGGGGATGTAGCAGGCTTTGCCAATCGCGACGCACAGGCTCACGCCGACGAGGTGGCACTGCTGCGGATCGAGCCCATCGGTCTCGGTGTCGAAGGCGACCAGCGGCGCGGCGCGCAGGGCATCGATCCAGCGCGCAAGCTGCGCTTCGTCGAGCACGCATTCCACCTCCCCTTTCGCCGACCATGCGGGATCGATCGGCGCAACCGGCGCGGCGTCGCCGCTGCCGCCGAAGCCGCGCGGGGCGCCGCGGGCGGCGCCACCACTCGATGGAGGCGCACCCGCCCCGCCGTCCAGTTCGCGCGCGGCGGCGTTGAAGCCGTACTGCAGGTAGAGCGTGCGCAGCGCATCGACATGGCGTTCGCGCAGGTGCAGCTCGGCGGGACCGCGGTCGAGCGCGACATCGGTCTTGATGGTCACGAGCTGGCGGTTCAGCGGAAGCCGATGCAGCGCGGCGCGCAGGTTCTCGCCGATCTTGCCCGTCACCCTCTCCGCGTTGGCGATCACCGCGTCGAGCGTGCCGTACTCGGCCAGCCACTTCGCCGCCGTCTTCGGGCCACACTTCTCGACGCCGGGGACGTTGTCGACGCTGTCGCCCATCAGCGAGAGGTAATCGATGATCTGGTCGGCGCGCACGCCGAACTTTTCGATCACATCGGCATCGCTCGCGAGCTTCGATCCGCTCATCGTGTTGGTGAGCGCGATGCCGGGGCGCACCAGCTGGGCGAAGTCCTTGTCCGAGGTCGAGACCGTCACGTCGATGCCCTGCGCCGCCGCCTGCACCGCCAGCGTGCCGATCACGTCGTCGGCCTCGACGCCGGGCACGCGCAGGATCGGAAAACCCAGCGCCTCGACGATGGCGATCATCGGCTCGACCTGCGCGCGCAGGTCATCGGGCATCGGCGGGCGATGCGCCTTGTACTGCGGGTCGAGCGCCTCACGGAAGGTCGGGCCCGAGGCGTCGAGCACGAAGGCGGCGTGCTCCGGCCGCTCCTTCAACGTGGCGCGCAGCATGTTCACCACGCCGAACAGGGCGCCGGTGGGCGTGCCGTCCGGCCCGGTCAGCGGCGGCAGGGCGTGGAAGGCCCGGTAGAGGTAGGACGAGCCGTCGATCAGGACGAGGCGCGGCATGGACGGCTCCGGTTCGGCGTGGCCGGCGATTGTATCGGCCTCGCCCCCGGTGCGATCCTCGCGCGTCGCGAACCGCGGGAGGACGCATGGCCGGACAGCACAGCGCATCGACATCGCCCGCCGACGCGGCCCGTGCGGCATGGCCCGCGCGCGCGATCGACGCGCTGAGCGAGGCCTGCGGCCACGTTGCCGCCCTGGCGGCCACGGCGCTGGTCGTCCTCACGGCAGGCCTCGTGCTCGCGTTCAGCCTCGGGGTCGGCTCGGTGAGGGTGCAGGACCTGGTGCTGTGGTTGAACGCCGGGATGGTGATGCTGGGCCTCGGCTACGCGCTGAAGCATCGCGCCCACGTCCGCATCGACGTGTTCTCGTCGCGCTGGTCGGCGCGCACGGTGGCGCGCGTCGAGGTTCTCGGCATCGCCTTGCTCCTGCTGCCCTTCTGCGTGGCGTTGGCCTGGCTGAGCCTCGACTACGTGGCGATGAGCTGGCGCGTGGGTGAGCGCTCCGCAAGCAGCGGCGGGCTGGCGGGCCTGTATCTCGCAAAGACGCTGCTGCCGGTCGGCGCGGCGCTGCTTGCCTTGCAGGGCATCGCGGAAGTGCTGCGGGCGCTGCCCGTCGCCTTCGGTGCCCACGCGGACGACAACGCCGCTACGGCCGTGGAGCCGACGGCATGAGCCTGCACGACCAGCACCTCCTGATGCTCGTCCTGCTGCTGCTCGGCCTGTGCGCGGGCCTCGCCAGCGGGTTTCCCGTCGCCTTCGTGATCGGCGGCGTCGCCCTGCTGCTCGCCGGCCTCGGCACGCTGCTCGGCAACTTCGATCCGAGCTTCCTGCAGGCGCTGCCGAACCGCCTGTTCGACACGATGACCAGCCCGACGCTGCTGGCCGTGCCACTGTTCGTCTACATGGGCGTGATGCTCGAACGCAGCCAGCTCGCCGAAGCCCTGCTCACCCGCGTGGCCGCCCTGTTCGGGCAGCGCCGCGGTGGGCTCGTCGTCGCGGTGATCCTCGTCGGCGCGATCCTCGCGGCCAGCACCGGCATCGTCGGCGCCACGGTGGTGACGATGGGCCTGATCTCGCTGCCGGTGATGCTGCGCGCGGGCTACGACCCGAAGCTCGCCACCGGCGTCATCGCCGCCTCCGGCACGCTGGGGCAGATCATCCCGCCCTCGATCGTGCTGGTGCTGCTCGGCGACCAGCTCGGCAACGCCTACCAGCGCGCCCAGCTCGCGGCCGGCAACTTCGCCCCGGACAGCCTCGCCGTCGGCGACCTGTTCGCCGGTGCGCTGCTGCCCGGCCTCGGCCTCGTCATGCTCTACCTCGGCTACGCGCTGTACGTGGCTTGGCGGCATCCGGAGCGCGCGCCCGCCCTGCCCGATGCCGTGCGGCCCTCGCTGTTCGAGCTGGCGCGCGATGTCCTGCCGGCGCTCGGCCTGATCGTGCTGGTGCTGGGCTCGATCCTCGGGGGCTTTGCCACACCCACCGAAGCCGCCGCGGTCGGCGCCGTCGGCGCCAGCGCGTTCGCCGCGATGCGCGGGCGTCTGTCGCTGGCGCGGCTGCACGAGGTCGCGCGGGAGACGGTCAAGGTGAGCGCGTTGGTGTTCGCCATCCTGTTCGGCGCCGCGCTGTTCTCGCTGGTGTTCCGCGGCTATGGCGGCGACGACCTCGTGCACGAGCTGCTCACCGGCCTGCCGGGCGGCGCGAACGGCGCCGTGCTGCTGGTGATGCTGCTGATGTTCCTGCTGGGCTTCGTGCTCGACTTCATCGAGATCGTGTTCATCGTCGTGCCGATCGTCGCCCCGGTGCTGTTCGCCCTCGGCGTCGATCCGGTGTGGCTCGGCGTGATGATGGCCATCAACCTGCAGACCAGCTTCCTGACGCCGCCCTTCGGCTTCGCGCTGTTCTACCTGCGCGGCGTGGCGCCACCCAGCATCGAGACGATGGCGATCTATCGCGGCGTGGTGCCGTTCATCGCCCTGCAGCTGGCGATGCTGCTGGTGCTCTGGATGGTTCCGGAATTGGCGACCTGGCTGCCGGGCGCGCTCTACGACTGAGCACGCGGAGCGGAGCGCGCGGCACGCCGCGGCCTCACGCCCGCTGCGCCTTGATCATGGCCACCGCCTCGGCGAACGGCACCGGCCGGCCCAGCAGGTAGCCCTGCAGTTCGCCACAGCCGTGCTCGGCCAGCCAGTCGCGCTGCGGCTCGGTCTCGACGCCCTCGGCCACGGTGTCAAGGCCGAGGCTGCTGGCGAGCAGGATCACGGAGGCGCAGATCGCCTCGTCGTCGGGGTCGCCGCCCAAGCCACGCACGAAGCTGCGGTCGATCTTCAGGCGCTGGATCGGCAACCGCTTCAGGTACGAGAGCGAGGAATAGCCGGTGCCGAAATCGTCCACGGCGATGCCGACGCCGAGCTTGGCCACACGGCGCATCTGCTCGATGGTGCTGTCGGCGTTCACCATCAGCACGCTCTCGGTCAGTTCGAGCTCGAAGGCCCCGTGCGGCAAGGCGTACTCCTCGACGATGGCTTCGATGTCCTCGAGCAGGTTGTGGTGCAGCTGGGTGGCCGAGACGTTCACCGACAGCCGCACGTCGCCCAGGCCCTGCGCGACCAGTTCGGCGTGGCGTCGCGCGGCATCGCGCAGCACCCAGCGCCCCACTTCGACCATCAGGCCGCTTTCCTCCAGCGCGTCGATGAAGTGGCCGGGGGCCAGCAGGCCGCGCTGCGGATGCCGCCAGCGCAGCAAGGCCTCGAGGCCCTGCGCACGCCCGTCCCAGCGGAACTGCGGCTGGTAGTGCAGTTCGAACTCCTGGCGCTCGACGGCCTCGCGGAGCTGGGAGATGAGGAACAGGCGCTCGGTGGCCCCCTGGTCGAAGGCCGGCTCGTAACCCACCGCGCAGTTCCGTCCACGGGCCTTGGCCTGGTACATCGCGATGTCGGCACGCTGCAGCAGCACGCCGGCCTCGTCACCGTGCTGCGGGCAGCGCGCGTAGCCGATGCTGGCCGTGACGTAGTGCATCGAGCCGGCCAACTCCACGGGACGACGGAGCGCCTCGGTGATGCGGTCGACCACGCGCAGCACGTCGGTCTCGACTTCACCAAGCAGCAGTACCACGAATTCGTCGCCGCCAAAGCGCGCGACGGTGTCGGTCTGCCGGAGGCAGCCCTGCAGGCGGCGCGCGACGGTGCGCAGCAGCTCGTCGCCTGCGGCATGGCCGAGCGAATCGTTGACCAGCTTGAAGTTGTCGAGGTCGACGAACAGCACCACGAGGTTCAGGCCGAAGCGCTTGCTCTCGCGCAGGGCCTGCGCGAGCCGGTCGCGGAACAGCTGGCGGTTCGGGAGGGTGGTGAGCTCATCGTGGGTGGCGCGGTGCGCCAGCGCCTGCTCGGTGGCGATGCGCTCGCTGACGTCGATCTGCGAACCGACGTAGTGGGTCAACACGCCTTGCGCATCGCGCACCGGCGAAACGACGAGATCGATCCAATAGGCGCTGCCGTCCTTGCGGAAATTGCGCAGCAGCACCTGGCCATCGCGGCCTTCGCGCAAGGCATGGCGGAGCGTCTCCAGTCCCGGCTGCTCGCGTTCGGCGCCTTGAAGGAAATTCAGGTTGCGGCCGAGCAGTTCGGCCGCCGGATAGCCGCTCATGGCCTCGAGCGCCGCGTTCACGTAGACGGTGGGCCAGCCCGGCTGCTGCACATCGACGATCGCCACGCCGGTGGTCGTGGCGTCGAGCGCGCGCTTGAGCAGGGCCAGCCGATCGATCGCGCCGAGTTCCTCGCTGATGTCGGTGACCCCGCCAATGGCGCGTACCGGATGGCCTGCGGCATCCCGCAGGATCATCAAGCGGTCGCGGGCATGGCCCACGCTGCCGTCGGGCTTCTCGAAGCGGTAGGCGATCTCCCATTCGCCCATGCCGGTGTTCAAGGCTTGCGCGTAGCCCTGGCGGACCCGCTCGCGGTCCTCCGGATGGACCTTGGCGAGCCAGTCGGCGATCTCGTGCGCGGCGGCGTCCGCCGGCAGGCCGAACATGCGGCAGAAGGCCTCGCTGCGCCACAGCGTGTTGCGCTCGAGGTCGGCGTCGTAGATGCCATCACTGGTGGCGCGGGCGATCAGCGCGAAGCGCTCGCGCTCGCGCGCCTCCCGGCGGCGCGCCCGCCACAGGGCCAGCAGGGCCACGGCCATCGCCGCGAGGAGCGCGAGGATGGCGAGCGTGGACGGCGAGGTGGCGGGCATGAGGGCTTCCTGGGGACGCCGTCAGCCTACCAGCGTCACCCCCGGCAGGCCGAGCACATAGTCCGCACCCATCAGCATCGACGGCGTCTTGAAGCCCGGTTCGGCCGGGCCACCGAGCAGGCGTTCGGTGATGCCCAGCGCGGCCGTCACGGTGAGGTCGTAGCCGTTCGGCGTGCGCAGCTGGCGCTTCAGCTCGCGGCCATCGGCGGTGCGCGCCTCGCCCCAGACCAGCGTGTCGGTCTTGTCACGCTTGGCCTCCGAAGGGCCGCGAACGGATTTCTCGACCCGCGCCTTCATGAAGCGCTGCACCGGCCCGAGGCCGAGCAACGGCCGGACCAGGCGCAGACGGCGGACGCGGCCGATGACCGCCGGCGGCACCGCCATGTAGACCTCGATATCGGGGATGCCGGTGCTCACGTAGGCGGTGTAGACATCGCCCCAGGGAATGGTCATCGCGGTGCGGGGCTCGCCGTCGCGATCGAAAGTGCGGTGCTTCCACGCCAGCGGCACGGTGCGCATTTCACCGTTGATGCGCGCGCGGCCGCCCCTGCCGAGGCCCTCGACGCTGGTCTTGGCTGTTCCCGGGCTGGGGCCGCCGCCGGCTTCGAAGGCCAGCACGAGCGACGTGGCCTCGGGGAGGTCGCGCTTCAGCTGCGCGGCGAGGCAATCGGTCGGCACCACGTCGAAGCCGGAACCCGGCAGCACGACGATGCCGGCGGCCTTGGCACGCGCATCCTGCTGGTGGCAATGCGCGAAGACGTCGATCTCGCCGGTGATGTCGAGGTAGTGCGCCTTGGCCCGCAGGCAGGCCTCGAGCATCGGCGCGCAGGTTTCGGAGAACGGGCCGGCGCAGTGCAGCACCAGCGTGACGCCGCGAAGGCCGAGATCAAGCGCTGCGGGCTCCAAGCCGAACACCCGCACCTCGAGGCCGCCCAACTCGCGCGACATCGCCTCCAGTTCCTCGCGGCGACGGCCGGCGAGAATGGGCTTCATGCCGCGGACCACCGCGGCCTTCGCCATCAGCCGCCCGGTGTAGCCATTGGCACCGTAGATCATCCAGCTCATCGCATCGTCTCCGTCAGCCGCGGCGCAGGGCGCCGGCGGTTTCCACCAGCTTCTTGAAGTACCAGTTCGGGAACCAGCGCTTGAGGCGCCAACGCATCGGCTCGTGCTTGGTCGGCAGCACGAGGAAGATGCGGGCCTGCAAGGCAGCATAGGTCGCGTCGGCAACGGTATCGAGCGTGTCCGGGCTCTTGTCCATCATCCGCGAGGCCATGCCGCGCACCTTCGGGTCGCCGTGGAAGTTCTCCAGCAGATTGGTACGGAAGAAGGCCGGGCACAGCACCGACACATCGACACCCGTGCCGTGCATTTCGGCGCGGAGCTGCTCCGAGAAGGCCACGACGCCGGCCTTGGCCACGCCGTAGCTCATGATGCCGGGCGCGCCGGCGAGGCCCGCGAAGCTCGCGGTGCTCACCACGTGGCCGCGGCCGCGCTCGACCATCCCGGGCAGGAAGGCCAGGGTGCCGCGCACGACGCTCAGCAGGTCGACCTCGATCAAGCGCCGCCACTCGGCCATGTCGGTGCCCAGCAACGGGCCGCCGCTGGCGATGCCGGCGTTGTTGACCAGCACGTCGACGCCGCCGACCGCCGCCTCGACCTGCGACTTCAGCGCATCGATCGAGGCGTCGTCGCCGACATCGGCCTGGAAGGCGAGATGCCCCTCCCCCGGAAGGCTCGACGCGGCCGCTTGCGCGCGCGCTGCATCGAGGTCCACGCAGAGGATGCGGGCCCCATCGCGGGCGTAACGCTGCGCGAGGGCGAGCCCGAGGCCGCTGCCGGCACCGGTGATCAGCACGCGGTCGCGCGCGGTGGAGGCGGAAGTGGTCGAGCCAGCGGCCATCGGCAGTCCGTACGCAGGGGTGTGGTAGGTTCGCGAGCCTAGCGCAAAGCGCCCCACGCGATGGAGTGAATGATGAGTGACGCCCCGACCGCCGCTGCGGCCCACGCCCTCTTTTCCTTGGCCGGACGCACGGCGCTGGTCACCGGCGCTTCGCGCGGCATCGGCGAATCGATCGCCCACCTGCTGGCGGCACACGGCGCGCACGTGATCTGCACCAGCCGCAAGGTCGAGGCCTGCGAGGCGGTGGCCGAGGCCATCCGCGCCGCGGGCGGCAGCGCCGAAGCGCGCGCCGTGCATATCGGCGATCCCGCCGCCATCGAGGCGCTGTTCGCTGCCCTCGACGCCGAGGGCCGCACGGTGTCGCTGCTGGTGAACAACGCCGCGGCCAACCCCTACTTCGGCCCGATGCTCGACATGGACCTCGTGGCCTACGAGAAGACCGTCGAAGTGAACCTGCGCGGCTACTTCTGGGCCACGGTGCAGGCCGCCAAGCGCATGGCCAAGGCCGGCGGCGGCAGCATCGTGAATGTCGCCTCGGTGAACGCGAAGCGGCCGGCGCCGGGCCAGGGCATCTATTCGATGACCAAGGCCGGCATCGTCAACATGACGGAAGGCTTCGCCAAGGAACTCGCGGCGCAGAAGGTGCGCGTCAATGCGGTGCTGCCCGGCCTCACCGACACCAAGTTCGCCAGCGCGATCACCGGCAACCCGAAGATGATGGGGATGATGAGCCAGCTGATCCCGCAGGGCCGCGCCGCGCAGCCCGACGAGATCGCGCCGGCGGTGCTGTTCCTGCTCAGCGATGCGGCGAGCTACGTGACCGGCACGACGCTCACCGTCGACGGCGGCTACCTGGCCTGAGCCCGCCCCCATGATCGACCTGCACTACTGGCCCACGCCGAACGCTCACAAGGTCACGCTGTTCCTCGAGGAAACGGGGCTGCCGTACACGATCCACCCGGTGAACATCGGTGCCGGTGAGCAGTTCC
>Ga0209278_1000578_pt1 | contig 27200 bp, 24 predicted proteins | sample JI81BgreenDNA_FD_187504 | JGI IMG/M metagenome (GOLD analysis project Ga0209278, IMG submission 187504) | Wastewater effluent complex algal communities from Wisconsin, to seasonally profile nutrient transformation and Carbon sequestration -... | ecosystem: Engineered > WWTP > Effluent > Algae...
CATTTTCGTAATATGCGTAGGGAATATAGATATCTTGCTCCTGCATAAAAGCGAAAGTAAAGTTAAAGGCATCGTCAATGTCCTCAGCTTTGACCTCACGAAAGTCAGAGAGGAATAGGAGATCCATTTCTTCCTCAAAGTACAGCATCTCCGCAAATGCACCTCTGTCGTAGCAGTTATAACCAATATAACCGCAAGTGTCGCTGCATTTGTAGTAGATGGCGCGAGTGGATAGGAACCAGGAAAGGGTGATAGCATCTCCTTCTCCAAATACAAGGGAACCGGGATGATGATTCAGTTGCTCAACGATCGTCCAAGGATGTCCTCGGAACTGAAATACAATATAGCTTTCGGCCGTAATTTCGATTTCGCGATCGTAGATATCCCGTTCCCAGACATCCGCGCGTCTCGCCCTACTAAGCTTTTGCGCCACTGACTCAATAGGAGCGCGAACGAGAAGTAGATTTTGGTTTCTGTCAATTGTTTCAATACCTCGGCGCTCTTCAATAGACATAATTTTTAGCTTGTAAAAAACAATCAATAATTAGTCTACCTCTTTTTCAGACTCTAGCGAATGCTCAGGAACAACCAGGGTGCTTTATAATTGATTCATCAGGTCAAGTAAATAGACTCGATCCTTTATGCAAGCGAGATGAACAGCAGAAATTAAAGAATGCCATGAAAGCTCAAGAACTTTATCAACAAGGATTTGACCTCGGTCGCAAAGGACAGTATAAGGAAGCAGTTGAAGCTTTTACTCAAGCAATTAATCTCAATCCTGATTTTGTAGAAGCTTATATTTACCGTGCTTATGCTCGGACTGGAACTGGAGACCAACATGGGGGAGTTAAAGATTTTCAGAAAGCTATGGATATCTACAGGGCTAGAGGACGATCAGACATAGCTGATCAGCTTTTAGTCCCATTGAATACGCTGCAAAATGAAATTAAGGATGAACAGGAAGACCAGGGTCAACCGGAAGTTGAGGATGAGCCGGAAGACAAATAAGCAGCCTACTGATTCAAAATAAATTAAGGAATGCGATGGAAGCTAAAGAACTTTATGAACAAGGATTTGACCTCGGTCGCAAAGGACAGTATAAGGAAGCTGCTGAAGCTTTTACTAAAGCAATTAATCTTAATCCGGATTTTGTAGAAGCTTATATTATCCGTGCTCGTATGCGAGCTGTAATTGGAGAAAAACAGGGGGGAGTAGAAGATTTTCAGAAAGCGATAGATATCTACAGGGCTAGAGGACAATCGCAAATAGCTGATATGCTTTTAGTCCCATTGAATTCGCTGCAAAATGAAATTACGTTCGGACAGGAAGACGAGAGTCAACTGGAAGTTGAGGATGAGCCGGAAGGTAAATAAGCACTCGGATGATTCAAAACTAACTAAGAATCAATTTTAAAAATTTTAGTCATGCAGGACTTACCCATCAAAACCCAAGAAACCGGGTCTTTGGCAGTTTCTGCCATCTGTAACATATTCTTGCGAAAAAACCCGGTTTCTGACCAGGAATTTCTTGATGGTACAAGCCCCCGGATTTATCCGTGGAATCAATCCAAAATCGAAAATCTAAAATCCTCAAGCCCCCGCATTTATCCGTGGGGTCAATCTAAAATCTAAAATCTAAAATCTCAAATCGATTGACCACCCGCTGCGATGCTTAGAAACCGGGTTTTTTACCGTTTCGGCGGGCGGAAGCGAAGAGACTCGAAAAAACCCGGTTTCTGGGCCGTCGTGCGTAAGTCATCTTTAAGCGTAAGGCACCGGATCTTTCAATCCCAATTCCTCAAAAGCAGCCAGCCGCAACCGACAAGAATCGCAAACGCCACAGGCATTTTCCCCGCCTGCATAGCAAGACCAAGTTTGCTCCCAAGGTACTCCTAATTTGTTGCCTAATTGAATAATTTCGGTTTTTTTAAGTTCGATCAAAGGTGTTACAATATTAATAGCTTCTCCTTCTCTTCCCTGCTTTGTTCCTAACCGAAATACTTCCTGCATGGCTTGAATGTAATCGAGGCGGCAGTCGGGATAGCCGGAATAATCTAAAGCGTTGACGCCGATGTAAATACGATCGGCTTGTAGAGTTTCTGCGTAGGCGAGGGCAAAACTGAGAAAGATCGTATTTCTAGCTGGAACGTAGGTAGTGGGGATGTTTTGAGACATTTCTCCAAGAGTGCGATCGCGAGGCAATTCCATCTCATTATCCGTCAAAGCGGAACCGCCCCACAGTGTTAAGTCAAAGTTTACTATCTGATGTGCCTTAACCGCTGCCGAAAGTGCGATCGCCCTTGCTGATTCCAACTCCCGCCGGTGTCTTTGATTGTAGTCAAAGGAAATAGCGTAACACTCGCAGCCGTCGGCTTTGGCTTGATACAAAACTGTTGAGGAATCCAGCCCTCCCGACAATAAAATAACTGCTTTCACTTAAAACATCCTCACTTGAATTCGCTTTTATATTTATATCAAAATAGTTGCAAATTGACAATATACCAAGGCTAAATGATTTTTGAAACCTACATATTACACGATTGTCAAGAACGGGCTCTCCGGCCCGTTCCACAAAACTCAATTAACTGCTTTCCCGGCTCTGCCTAGTAACGAGTAGAAAGAAAATTCATCTTTTGTGGAACAGGCCGGAGAGCCTGTTCTTGATATTCGTACAAAATGTCAGATTTCAGTTGCTAATAAATCATCGAGTTCCCGGTAATCGGGCAAAGTTGTATCAATTTCTTTACCCTGCCGCAAGACTGTACGATCGCCCTGCGCTCTAGATAACAATTCGCTGAAATTACGCGCCTTAAACAAAATTAAATCTGCTGGTAAACCAACTGCAATTCGTCCTAACTTCGGCAATCCCATTAAATCTGCAGGAGTCTTTGTCACTGTACAGGGCCAGTCTCCATAGGGCCTATCTAAATGAGCGATGCGGACTGCCATATTAAAGACTTCCAAAACATCATGATCGCCAAATCCGTAAAACGGATCGCGACAATTGTCGCTAGCAACTGCAACGGGAATTCCGGCTGCTTTGAGTTCGTGCAGCAGTGTCACTCCTCGCCAGCGAGGTGTACGCTGAGATTCTCGGTCTTGCAGGTAAAGGTTGCACATCGGCAAGCTGACAATGCCAATATTTGCTTCCTTGACTAATGCGATAGTTTCTGTTACTAAATCTGGCGGTTGTACAGCTAAACTACAGCAGTGTCCGCAGATGATTTGACCGGAAAATTGATGGCGGATGGCGGTTTTTGCGACTTCCCGCAGTGTTACTGAATCTGGATCGTCGTTTTCGTCGGTGTGGAAGTCGAGGTTTAAATTTCGTTCTTTGGCTAAGGCAAAAACTCGATCGAGTTGTTTGTCTAAATCGGGGTTGATATAGGCGACTCCGCCGAGAATGCCGCCGGTTTGGGCCATGCGATCGGCTAATTTTTCGCCGGCTGGTGTCAGGAAATAGTCGAGGGAAACCAGGGAAACTGCTTGCAAGATCAGCCGATCGCCCCATTCGGCTTGCAGCGCTTCAAATACTCCCCAACTAACGGTTCCCTGTTTGCCCGCGCTGTCAATGTGAGTGCGGATAGCCTTGGTTCCGTGGGCGTAGCTGCATTTGAGGCCGAACTCCATTCGCCGGTAAACATCGTCTGCATTCCAGTTTTTTTGAGCGTCAGCGCCCACTGCTTCGATCGCGCTGGCAAAAGTTCCATCGGGATTGGGCGATCGTTCCCAAATGTGGCCTTTGTCTAAATGGGTGTGCATATCCACAAAACAAGGCCAAACTAAGCCGCGGTGCAAATCTACAACTGGGATATCTCCAGAGGAGGATACAGGTTTTCTACCTACTGGGATAATTTGGGCGATCGTCCCTGCTGCAATTTCCAAATCCACCAAACAAAAATTGTTCTCACTCCCCGTTGTCGCCACAGTAGAAGCTGACGAGGCGATCGATTTCATCTCTAGAAGAGACGTGGGTACGCGACCATTTTTGAGCAAATAATTAGATGTACTTGGCAACATTAATTTTGTGAGTTAGTATGTATTTTCTTGATAATTCAGCACTACCAGTTGTAACTATAGCAACCCTTGCAGGAATTGTGAACATCTCTCTTTTCCTCTTTCTATATTTTATAGAGGCTCTGCGTCCTCTGCGCCCTCTGTGGTTAGTTCAAAAAAATCTCATGCACAAATGAAATAGAATCGCTAAAGAAACTTGAATTAAATATGTAGCTTTGTTGTTGGTAGTGCAGCCCCGATCGCTGAAGCACAAATATAAAATTTTTATATTTTTGAAGAAACCGCGCAAGTCAGCTTCACGAGTTTTGCTATGCCGGATACTTCCAGAGCCTGAATCCTTTTGCTATCATAAATCACTGCTTCAAATTGCAATTTCACTTTCAACCAACAGCAGCATCCATAGCAAGAGCCAAAAACAACTGTGTCTAAACCCAAGCATATAGTTTTAACATCCCATCCCGACAGATCCGGCACAAAACCTCATCCCATTTACTGGGGAGAAATCGATCCCCTGAAACGGGGGCCTGTGATTGGTAGCCTCACCAAATCGTCTCACCGGAATGCGATCGGCACTCATTCGGGTTCCTACTCTGTTTATCGCGCGCTAGCAGTTGCGAACGGCGCACTCCAAGCAGATCACCGCCCCGATTTTACCAACACCTCTCCGGCCGCACACATCGGGCCGCACCCGAGTTGGGGCGATCGCAATTTGATTGTTTCTCTCGATCCCTTTGGGGGTTTGGTTAGCGAAGTTTATACTTCATTTCTCCAGCAGGGATACGATATTCGACCGACAATTGCTGTCACTAAAGCTCACATTAATATGCCGGAATTGCAAGATGCCATCGCTAAGGGGCGAGTGCAAATTGATGGCAAAATAGTCAAAGCAGGTGGCAATTTAGCAGTAACTAAAATTGCGATCGATCCGGTGTGGTATTTGCCGGGAATTGCGAGGCGAATCGGCGCCCAAGAAAGCGTTCTCCGCCGTGTCCTGTTCGAGCAAACAGGCGGAATGTTCTCGGATTTAGTGACGCGGCCAGATTTACACGTTTTCTTGCCACCAATTGGCGGAACTACGGTTTATATTATTGGCGATGTCGGGAATATTTCTGACACCGATAAGCAGTTGGCGGTACGGGTACACGATGAATGCAACGGTTCAGATGTCTTCAGTTCGGATATCTGCACTTGTCGCCCTTATTTGGTACACGGGATGGAAATTTGCATCCAAACTGCACAATCCGGCGGTTCTGGGGTAATAGTTTACTTCCGCAAGGAAGGGAGAGCTTTGGGGGAAGTGACTAAGTTTTTGGTGTACAATGCCAGAAAACGGCAGGAAGGCGGCGATCGAGCTGATGCCTATTTTACGCGCACTGAATGTGTTGCGGGAGTTCAAGATATGCGGTTTCAAGAACTAATGCCAGACGTGCTGCACTGGTTGGGGATCTCTCGCATTGACAGTTTAGTTTCTATGAGCGATATGAAATACAATGCGATTATCAATTCTGGCATTCAGGTGGTCGATCGCATCCCCATTCCTGAAGATTGGATTCCTGCAGACGCACAAGTCGAAATCGTCGCCAAAAAAGCCGCCGGCTACTACACGCCTGACCCTGTGCCAGATGCTACAATTCTTGCAGAAGCGATCGGACGCGATTTAGGAGATTGAGAGGGCTAAGACGCGATCGGACGCGAACTATCGCGTCTTGGCCACATAAAATTATTGCTGGTTTTTGATCAGTCAGGGTAGGTTATGGCTAATTTGCGTTCTAGTGTGATCGTAAAAACAGATATTTGTGGATATACCGCCAGAGTCAAAAAATTATCTCAGTCGGACTTAAGTAGTTTGTTAAACGAGCATAAAACTTTTGTTTCAGATATTAGCGCCAGAAATGAAGGCAGCGTGATTAAAGGGGAAGGTGATTCATTTTGGATAATTTTTCCCAGCGTCACAGCAGCGGCGGTAGCAGCCATAGAAATGCAGCAAGAATTGAGAGCGCAACAATCTAGCAAGGCGAACGACGAACGATTGGCTATTCGCGTGTCGATTACATTAGGAGATGTCTTGCATCAAGATAAAGATATCTTTGGCGATACGGTGAATTTAACAGCGCGCATAGAATCAGTAACTCCGCCGGATGAAATATATTTGTCCCAAGCAGCATGGCTAGCGCTCAACAAAGCAGAAGTGCAAACGTCTTTTGTCAACGAGTTTTCTTTGAAAGGGATGAGCGAACCTGAAAAAGTTTACAAAGTTGACCAAAGTTACAAAACGCGAATTATCAAGAATCAAGCAATAATTAAAGCAGATTTGAGAGGTTTTATAGCTTATCAAGAATCTAATTCTATCAAAGATGTGGAATATTTGCTCACCAACTTTGATACTTTTGAAAAAACAATTTGCGAAGAATACGGCGGCACAATTCGGAGTATTGTTGGCGATTCGCATTTGTTGACTTTCCCGGAAGCTCACTCAGCCTTAGCGGCAATGGAAAGTCTGTGCGAGAATTGGAAACTTTTTATTGACGCCAATCAAATACCTTGCGGCTTGTCGGTGGGAGTTGCTAAGGGAAATTTATATATATTTAGGTCTTGCACTTACGGAAAAGATATTCACATAGCCGACAGGCTGGAAGATTTAAGTAAAATAGTATGTCCGGGTAGAGAAAGAAATTCGGTCATAGTTTCCGATCAAATAAAACGCGAAGTCAGCGGGTCTAAGTGGGAATATAAGCTGATCAAAATCGATAAAAATGCGATTTTAGATAATCTTTTAGATTACAGTCAGTTTGACTTTTTTCAAGAAAATGATGTTTACCGCTGTTTGGTAGTATGAACTTGGGCAATAGTGAACTTGAGACTGTAGAATATCTGAGAACGCCGGCTGCTATTCGTCAAAAGTGCGATCGGCTTTTTGATTTAGCCAGCCAGGACAAACTTCGCTACTTCCGCGTCGATTTATCCCAACTCGACAAAGCAGCAAATTATGTAATTGACACAACGCGCCAACAGTATCCTGATTTTAACATTCCCTTTCACAGTCGCTGGCGACATTTTGAAGCCGGCAACTTGTCGCGAATCGCCGAATTGGATGCAGCAATAGCCGAATTTGCACTCATAGAGCAAGCTAAGATCAAATTTGATTTAGCCATTGTCAGCGTTTTGCTTGATGCCGGTGCTGGTGCAGATTGGCAGTATTGCGAATCCGAAACCGGACAGGTTTACCGCCGTTCTGAAGGGTTAGCAATAGCCAGCTTGCGGATGTTTTGTCAAGGTGTTTTTTCCAGCAATCCCGATTTTCCTTGGCAAGCTGATTTTCGCGGACTTTCTCAATTAAAACTAGAAGCCTTAGCTGCTGGATTTCAGGTAAGTCGAGACAATCCGCTAGTTGGTTTAACAGGCAGATTAGAATTATTGCAGCGTTTGGGGAAGGCGATTTGCCAGCATCCATTATTATTTGGTAGCGAAAACCCGCGTCCCGGCAATTTGGCAAAATACTTGCTCGACAGTCGGGTTTCGGGAGACAAAACTGTGAATGCTACTGAAGTATTGAGCGCTGTTTTGACAGGTTTTGGGGAAATTTGGCCGGGAAGATATGCAATTGGTGGCGTTAATTTAGGCGATGTTTGGCGGCATCCGGCTTTAACAGGAGAAAATCTGGGAGATGAATTGGTGCCGTTTCACAAACTCTCGCAGTGGTTGACTTATTCGCTGTTGGAACCGCTGCAAGAAGTTGGTTTAGAAGTCGCGGGATTGGATGAGTTAACGGGATTGCCGGAGTACCGCAACGGCGGTTTGTGTTTGGATATCGGGCTGCTGCAGCCCAAAGATTCGGCTATTTTTGCACAGAGTTACTTGCCTGGTTCGGAAGTTATAGTAGAGTGGCGATCGCTGACTGTGAATCTTTTAGATAAAATTGCCGCTGCTATTCGAGAAAAGCTGCATTTGAGTGCGGAAGAATTGCCGCTGGTGAAGATTTTGCAAGGAGGAACTTGGGCGGCGGGGCGGAAAATTGCGGGCGAATTGAGGCCTGGTGGAGTGCCGCCAATTCAGATTGAAAGTGACGGGACTGTGTTTTAGAGGGAAGAAGGAAGTTCGGCAACGGATTCGCTCGACGGATATAACGGATGTCAGGAAGAAGGAAAAGGGAAGTTCGGCAACGGATTCGCTCGACGGATGTAACGGATGTAACTCACATCTTGCACCATTCTCAAGAACGGGCTCTTCGGCCCGTTCCACAAAGAGTAGATTTTCTTGTGGAACAGGCCGAAAAGCCTGTTGCTGACAATGGTGCAAGATATCAGATGTAACGGATGTCAAGAAGAGGGAAGAAGCAAGAGGGAAGAAGAAAGAGGGAAGAAGCAAGAAGGAAGAGGGAAATTTATTCCCTCTTCCAACTTAAAATTAAAAATTCCAAATTCAAACCTGAAAACTATACCTCACACTACACTCCCAACAAGCTGCTTAGCGGCAAGTGCGATATTTGACGCGATAAACTAAACCGCGATGAGCCAAATCGAAGGAGTCAACGGTGGCCATGCCGGCACCGCGGGCTGTCATTGCAGCATTTACTCTCATATTTACACTATCACCACAGCGAGACCAAACATTCGCTATAGTGGCTAAGCTATCTCGAACATTGTAGTTAGTTTGGCCCCTGAGATTCCGATTTAAAACTGGCTTAGGATCGCGAATTAAATAACTTACAATTTTAATTGTTATTGTGGGATGGGCGTCCCGCCCGTCCCACAATCTTGTGGAAGTTATTTAATTTTCATTCCTTAGTGTCGCTCTGGGGGGATGAAAGGTAATTGTCGGAGCAATTTTATTCGCGCGGTATTCGTGTTTTCAATAGGGTTTGATATAAGTAGTCCAGGACGCAGGGGCCGCAGAAATCGGTTTTTTTTTGCGTCAAGAATGCCTCGATGGCTGATAAGTTATAATAAAGCCAATTAATTATTCAAAAAAATGAGTGCTAAAGTTACTGTCATTGACCATCCTTTGATACAGCACAAGTTAACTCTGATGCGGCAAACTCAAACGAGTACGGCGAAATTTCGCCAATTGCTCAAAGAGATTGGAATGCTGCTAGCCTATGAAGTGACGCGAGATTTGCCGCTAAAATACGAACAAATAGAAACGCCGATCGCGAAAATGAATGCACCGGTGCTGGCTGCTGAAAAGAAAATTGTGATTATTTCGATTATGCGTGCTGGTCAGGGACTGTTAGATAGTATTTTAGAGCTGATTCCGTCTGCGAGGGTAGGACATATTGGTTTGTACCGCGATCCGACAACTCGGATGGTGATTGAATATTATTTCAAAGTTCCCCAGGATATCGAACAGCGAGATGTTTTAATTGTCGATCCGATGCTGGCTACTGGTAATTCAGCAGTGGCGGCAGTGGATAGGCTGAAAGAAGTTCATCCGAAGTCTATTAAATTTTTGTGCTTGCTGGCGGCACCGGAGGGAGTGGGGCACTTTCACGAACAACACCCTGACGTGCAGATTTATACGGCTGCTGTTGACGAGTGTTTGGACGAGCATGGCTATATTGTACCCGGACTGGGAGATGCGGGCGATCGACTTTACGGGACTATGTGAATTCAATAAAATTATTTTCTGCTGTATATGTCAATACATTCATTTAAAAATAACTTTACTAACATAAGCAGTGGTTTGATAGTGCGATATAATGTAAGTTGTAAAATTTTAATGTCAAGAAAAGCCTATATATAACATGGCTTGTAGGGTTTTATTACATTAAATTCGTAAATTGCATGATCTAGATGTATTTACTGCATTTTATGGTTAAATTCTATGCCTTTAGTGTAATTTCTTGCCAGAATTAGTTATTAAAATAGATGTATGATGCTAAGCGTTTGCGAGCGACTACTAACATTTTTTGACGAGGGAAAAAACAATGGAGACTACAGCACAGAAGGAAGCCCCAACTCAGCCTGTTGAGGAAGTGAAAATTCAGAATATCAACAGTTTGGAGTTTGAGCTTTGGGCTAAAGCAGTGAAACGGCAGATGATTGCAGCACTCTCTAAAAAGGGCGCGATTTGACATCTGTGGGTTTTTTGTGCACAGGTTGTGTTAATTAATTAAATTAACAAAATTTTTGTCTGCATTGTTGTCCGAGTTGCGGGAGAGGCAAGAGAAAGAATTTTCCTTTTTCCGAGTTTTGGACGTACAGGTGGAAGGAAGCCGGGTTTTTTTACGAAAATACTTCTGTTGCGATCGGCAGAAATGGTAAAAAAACCCGGTTTCTTTGTGTCATATCATGTCCGATCGAGTGACCGCGATTAAAAGGGCGGGTTTTTGAGATTGTCATTTATTGGCAGATATTTTTCGTGAGGGGATCCCCTACCGTATTATGGGTAATCGACCGGACATACAGCACTTTCCAGGTAAGTGAAGTACAGAGAAACCGGGTTTCTTGAATAAAACCGGTTTCTGGCGAGAAATCCAGAAGAAACCCGGTTTCTGGGGTGTACTTTATAAACCTGGAATCCGCTGTAATATCAAGAGTGTCTCCGGGACTGTTCTATCTGCCGAAGGCTTTCTGCCAGATTACGATCGCTTGTCAACCGCCGCCAGCAAGCGCAGACTTCCGTCTTGAATCTGCACTGCTTTCACCGTTCCCACAGCAACTCTTTGTTGACCGTTAGCCATCGCTACCTCAATCTTAATCTTGGGGTCAGCCTGTAATCCTAGCCGCCCCCAGAGCCACTTGACTTGAGTAGCAGGAAAAGAACTCACTTGTACATCAGAAAATGGTGAATTAACCCAGCGGCTACCGTCGTAAAAACTTGCTACCTGCACCTGATACCAAACTTGTTCTCCTGCCAATTTTAACTCATTGTTCGGTTCTGGTTCCAGCCACTCAGCGGGATTGACACTGTTAATTAAAGTAGCAGAACCCATAATTTGACTTTTGTGGTCTTCTAAACTTTCCGCCTGAGAAACTGCTTCCTGAAGTTTGTTGACCAAATTCCGAATTCGAGTTCTTGTTTCGCTGTCAGTATCTGATTGCTGGTCGAGCCAATTCATCGCTTCGCGAGTGCCGTCTTGAGAAGCTACAATCAGGGCGCCCCAAGCCTTGACATCGGCGTCAGCGGCATTCACTCTCAAGGCGGCGTCGATGCGGTTCCAGATCCGCCCGCTGTCATTTTTGAGGGTTGTGGCTATTTCGTGAGAGTTGCTCGGATCGGCTTCAAATACTTGCAAAGCTTCAGTCCAGCGGCCGTCGATTAATTCTGCGAGAACTTGTTGACCGGGACTGGCCCAAGATGCGATCGCCTGAGCCCGAGTGATTTTAGCGTGAAATTCGATCGTTTCTAGCTGAGCTTGCGCGACTGCGGGCCAATTTTTGCCGGCTTTCCCCTTCGCCACACGCATGACATTTAATGCTGGAGACCACAGGCCGCTTTTCGCCAGTCGCAGCCCATTTTTGTAAGTCTCGTCATTGAAGGCAATTTCTTCTAAAGAAATCGCCGTTAACTGAACTGGGTTGGGCAAAAATTTGCGCGGGCCAATTTGATAAAGGGTAAATTGCGGCTCTAAACCAACTGTTTGGTCGATCGCCAACTGCGGGTTTTCGCCCTTAACAATTTGCTGCCAATTCGGCGGTTGTCCAGCCGCACTCGCCCACTCCAACAGCGGCATTAAATGATTTTGGCTGGGGTTGTAGCGAACGACTTGTCCGTAGGGAATTTTCTTGTCGCCCTGCTTTAGTTGACCGCTGACATTAAACCAAATGCCCGATGCGGGGGGCTTGCCATCAAAGCGGCGCAGTTCTGTTAGGGGTAGCGACTGATTGGAGGCTTGATTGTTAGATGTAGAGTCAGCTAAAGAAGCAATGACAAAAGATTCTGCAGGGCCTTCTACATTCACAGAACTTGCTAGTTGGAAATACTGCTCTTTATCGGAACTGCGATCGGGAAATTGCACTCGCTTGTACACCCGAAGTTCGACAATTTGACGACAAGGATTTTTGCAAACAGTAGAAGCCTTAACAGTTCTTTCTACCATCACCGGTAATAGCAAATCGGCAATAGAATTATCGCGGGATTGATCGACGGGAAGCGGCAGGGCTTCTCCGGTTACGAATCCCAATTTGCGGATGCTGGCTTTGATTTGATCGAGAGTTTGGATCGAATCTCTGCTACCTGTAGGCAGGCGCGACCATTCCGGCACAAATTGAGAGATCAACTTGTTGCCATTGGGATCGACAATTAGCTGATAACTCAGCCAAGCGCCGCCTCCCATTAAAGCTGCACAGCCACCCAAGATGCTGAGGGCTGTCAAATTAGCTATCAGTCTTTTCCAGGGATATCTGGCGCGAGTTCGGGGAGTAGGTATTGGAAGCGGGGACTCTTGAAGATTTTTGGGGCGTCGGGTTTGGCGACGGCGTCTTGTCGGGGGAGGAGCAACTTTGGGATTTTCTGGGGGTTTGGCTCGATTTTTTGAGGGGTTAATTTTGTGTTCCATCATGCCATTTTAGAATTTAGATTTTAGAATTTAGAGTTTAAAATTGCAATAGCCGATCGTACTGCCGACCTATGATATCCCAAGTGTATTGGCTGTCAACGAGCGATCGCGCGTTGACAGAGAGCTCCTGTCTTAGCTGCTGATTTTCAAACAAACTGGCGATCGCCTCAACATACTCCTGAACATTGTTCGCCCGCAAGGCCCTTATCAGTTGTGGGCCGCCATCGACGGCTAAACCCTCCAAACCTCGATCGCTAGCAACCACGGGAGTTCCCGCAGCCATCGCCTCCAAAGTTTTATTTTTAATCCCAAAACCTATCCGCATCGGCACCACACAAACAGCAGCTTGATGCAAATATTCTGCCACCCTTTGCACCCGACCTACTACTTGAATTCCGGGAAGTTCTCCCAAGGCGAGCACTTCCGGGACTGGCGAAGCCCCGACTAGGGTGAGGGTAGCATCCCGATAGCGCTGCTGCAAAGGCGGCAGTATTTGCAAACTGAGAAACCGCGCCGCGTCAATATTGGGCAAATTGTTCATTGCGCCTGCAAAAATTAAGGTGTGTCCTCCCGGATCGATCGACCGGTACGGAAATTGAGTTAAATCCACGCCGTTAGGAATTACATCTATGGGAGGTACAAAAAAATCTTGTTTTCCTGGCACTCGAACCGGAGGCAACAGTAATTCGAGGAGTTGCTCTCTGTCTGTGGATGTTGTCGCCACAATGCGGGAGAATTTGGAACAGTAGCGTTTTTCGTAGCGGGCGAGTAGGGGTAAATTTAGTCGATCCCGCAGGGGTTTTTCCGAGGTGCCGGTTGCTAACATTTCCCTGCAAGTTCCCCAAACGGAACTGTGAATGTTTGCCACTGTCAGCACTTTTTGTCGCCATTCTGGACGCACGTAAATCTCGTTAACGCTGTGCTCGCAGGTGACAACATCGCATTTGCCTGCTGTTACTAATTCGTCTGCCCAATTCTGCATTGCTTGGGAGTAGCTTGAGAGGACGTTCGGAGGTGTCCCGGACAACAAAAATCGACCGAATCTGTGGAATTTTCCTATTATTTCAGAGAAACCCCCCTCAGTCCCCCCCTTGTTAAGGGGGGGAGGCAAGAAGCCCTCCTCAAGCCCCTGGTTAAGGGCAGGAAATAACCCCCCCTCAGTCCCCCCCTTGTTAAGGGGGGGAGGTAAGAATCCTTCCTCAGTCTCCTGGTGGAGTCTTAGCCCCCCCTTAGCAAGGGGGGGTTGGGGGGGTAATCGCGGGTTGGGAAAAACTGCTAATTCTGTGACTTGCTGGCGCAATGCGTCGATTTGTGCGTCGGTGACATCGGGCGATCGTACAGTGCCGAGAATTACCTCATGTCGCTGGCTCAAGTATTGTAATAAATTAAACGTCCTTACCTGAGTTCCTCCGCGGCTGGGCGGATAGGGAAAAGTTGAGGAAAGCATTAAAATCTTCATGGGATGTGGGATAAATAAATTTGCCGCTTGCGCGATAAAATTGATTGATAAAACGTTTTTTTTTTACAATCTTCGCACCTATGGACGAATTATCTCTTAAGGCGCTGCTGGAAGACTTGAAAAAGTCCGACGAAAGTGTTCGCGATCGGGCAACTACTGAACTCTGGCACACTTGGTTTAACCAGAAAGGTGACTATGGGATGCAAATTCTCAGGCGAGCGCAAGTTTCGCTGGATGCAGGCGATGTTCACCACGCTTTGGATTTGCTGACGAAATTGATTGCGGAAGCGCCGGATTTTGCGGAAGCTTGGAACCGACGCGCCGTACTTCACTATACTCAAGGAAATTATAAAAAGTCGATCGACGACTGCGAAATTGTCCTCAAACTGAACCCGGTGCATTTTGGGGCGTTGCACGGTCTGGGTTTGTGCTACGCTGCCTTGGGAGAATACCTAAATGCTATTCAAGCTTTTCGTCGCGCTTTGGAAATTCAACCGTTTGCTTTGGTGAATCAAAAGTTAATTCTCGAATGTACGGCTCGTTTGAGTTAAAGTTAATTTTCCTGGACCCAAAAGTGTTAATACCAAATTGTAAGCTGCTACGCATTTAAATTGAATCCAGATCCGGGTTCTGGGGCCAGTTCCACAATAATAATTGTATAAAAAATGACTGTCAAATTAGATGTACAACAGCTTAGTCACTTTTTAGCAATCTAAAATCTAAAATCTAAAATCTAAAATTGTCTAAGTTAGTGCCTAAAATTAGCGTTTGCATTCCTACTTACAATCGAGTGCATCTGCTGGCTTGTGCGATCGCCAGCGTGCTAGATCAAACTTATACAGATTTTGAATTAATTATCTGTGATGATGGTTCTACTGACAGCACTCCTTTGTTGATGTCGGAATTTGTCGTAGCTTGCGGGGCGGGACGCCATCGCCCGATTCGCTACATTCGCCACCCGCAGAATATCGGCAAGAGTAATAATATGCGATCGGGCTTTGCTGCTGCAAGGGGCAAATATTTTATCAAGTTTGACGATGACGATCGCCTCAGCGCGCAATTTCTAGAGCGGACATCGGCTATTTTAGATAAAGACCCCAGCATCGATTTTGTCAGTACCGATCACTGGGTGATCGACATTAACAATTATATTGACGAAAACCAGACGAAACTGAATTCGCAGCGGTGGGGGCGCACCGAGTTGTCGGCTGGAATTATTGAAGATTTGCTCTCGGCAGTTTTTCTCAGACAAAGTTTGCAAATAGGGGCGACTTTGTTTCGGCGCCGCGCCCTGGAAGAAGTCGGATTTCTGCGGCCGAATTTGCAAAATTGCGAAGATAACGATTTGTTTGTGAGACTTGCGATTTCGGGCAAAAAGTGCTATTACTTGCCGGAGCTGTTGATGGAGTATCGAGTTCACGCAGGACAGCAAGGAGTCGATCGGGCAATTCCGTATTTAAGCGATAAATTGCGCTATTTGACCGGCTACGAATTTGATTCCGAGAAGTTGGAAACAGTCAGGCTCAAAAGGATTGCAGAAACTCAATTAGCGCTGGGTTTGCGGCTGATTGAGGTGGGTGAAACTGCAAAAGGACGCCGGATGGTGCGGGAGGGAAAGTCTGTTTCTGCGGCGAAAATGTGGGCAGGTTTGGGATTGTCGCTGCTGCCGGTCGAGTTGCGTCCAAAAGCGTTTGAGTTTGTGCGAGAGTTGATTAAATAAGGCATGAGAATTAAATAACTTAGAATGCGTGATGGTTCTTGTGGGATGGGATCTTATAGCCCGTCCAGAAACGGCGGGCGGGACGCCCATCCCACTTTCAAGAGTGTAAATTATTTAATTCGCGATCGTAACCATCAATAAGAGTTATTAATTATCAGCAGGATATAAGATATTAATTTATTAGAGTAGGGGGTTTTGTTTGGCATTGAGATTTGCTCAGATTTGGCTCGATAGAAAACTTTTCGGGGAGCCTTGAGAGAGTAGGCTAAAAATAAAAATTCGATCAGACACGTTTTAGATTAAATTAAGAAATTAAGAAATACTGAAAATTAAGTATTTACGACTTTGACATCGATCGGGGACGAGTACAGACCTTTCCTTGGGTCTGCCCTGCTTGTGCTATCTGTCAGGCGATTAGGGAAAACTTTTGCCCTGAGAGTGGGTGAAGGGATCAAAGTCAGCATTGTTAAATTCTGTCTATTTTATTAATGCACCACTCATGTCAATAACTAATCGGATTAGTTTCAATAATCTCCAGGGCGACATCTTCGGCGGTGTCACGGCTGCCATTGTCTCGCTGCCCCTGGCCCTCGCCTTCGGGGTCGCTTCGGGAATCGGGCCGATCGGGGGACTGTACGGTGCCATTTGTGTTGGCTTCTTTGCGGCGCTGTTTGGCGGCACCCCAACACTGATTTCGGAACCCACAGGGCCGATGACTGTGGTGATGACTGCGATCGTCGCATCCCTCACCGCCAGCAATCCCGAACAAGGGCTAGCAATGGCGTTTACCGTTGTGATGCTGGCGGGGTTGTTTCAAATCATCTTTGGTATTTTCAAGCTAGGGAAATACGTCACCCTGATGCCATACAGCGTGATTTCGGGCTTTATGTCGGGAATTGGCGTGATTTTGATAATTCTGCAAATTGCACCGTTTCTGGGTCAAGCCCCTCCCAAAGGAGGTGTTTTGGGCACTTTTATGGCAATTCCGCAGTTGCTGGCAAACGTAAATCCGCCGGAAGCAATTCTCGGTATCTTGACGGTGGCAATTATTTTCCTGATGCCCAAAAAGCTGAAGAAAATCGTACCCCCGCAATTGATAGCGCTGATTGTCGGCACGGTAATTTCCCTGACTGTGTTTCAGGGCGCGGATATTCGCCGGATTGGAGAAATTCCGGTGGGACTGCCTCCCTTGCAATTGCCGACTTTTTCCGCCGGTCAACTCACGGTGATGTTTGTGAATGCGGTGATGCTGGGGATGCTGGGCTGTATCGATACCTTGCTGACGGCGGTGGTGGCGGACAGTCTGACGCGGACTGAGCACAAGTCCGATAAGGAGTTGATCGGTCAAGGAATTGGCAATATCATGTCGGGGATCTGCGGTGGCTTACCGGGGGCCGGGGCAACGATGGGAACTGTGGTCAATATCCAAACAGGCGCGACTTCGGCGTTGTCGGGTTTAACTCGGGCGTTGGTGCTGCTGGTGGTGGTTTTGGGCGCGGCGAAGTTAACTGAACCGATTCCGATGGCGGTGTTGGCGGGGATTGCGCTGAAGGTGGGGATTGATATTCTTGACTGGAGTTTCCTGAAACGATCGCACAAAGTATCTGTTAAGGGTTCCCTGATCATGTACGGGGTGCTGTTTTTGACTGTGTTTGTGGATCTGATTGTGGCGGTGGGTGTGGGCGTCTTTATTGCCAATATCCTGACTATCGAACGGTTGAGTAGTTTGCAGTCTGCGGGAGTGAAGCTGATTTCCGATACGGATGATGATGTGGTCCTCAGTCAGGAGGAGAAGCAACTCTTGGATCGGGGTAGGGGGCGCGTGTTGCTGTTCTGCTTGAGCGGCCCGATGATTTTTGGGTTGTCGAAGGCGATTTCCCGCGAACACAATGCTATGAAGGATGCGGATGCTTTGGTGATGGATCTGACTGCTGTGCCCATGCTGGGGGTGACGGCTTCGCTGGCGATCGAAAATGCGATTCGCGATGCCTGCGATAAGGGTTTGCAGGTTTACATCGTCGGTGCCAGCGAGAAAATTCAGCAGCGCTTGCAGAAGTTGGGATTGTTGGATCTGATTGCGCCAGAGCATGTCATGAGCGATCGTACCGCAGCCTTGCGACAAGCCGTCGCTGTGGTTGACAACAAAGGCATCCCCTTGGGAGCGCCTGTGTAACAAGGCGCGAATTCGCCAAAATAGTAGTGGTTTAGCAGGAGTGCCCGTTTTTCCTGCTATTTCTATGGCTCGATCGATCGTTTCACCTTCCTATTTCCACTAAAGTTATAAACATTGCCCGCTCTAAGTTTTTCCTAAATATCGTGTCTATATTTTCCGAAATTCCCACTGTATGGCTGCAAATTTCCCTCGTGGGTATCTGGCTGGGTTTGATTTTACTGGTCGCTGAGGGGTTAAATCGCTTTACTTCTGTCAATCCTGAAGTATCGCGGAAGGTGGTTCACATCGGTACTGGAAATGTGATTTTGCTGGCTTGGTGGCTGGAAATACCCGGTTGGGTGGGGATTTCGGCGGGAGTTTTAGCAGGTGCGATCGCCCTAATTTCTTACCAAGTTCCGATTTTGCCCAGTCTTAACAGTATCAACCGGAAGAGTTGGGGGACTTTTTTCTATGCTGTTAGTATCAGCGTTCTTGTAGCTTGGTTTTGGCCGCTGCAACATCAGGAATACGCTGCTTTGGGCATTTTAGTGATGACTTGGGGCGACGGATTGGCTGCTGTCATCGGCCAGAAATACGGCAAACATATTTATCGAGTTGGGGGAATACAAAAGAGTTGGGAAGGTTCTGCAACTATGTATTTGGTGAGTTTTGCTATTAGTAGTTTGATTTTGCTGGCGGTTCAAGGCAATATTTGGCAAACTTGGGCTGTGTCTGCTGTTGTAGCTTTGGCTGCTGCTACTTTGGAGTCGGTTTCCAAGCTGGGAATTGACAATCTGACTGTGCCGATCGGCAGTGGGGCGATCGCCTTTTTCCTAAATCAATTTTTGATAATTGGTAATGTGTAATCTGAACTTCCCCCCACGGGGGGCGTTACTGGATACAGGTAGGAATTCAAGATTTTGCAATTGCTATAAACCAAGTCGGGTGAGTTTTGTAAATTCCGATCAAAGGTGATTCATACCGTGAATCAGCAACCCCAATTATCAATTGTCTAAGTCCCGTTAAAGCAGCCGACGTGCTTGTAAAATTTGTTGTTGCCATTGCTCGAAAACGGGGATTTTTGAGCGATCGTCTGTTGGAAACATCGCCCTTATTTGCTCGATTAGCTCGATCGCCAGCGGTACGCCAAGCTGCAATTGTTCCAAGACATCCCGCTGAGCAAAAACGGTTTCCGGTGTTCCTTCTAAAATCAATTTTCCTCGATCCATTACAAACACCCAATCAGCCCAGCGGTAGATGAAATCGAGGTCGTGACTTGCTAAAAGGATAGTGGTTCCAGCGTTGTGAATTTGTTGGAGTAAACCGATCAGTTGTCGGGTGTGACGCGGATCGAGATAGGCGGTAGGTTCATCTAACAGCAGCAGTTTGGGCTTGAGAATCATGATATCGGCGATGGAAACCCGCTTTTTCTGGCCCAAACTGAGATTGTGAATTGGTTCGCGGGCGAGTTCGCTTAGATCGAATTGCTCGATCGCCTGCTGCACCTGTTGAGCAATTTCGGATTCTCTCAAGCCTAAATTGTACAATCCATAGGAAATATCTTCTTCTACCGTCGAAGCTACTAATTGATGTTCGGGATTTTGAAAGACGAGTCCGATTTGTTGGCGCAGTTGCATCAAAGATTTGCGATCGTAGCGCAAGGGTTCACCGTGCCAGCGAATCATTCCCTGTTGCGGTTGATATAAGCCATTTGCTAACAGAAAAAATGTGGTTTTGCCACAGCCATTTTGACCGATCAGCCCGCACCGTTTCCCAGCGGGAACTTTGAGATTTAAACCCTGAATTGCCACTCGCGAACCGCAGGGATAGGAGTAGGAAGTGCGATCGAATTCGAGAATCCATTCAGACATATTCGTTATTTTTTATTTTTTATAACCTTGTTCCCAGGCTCTGCCTGGGAATAAATACCCGGAGGCTATGCCTCCAATTACCGATTACCGATGAATGATTACCAATTACCGATTACCGATTTTCATTGTATAGCAATCCTTGCAGGATTCGTCAACTTTTTACCCCACCCCAACCCTCCCCTTATCAAGGGGAGGGAGTAAGAAATTCACAAAGGATTCGTCAACTTTTTACCCCACCCCAACCCTCCCCTTATCAAGGGGAGGGAGTAAGAAATTCATAAAGGATTCGTCAACTTTTTACCCCACCCCAACCCTCCCCTTATCAAGGGGAGAGAGTAAGAAATTCACAAATGATTTATAATTGCTAAATTTGTGTCAGTCTCGATCAGATTTTGCCAACTGCCAAAGTTGCATTTCATAACAGAGATGTTGCTCAAAAAGTTGACTTGCCTCCAATCCTTCAACCACCAGCTTCTTGAACCAGCGACGAAATATCCAGCGCAGGAATTTGTGGACGGGGGGAACTGTAATCGCAATCAAATCTGCAACATAAATCATTGTATTTAGTCCATATCGGCGGAAAGTATCGACATACAAATCGATTGTTGGCAAAATATGGGCGGAAATATCCTCAGTTTTTACTAAAGTGAATCCAGCTTGCTTTAATGCTGCATGAAGTTCCGTAACAACATGACAATTAGAGAACATTCCCTCTTGATAATTAGCATCAGATCGCAGCATATCAGCCAGCAAAACGTAACCGCCGGGATTGAGGATTTTGGCGGCACCGTTAGCAATATCAACAGCCGACATATACTGGCTACTTTCGCTAAAGAGAATAAGATCGTAGAAATGGGTTGCTTTGAAGTCTTCAAACCTCGTGAGGTGGAAGATTGCCCGATCGCGCGTACACTTAAGAAAGCGCTGTTGTTGGAAAGGATCGGGTGCGAGCCCTTCGACTGCAAAACCTCGATCGAGCAAATAAGCCGCATTTCCGCCAATCCCGCAGCCCACATCGAGTATCGTATGAGTGCCTTTGGGGATTGCATCTAACAGTTTTACAGTATAAGCTTGCTGAGCGACGCGCAATCGTGCGATCGTGAGTTCGTCAGCGGGCACAGGTAGGGTTTCCCAATAGCCGTAGTGAAGGTAGGGCGAATCTGTCAAGCCCAAATAGTAATTAAGCGCTGCATTTTGGTAGCGAGTTACTTTAGAAATTTCGATAGATTTTGGCTGCGACATTGGGAAAATTTAGTAAGTTTTAGGATTTAGGGCTGAGTTGAAATTCTTCCCAGCGCTTGCATACTTGTTCATAGCACTCAACCGGAGAAATTGCCAACTTTTGCAACAAATTGATATCAATGTTACCGTGGGCGATCGACAAAAATATAATTGCTTCCTTGGGTTCGTAGCTATCAATGATTTGGAGCAGATTTGAAACAGTATTTTGCTCGATTTCTAGTTGTTGCAAATAAACGGTTGCCTCCAAGTCGGAAATAAATTCCAGATCGTACTTGATAGTATCTACGCTCCAATTCACATAGCCGTTAATGGGAGTATTGATTTTGCAAGGAACCAAGCCTCGTCCTTGATGCAAAAAGCCATTCCAAGCGGTATGTCCGATCGACAAAATATTCTGATGAATAAACAAGTTTTGCCAGTAGCCAAAACTACCCTGCCAAACACTATCTTCGATTCGCATTTTTTTAGTTTCCCGCTGCCTAAAATTTCGTTATTGTCGATCGGGAAACGGAGCACAACAGCAGATTATTTGTAAAAATATTGAACTCACCATCATCCATACCTCGCAGATGAAAAACATGATTGTAAACAAATCGGCGGGCATCCTGACTCAGAGATGCAATGATCTCATTACAGTTGCGGGACAGCGCCGGATTCGCACCGAACTTTCCCCCTTACGTCTGATGTGTGTTTTTCATCAGAGCCGATCGATATACGGGGATATTACCACTATTTGGGATATTTGACAAAAAAAGCCGTGTGCCTATTAACCAAACTCAATGTTTTCATACAAATCAGCCAGCGAAATCTCCACAGCAACAGATGTTAAACTCAGCCGATCGCCCATACAGCTATATTCCGAAAAAATCCACTTATTCGCATCAGTTTTAGAATATTGCTCCACCTGTAGCCGATATTGGTCGATTAATAAATACTCCTGAAAACTAGGAATACTGCGATAAGCAGCAAACTTTTCATCGCGATCGTAAGCTTTGGTACCTTTAGACAGCACCTCAGCAATTAGCAGCGGATTAGTAATTGTATCCGTCCGTCCAGATTGCATCTCGATCGGGCGCGCTACCACCATCACATCCGGGTAAGTATAATTATTAAGCTGCGGAACCCAAAGCCGCTGATCCGAACTAAAAGTCCGATATGGTTTCCCTTTTAACGCCAGTTTCAGCGCAACAACTAAATTAGTGGTAATTTCATTGTGATCCGGTGTGCCGCCAGCCATCAGAACAATCTCCCCATTGATAAATTCATGCCGATCCAGAGAATTGATTTCTAATTCTAGATATTCCTCAGCGGTGTAGGTTTTGGTTTCAACTTGCGCGATCATACACAACGCTCTCCTTTAATCTACTCATTTCAGTTTATCTTAAAAATCCTTAATTAGAGGGATGATTTGTTATCTTTATTTCGATATTATTTGGATACCGCAGCTTCGGCTACGCATTCCCACGAATAGTCTGAGAAAAAGAAAAAGCCTGTAGGGGCGGGTTCGCCAAAAGCTTTCTCATGGTGCAGACAGGTTAAATAAACCCGCCCCCACCCCACAAACTAGCCCTTTATTAATAAAAATGATGCAAAATATGAGTCCGATCGCACTTAGGAAACTTATATTATGTCCGATCGATCGCGCATAATACATAAGCTGGGGCGGGTTTTTGAGATTGTCGGTTTTTGGCAAATATTGTTGGTGAACCCGCCCCTACAGGAATCATGGTCAATCGACTGGACATGATATTACTTAACAAACTTACCGCAGCGGGACAAAGTTATAGCCAGTGCTTCCTCCTTGTTTAACTTGCACTAAAATCGGCTTCCCAGCCCGATCGCCCGTGGGCAAAAACTTCACATCCTCGCTCGATCCTGCTGTTGAAAAACTCCGATTTCTGAGTGCTTGTTGCAATCCTTCCCGCGTATTGCTTTGCCGCAAGCCAGCGATGACAGCTTGAGTCGCGTCAAAACTCGTTGCTGTTCGCCAATTCACAATGCCTCCCCAACGCTGGCGGGCATTTTCTGGGAAACGGCTACCGGGATTAGTTTCAGGATGCCAGGGAACGGGCAAAACAATCCCGTCAACGTCTTTTTGTCCGTCTTTTAAAGTTTGAAAGGTGTAGAGCGTAGTGCTGCCGTAGAGTGGCAATTTGCCTCGATTGATGCGAGCCAGAGAAATGGCACGGTCAATGCGATCGATGTGGGGCGCTACCATCAATCCTTGTGCACCTTTGCTGACAGCATCGGCGATCGCACTTTCGGGATTAAAAGAGGGTAAATAAAAGTCGCAAACAGTGGGAACTAATTTGCCACCAGCAGCAGTAAGAGATGCCACAAATTCATCTTTAAATGATATGTTATCCGGTGCTTGGGAATCATAACAAACCGCAATATTAGTTTTGGCTGCTGTTTTCACTCCATATTCTGCTAAGGGAGCTGCCATTAAGCTAATATTGGGTACTGTCCGAAAGATGTAGCTGCCAAATCCTGATAGATTATTGGCAAAGCTCGTCTGGCGCTCCGGGTGCGATCGTTGCCGATGTAGATGTAGATGTAGGTCTATTTTAATTTTTGGCATTCAATAAACCGGGAAGGAACTTGTAGGCGCCCAACCAAATTAAGCCGATGGCAATAATAAAAATAATGGGGGGCGGGCTGTTGTTTTTGTTAGTATCTTGATACAGAATTTTTTCTATTTATTTTGATACTGTAATTATTCATTCAACTAATGTTCACGTCAATTCATATAATTCATTAATTAAGTTCATAAAAGTCATACAGCACTTTCCAGGTAAGTGAAGTACAGAGAAACCGGGTTTCTTGAATCAAACCGGTTTCTGGCGAGAAATCCACAAGAAACCCGGTTTCTGGGGTGTACTTTATAAACCTGGAATCCGCTGTATTTGTAATAGCTGTTGCAAGAAGTGCGATCGCCCTTATTCAAATCCGGCCCGCTAAACTAACGAGAATAGGAGAATTATCAACAATATTCCTGGAGGCGCGGGTGTTCAGAAACCGGGTTTTTTGCGAGAATACTTGGTTACAACTCACATCTTGCACCATTCTCGCTTAACAGGCTTTCCGGCCTGTTCCACAAGAGATAAATTTTCTTGTGGAACAAGCCGGAAAGCCTGTTCATAAAAAGATTATTGAGAATGCTGCAATATCTCAGTTACAACCCGCAGATTCTGTAAAAACCCGGTTTCTTTGATTGTGATGCGTAACTCCCGTTGATATTAACCACCGCCACCGTCACCGGCACTAATCGTGAATATCATGCAGGACTTACCCACTCCGACCAAAGAAACCGGGTTTTTTACGAAAAGACGCGTTAGATCGCAGATTAGGTCAAAAAACCCGGTTTCTGACCCCCATTCGTCCAGGAATAACAATAAATTTAGCGTTGAAGTACCGCGCTTAACAAAGTTAAAACCGTGCAACCAAACACGGCTTCAAATGTATATCTTCGCGAAGGTTTATAAGGGTAAGAATTCCAAACGCGCAATTCTCCATTAAAGCCGCGCGACGCTAAACTCAACGAAACTTGACGGTAGTTTTCCAAAGTTCGCTGAAGCAATTGCCCGATTAAAATGCTTAAACTCTGCATTCCCCGCTTCCAAGTGCGGTAGCCACAGCGCGAGTTTTGTGCTATCCAAAGTTCATGGGCGATCGCCAATAAGCTAAAAATAAACCGATACATTAGTAATAGCAGTTCTGTGACTAACTCTGGACAGCGTAATTGTCTGAGAATCTGCAAGATTTCGGTAAATGGAACCGTCAAGAGAATGAAATACATACAACTTGTCGATGCGAAGGCGCGGGCAAACAGCAAGCTCACTTGGTATATTCCAGTGCGGCTCACATACAGATAAAAAGTGCCGATGCTAATGCCCCAACCTTGCCAAATATCCCACTGAATTTCCTGGATTTGACTTAACTCAACCGCACCCAGCGCCAAAGCAGGCAAACTTGTCAGCAAAAACATCAACGGTAGCGACAGCAACCGCAAATACAGTTTCGCCGGAATACCCGCATAGATGACGATCCAGACGGTTAACCAAAAGCCGATCGACAATTGGACGATCGCCCCAGAAACGAGAGACAGAATTAAAAGGGCGATCGCAAAGGATAACTTGTGAGATGGCGGCAACCCCCGCAAGCGATTTGTATAAGCCAGACTATCAATCTGATGGTTCATTCTGACGGCTATTCATCATCAGATTTTTGTCGCTGCGATCGCCCCTTGTACAGCCCGATCGCATATCCAATTACGCCAGCCCCCAGCGCCGCTTGAGTCGCAAACAGCAAACTTTCAATTTCTCCGCTAGCAGGCTCAAAAAAATGGTTAAACCAAGGTTGATAGTCAGGTTGAATTTCCGCAATCGCTTTCTGTGCTTCCCCATCCGATCCGCCGTATTCACCCCGGACAAAAACTAGGGGAATAACGGCAAGCGCGATAACAGCAATTACCAACATCCAATTTTGTTGTGAAGTAGCTTGCTGATTTCTTGTGTTTTTTTGACTCACGGCTTATGACTCCTGTCTCAATAATTTCAAAGTTTCCAACTCCGGCTTCCCGTAAGAATGCAGCCAATTCCAGACCAATAGAGTCAGCAATCCTTCACTAATCGCCAGGGGTACTTGAGTGATAGCAAAGATGCCAGCAAACTTGAGAAACGAAGCCATAAAACCGCCAATTGCTGCCGGAAAAGCTAACGCTAATTGAATCGAAGTCGTCACATAAGCCAGTAAATTTGCTAAAGCCGCCGCACAAAAAATTGCCGCCCGTTGCCTGCCAGTTCGCATCAGCAATTGATAGATAAAATAGGCAGCGAAAGGGCCGACGATCGCCATCGAAAACATATTCGCTCCCAGCGTTGTCAGCCCGCCGTGAGCTAACAGTAACGTTTGAAACAGCAGAACTAAAGCCCCCAGTACAGCCATCACCGAAGGGCCGAACAAAATTGCACCCAAACCGGTACCCGTCGGGTGAGAACAACTGCCCGTTACCGAGGGAATTTTTAAAGCAGAAAGCACAAAAGTAAACGCACCCGCCAAAGCAAGCAATAATTTAAGTTCCGGGTGTTCTTTTGTAATACGAGTAATCGATCGCAAACCTACTGCAAAAAAAGGCAACGCCACCATCCACCAAAACGCCGCCCATTGCACCGGCAAAAAACCTTCCGAAATGTGCATAGCTGCGGCGGGCGTTGCCGAACCCAGGACAATATAACAACTCAAGCCAGCCATCAATCCCAAGCTGACCAATTTCCGATTTCTGGCCTTCACGCTGAACCTCGCAGATGAGACTATGTAAACTAACACATCGGCGGGCATCCTGACTCAGAAAGCGACAAAACTCTCATTACAGTTGCGGGACAGCGCCGGACTTGCACCGAACTTTCCCCGTTTCCTCTAACGGCTGCTCCCCATTAGAACCGACTGGTTACACATAGTTTAGTCGATCGCGTAAGTCTCAGCAAATCTTTTACAAAAATTACTTCAGATTAACTAAGGAATGAGAATTAAATAACTTCCACTCTTGAAAGTGGGATGGGCTCTTATAGCCCGTCATGAGTGGACGGGCGGGACACCCATCCCACAATCACAATTAAAATTGTAAGTTATTTAATTCGCGTTCCTAAGTCAAAATTACCTCTCATCTTCTCTTCCTTCGCGTCTTCGCGGTTCGTTCCATAAATACTATTGCCCAACAAATCAACGGTATAATATTAGTGAGTTTTGAGGAAAGCCGCCATGTTAGATTACAAATTTCCGAGGCACTGGCCCTCAGCCGATGAACTACCAGACTCAGATGAAACTCCTGTGGATAACGAACTGCAAGAACTAATACCAGGGTTGTTAAAAGCAATATTGCTCATACTTTGGGCAGAACGCATGGACTGGTTTTTTGGCATAGATATGGGTATTTATCATCACCCTGACGAACCGCCCATTGTCCCCGATGCTTTCTTAAGTTTAGGAGTAGAACGATTTTACGACGAAGAATTGCGCCCCAGTTACGTGCTGTGGGATGAAAATGTTCTGCCTACTTTTGTGCTGGAAGTTGTTTCCCCAACTTATCGCAAGGAATACAGCACAAAATTAGACACTTATCAAGCTTTAGGCGTACTTTATTACGTCATTTATTCTTCCCGCCGCCGCCGTAAACCCCGTTTGGAAGTACATAAATTAGTCAATGGGAAGTATGAATTACAGCCCGGACATCCAGTTTGGATG